>Ga0153948_1000343_pt1 | contig 25241 bp, 17 predicted proteins | sample TSNJ032MetaG_FD_104696 | JGI IMG/M metagenome (GOLD analysis project Ga0153948, IMG submission 104696) | Attine ant fungus gardens microbial communities from New Jersey, USA - TSNJ032 MetaG | ecosystem: Host-associated > Fungi > Mycelium > Unclassified | place: USA: New Jersey, Wharton State... | reverse complement strand
CATTGCAAAAGGCAGATGCTCAGCCATTGTCTTACCCATAATTACCTTGTCCGGGTCATAATATTTGAAAGCCAGCGGATTTCTGCTTTCGGAGCCTTCATATTTGATACCGGATATGTTCTTGAAAAATTCACCCATAATCCTTATCTCCTTATCTGTTTTAAGTTAGGAAACCTTGTTTCGTAATTAAATTCTATCCAATTCCTATAAAATGCAATAGTTTTTATACAAAACGGCCACATCACCGGCAGGAATCTCATACCATCCGGTTACCATGATTTTATGTATCAAATTTTCAAAGGTTTCGGTGCTTAAATTAACGTTACTAGCTTCTTTTAAATACTGCGGCTGCGTAAAACCATACCTGAGCTGGTATGGGGGAATATAAAGGTTTAGGATGGGTTCACGCAGATGCATTACCGTGGGGAAGAAAAGACCACCATTTTAAAAAACAGCATTTTGTCGATGCCGCGTGTATTATGCCATCGGAATATTTAAGAACCGACTTTTTCTGTGTATTGACAGTTTGGTATATTCATTTATAATATAAAACAGATAACAGATAACAGGTAGATGAGTAAGAGGAATTACGAATCCAGAGAGGTAACCAGAGTGACGATAAAAGAAATTGCAAAATTAGCAAATGTTTCTGCTTCTACTGTTTCTAAAATAGTAAATGGCAAGGATGAAAATATTAATCCGGAAACAAGAAACCGCGTACTTAAAGTTGTAAAAGAATATAATTATGTGCCATATTCATTTGTAAAAAACATGTCAAATTCAAAAACATTTTTGATAGGGGTACTCTTAAATGACATTTCAGAGTCGTATTCTATAATAAAGGGAATCTTAGATTATGCTCAAAAGAACGGATACTACATAATCCTTTGTGACAGTGTTTACAGTAATGAAGAGGAGCTAAAAAATATTACTATGCTATGCAAGAATAAGATAGATGGAGTTATCTGGGATAAAGTGAACTCGAACAGCAAAGAATATTCGGAATATTTTATAAAAGAAGATATACCAATATGCAGCATAAACGATTCGGAAGAAGAGGAAGGGAATAATACATTTCCTTTTGATGAATTGGGGTATTATGCTACAAAGAAAATGATTGCTTACAAGCATAGTAATATTGGATGCATTCTTGAGGAAAGTACTGTATCTTCGGAACTTTTTTTTCAGGGTTATCAGAGGTGTTTGTATGATAATAATCTGCCATATCAGGATAGAATGCGGATTGTTTACGGTAAAGAGGACATTTTAGATGAATTTTTGTTGTCGGGTCTAACGGGAATTATATGTGCAAATGTTCGGATTGCGATGCGAGTTATTGAGTGGTTGTCGCTGAAAAACATCAGAATACCGGAAGACCTCTCTATTATCTTTCTCAGAGATGACGTATCCCCAGCTTCGTCAATTCAAAATATATCCAATCTGAAAATTCCATTCCGTGATTATGGCGCTTTTACATGTAAGAAATTAATAGGGAAAATGGAGAAAAATGAACAGGAGGCTGTTGATTTTACTTGGAAAATAGAATTGGAAAATGAGAACAGTCTTGACCTTCCGCTTGTATTGAAAAAGAAAAAAATTGTTGTTGTCGGAAGCATTCATATAGATGTTACAGTGAATGTGGAGGAACTGCCACAGGATGGAAAAACAGTTGTGGCTAAGAACCTTGCACTGACACCAGGGGGGAAGGGAGTGAATCAGGCGATCGGTGCGGCAAGAATGGGAGCAGATACCGTGCTGATTGGTAAGGTTGGTAACGATTACGATGGAAATATGATATATAATTCTATGCAGGAGAATCATGTGGGGATTCAAGGAATCGGTAAGGACGATAAACTGGCAACGGGGAAAGCATATATCCATGTGCAGAAAGACGGGGAGAGCAGCATTGTTATATATGCAGGTGCTAACCAGAATCTTACACCAAGAGATATTGAGAGAAGTCATAGGTTATTTGAAAATGCAGGATTCTGTTTATTGCAGACTGAAATTCCAATGGAGACAGTTGAATATGCCGCCCGGATCGGAAAACAAAGAGGTGCTTCCATTATCTTAAAACCGTCTTCGGCAAAACAGCTTAGTGATTCTCTACTTAATCTGGTGGATTTCTTTATACCCAATAATAAAGAGATGGACAGCCTATGTCCACAGGGGGGGACTCTGGAAGAAAAAGCGAATTATTTTCTAAAAAAAGGAGTAAAGAACGTCATTGTTACATTAGGTCATAAAGGCTGCTATCTAAAAAATGCTGAATATTCCAAATACTTTCCGGCATCATGTTTTTCAGCAGTGGATACAACAGGAGGTGCTGATGCTTTTATTGCTACATTGGCAGTTTATCTTTTGAATAATGATGATCTGATTAAATCAATTCAATATGCTACCTGCGCAGCAGGTTTTGTTATTAGCCGTCTGGGAGTAGTACCGGCATTAATAGATAGAAATACCTTAGAAATATATGTATCAAAAATCTGTTGAGTTTTATATTATACTTAGTTATAGATTATATAAAAGTTACAGTATTGGACATCATATGAGTGAAATCATGGATGTCTTTTTTTATTGTGGAAATAATTGACAACATGATAAACATAATTAAGTGTTGACAAATACAAATCATGATGTATAATAGATATAAGAAAATGTTTTACGAAAACAGTTTTATATATATAATGACGTAAAATGAGACGCGGCATATATATGATGTCGCAAACCTCGTATTTTACTTAGCAAAACGACTCGAATTCATTGAAGACAGAATAGATACAAATATGATTCATTTATGTGAAGGAGAATAAAGATGGATGAGCTTAAATTATTAAAGAAGTTACAGAAACCGGTCGGAAAGGTAGATGTAGTCATAGATACAGACACATTCAATGAAATAGATGATCAATTTGCATTGGCATACTTAATTAAATCAGATGATAAATTAGATTTAAAAGCGATACATGCAGCACCTTTCTCAAATGAGAAATCTTCCGGTCCCAAAGATGGTATGGAGAAAAGCTATGAGGAAATTATACGCATCTTAAAACTTATGGGACAAGAAGATTATATTCAAATTACATATAAAGGATCTCAAAATTATTTAAAAAGTGAGACTTTAGCTGAGAATTCTCCTGCTGCAAGAAATCTGGTAAAACTGGCGATGGAAAGGGAGGAAGATAATCCACTTTATATAGTAGCCATTGGTGCGATAACTAACGTTGCTTCGGCAATTTTGATGGAATCTCGTATTATCGATAGAATTGTACTTGTATGGTTGGGCGGTAATGCATATGAATGGTCGGATAATCTGGAATTTAATCTATTGCAGGATGTTGCTGCAGCAAGAGTTGTATTTGGATGTGGGGTTCCGTTGATTCAACTTCCCTGTGGAGGGGTAGTGTCTGCATTCCGTACCACAGGACCTGAATTGGAATACTGGCTGAGAGGGAAAAATTTATTATGTGATTATCTGGTTGAAGCCACTGTCACTGAAGCAGAGAAAACAGAAAAAAGTAGCTGTTGGAGCCGGGCTATATGGGATGTAACTGCTGTGGCCTGGCTGCTTGAGGGGGATTTTATGTATGACCGGCTAGAACATAGTCCAATTCCGGAATATGACCATAGATATGCATTTGACAAAAGAAGACATTTGATCAGATATGTCTATTCGATCAACCGAGATTTGTTATTTGAGCATTTGTTTCAGACATTATCAAAATAGAGTAGCATTATATACTTGAAAAGTAACGCTATCTAAGGTTAAAACTGTATAAACATACAATAAAACGGGAGGAAAATAATGAGGAGCGACAAAAAGAGTATGTTTGGTAAAAAGAGTAAAAAACACAGAATAAACATTACTCTCTTAGTTATGGCAATGTTTGGTGTTATTCACTTATTTATATTTAACTATCTTCCTATGTTCGGAATTGTTATAGCCTTTAAAGATATGGATTATAAGCTGGACATTGTAAGAGCCTTATTTAATTCTGACTGGGTAGGATTTGATAATTTCAAGGCATTTTTACAGGATAGAGATTTTTTTAATATCATGCGTAATACGGTGTTGCTAAATATTATTAAACTGATAATAACATTTCCGATTCCGATTTTATTTGCAATTATAATCGCAGACCAAAGAAGTAGAAAATTTACAGGAATAATACAGACAATCACGTGCTTTCCTAATTTTATATCATGGGTAGTGTATGGAGGTATTGTTATCAGTCTTTTTTCTTCATCTGGTGTAATTAATGAAATTTTTATGCGCATTGGATTATATGATACAGCGAAAAATTTTATGACAGAAGAACAGTATTTCTGGTGGATTGCAATTATTACGGATGTAATTAAGGGAACCGGCTGGGGATCAGTAATCTATATATCAGCGATCGCCGGAGTAGATCCTGAATTATACGATTCTGCACAGATTGATGGTGCATCTAGGTTTCAAAGGCATAGGTATATTACGATTCCTTGCATTACAGGTACAATTGTAGTGCTGCTGCTTCTGGCTATTAGCGGAATACTTAATTCTAATTTTGATCAGTTCTATATTTTACAGAATGATTTAAATTCAGCAAGAAGTGAGGTTATTGATACCTATGTATATAAGCTGGGCTTCTCATTGAGACGTTATTCTTATGTTACAGCAGTTGGTTTATTTAAATCAATTATAGCATTTATACTTCTTGCAGGAAGCAATTTAGTAACAAAGAAAACTATTGGCCGTGGAATTTTTTAAACGAGGAGAAAGATATGGAAAAAGTTAAAAAGAAAAAATCCCTGACAACATTTGATATCGTAACTTTTATCCTCCTAATATGCTTTGCGTTGCTATGTTTATATCCATTCTGGTATGTAATTGTTGGTTCGCTTAATAATGGAAAAGATTATCTCCGTGGAGGAGTTAATCTTTGGCCAAGATTGTTTTCATTGGATAATTATATCTATGTTTTCAATGACAGCAGATTGTGGATTGGATTCAGGGTTTCAACTATAAGAACAATTATAGGAACAATCACAGGGTTATTGTTTACTGCAACGGTATCTTATGCAATGTCTAGAAAAGATTTGCCATGCAGAAATATTATTTTTTGGTTCATGTTATTTACAATGTTTTTCGGAGCAGGAATGATACCATATTATTTAGTGCTTAAGTTATTAAACCTAATTGATACTTTTGCAGTTTATATCATACCTTCATTGTTTAATGTATTTCATATGATTATAATTATGAATTATTTTAAAGATGTACCTTCGGAAATGCATGAAGCGGCAGAAATCGATGGAGCAAAAGAGTTACAGATATACTTAAAAGTATATTTACCGTTAGCTAAACCCGTATTGGCAACCGTTTGTTTATGGCTTGCCGTTGGGCATTGGAACTCATATTTTGATTCGATGGTCTATACGAATAGTTCGGATCTGCAGACATTACAGCTTTTCCTTGTTAAGCTGATTAAGGAAGCTAATCTTGCAGCTTCAGACGCTAATGTGGCACTGCCCTCTAATATAACACAGTCAACTGTTGTAGCGACGGTGCGATATGCGGCAATAGTTATCAGTTCGGCACCTATTCTGTTTGTATATCCTTTTGTCCAAAAATATATGGGAAAAGGTATTATGCTTGGTTCATTAAAGGGTTAACCTTGATGATACAATTTAATTTAAAAAAGGAGGAACTATATGAAAAAGCAAGTTGCATTATTTCTAGTAGTACTAAGTATATTATCCCTGATCGGATGTGGAAAATCAAATAACACGTCAACAAAATCAACAGTAAATACGGCAGTTTCAGAGGAAAATAACTCAACAACCGGTGTAAATACAGCCGACCTTCCGACAATTAAATGGTTTGTAAATTTATCATACTTTAACTATGGCGGTACTTGGGGAGAAGATTTAGTGTCTGAGATGATAATGGAGAAATGTGGAGTTAATATTGAATTTGTTGCACCGGCAAGTGACGGCAACGAAGAATTAACAGCAATGCTTGCCTCGGGAGATATACCAGATTTAATCACAATTGGTGATCCTTCATTACTTCACCAGATGGTAAAGGAAGGATTCCTTATTTCCTATAGCGATTTGGCTGAGGATAATGAACAATTAAAAACATCTCTTGAGGCAAGACCTGATGTATATGCTTACTGGCAGGATTCTACAGATAATAAAACCTATGGGATGCCCAATTATGCATATTCTCAGGAAGATGTACCAGAAAATTCTGCTTATGTTTCCAATGCTGCATTTATTATAAGAAATGATTTTATGGATGCTATTGGGAATCCGGAAATTAATACAGTGGATGATTTCTTTGCCGCAATAGATAATATTGTTGAAACAGTTGGTACTTACAATGGACAGAACCTAATACCTGTACAGTGTATTGAAGGTGTGCAGAATTCCATGTTTGGAGTTACCCAGATGTTCGCAACTCCGGTTGAAGATGAAAGTGGTAATTATGTCTATGATATGACACAGTGGCAATATAAGGAAGCACTTCAATTTATAAACCAGTGTTATAATAAAGGTTATCTTAAACCAGAAAACTTCTCTGATACAAGAGATCAAGTTACAGAAAATATTGCCAGTGGAAAAGTTATAGCAGCGTTCGTATCACCTCAGGATTTTGTTGATGCTTTTAAAGAGTTATATCAATCTGACAATGATGCTACCTATACATCTTTTTTTATTAAAAACAGCAAAGGTGAAGATCCGGTTCTTTCAGATATCAGTGGAATGGGATGGCTTACTACATGTATTGGCAAAGATTCGAGATATCTTGATGAAATAGCAACGCTTGTAGGCTATCTTATGAGCGATGAAGGAATTATAAATATGTGTTTTGGTGAAGAAGGTGTTACCTATGAGGTAGATGCAGATGGTAATTATGTTGCTACCGATACCTACCAGGCGGCTTTAGATGCAGATGAGGATTCTGCTTACAATCTTAATTCGGTTTATCTATTTGCTAATTATGCATATAGCTCCCAATTTGAGCCAATCAAGACAGATCCTGATGAAATAGCTATTGATGCTGAGTTGATGAAGGAGGCAACCAAACAGTATGCTCATACATATCCATCCTATAAATTTGATCCTGATGATGAGAGAGCAGATACAATGAATGAGTTGGGTACGAAAATTACTAATTACAGAGCTCCAATGATTGCAAAGATCATGACAGCATCATCGAATGAAGAGTTCGAGAATCTTTATACTGAAACCCTGAATATGATAACTGCTTATAATGGTTTTGAAGATTTATGTGATTACAATAATAAGGCATGGCAGGCAGGTAAAGCAGTTCTTGGTCTTGCTGAGGGTGAAGTATGGTGGCCTAATAATTAAATAAATAGAATTTTTGAGAACATCAAACAGGTATCTGACCTGCGTTAAGGTAAGCCACCCCCTCCCTGTGGTCGGCGGGAAACCACAATCAAGTAGCGAAACAGATTGTGAGTGTCCGCTTTGCAAAGATAGAATCCAAATATTAATATATGGGGGCGTTTATGGCGGCCCCATATCTGTATCAATATTAGGAGGGTTAGTATATGAATAAAAGGGAAAATCTATTATCATTATTAAGAAGAGAAGGGTATTCCTATGTTCCTTGTGAATTCCAATTATCGCCGCCAATGATAAACCGGTATAAAGAAAAGACAAGATCTGAATTGCATTATATGGAATATTTTGATATGCCCTGGCGTTATGTAAGTGATTCATTTCCATTTATCCCAAAAGAATATGTCAGAACTTTCGGGAAGTATTATGATTTTGATATAAGCAGGAATTGTACCGTAGATGTGTGGGGTGTTTACCGTGGTCAGGGATCAGATAAAACCTCTCATCTTTTTAGGACTGTACATCCGCTTAGCCGGATTGAGAGCATGGAAGAATTGCTCTCCTATCCCTTTCCGAAGGTCGATGAAAGCAGGCTGGACATGATTGCAGGGGAGGCGGCTTCAATAAAAAAAAGCGGTTTAGCAACGGTTGGATCTGTCCAGTGCACAATCTGGGAAACTGCATGGTATTTGCGTGGCATGAGTGAATTGCTTATGGATATGGTAGATGAAGATGAAAAAGCGGTCTATTTACTGAATAAGATCACTGAAATAGCAATTGAAAGAGTTAAAATTACTGCAAAGGCAGGAGTTGATATATTGTATCTGGGTGATGATGTGGGAACACAAAGAGGCCTCCTGATGAGTGAGGATATGTATACCGGTTGGCTGAAGCCTTTGCTAAAAAAAGTGATAGATGCAGCCAGGAATATTAATCCGGATATTATAATTATCTACCACACCTGCGGTTATGTGAAAGAATTGATTCCACATTTGATTGATGCAGGTATAGATGTACTGAATCCGGTTCAGCCGGAGACAATGGAATTCGAAGAAATACATGCTGCTTATGGAGATAAGCTGTCGTTTTGTGGAACGATAGGCATACAGACGACCATGGCTTTTGGGAAAGTCGTGGATGTCAGAGAGGCGGTACACAAAAACCTTCGTATAGCGGGAGCAAAAGGAGGATTATTATGCTCTCCGGCACATGTACTGGAACCAGATGTTCCTTGGGAGAATGTACTTGCTTATTCAGAGGCATGTAAATCTTTCGATGTTAAGAAAGGTTTTAAGTAAAGTACTTCCATATGTATTACGGTATAGGATAACTAGAGAAAGGATAATGAGACAATGAAAGAGCAAAAGAGCATTTTAATCATAGGCAGTCTGAATATTGACTTTGTAGTACATGTGGATGAAATGCCGGTGGTGGGGGAAACTCTGATGTGTAAGAATATGGAATTGATTCCCGGGGGAAAAGGTGCAAATCAGGCGTATGCCATAGGTAAATTAGGAGGCAGGGCAGATATGCTTGGCGCGGTCGGAAACGACAGTTATGCAGATATACTGTTAAACAGTCTAAAAGAAGCAGGGGTATCCGTATCGAATGTTATGAAAAGAGATACTGCCAATACCGGTCTTGCCTGGATTACTGTAAATTGCTCCGGAGACAATAACATTATTGTAGTACCGGGAGCGAATCATACATTGTCAAAGGAAGATATTAATAATCACATAGATGAAATCAATAATCACGATATCATTATTCTGCAGATGGAGATCCCACTGGATGTTGTTGTGTATGCGGCGAAAACGGCGAAGGAGGCAGGAAAGACGGTAATTCTGGATCCAGCCCCCGCACCCAGGGACTTTCCGGTCGAACTATACCAATATATAGATATTATTAAACCAAATGAAACTGAATTAAGTATTCTGACAGATATGGAAGATGCAGAGCAGAATCTTGGAGCAGCAACGGATAAATTGAAAGAATATGGGGTTCCGTGCGTGATAGTAACCCGGGGAAGTAAAGGCGTCTTTGTCAATGATACAGAGGAGGAATCGTATTTTATTCCGGGAGTAACAGTAAAAGCTGTTGATTCGACAGCAGCAGGAGATACTTTTACTGCGGCGTTAGCTGTTTGTATAGCAAACGGGAAAAGTATTGCTGAGGCAGTGCGGTATGCAAATGTGGCAGCTTCTATTGCTGTGACAAAAAAAGGAGCTCAGTCATCTATACCGACTTATATAGAGGTTGAGAAGATTATCATCAGGAAATAATAAGCGTATTTGTATGACATAAAGGAGGAATATGGAGGGTAGAATGAAGTTGTTTTCATATTTTAGATTATGGACAACAAATAATCATAAATTCATTTTTTAATTTTTATACTTAACATTATTCTAATGTTGAGTGCATGCTCTAATTTGGGAAGCGAGAACATCAATTATGATGAGATTAAGAAAGGTTATTCAAAAGAGATAGATGGTCTAATGTTTCAACCAGACACGGAGGGGGATATCTATAACGATTGTCCCAGCGTATTTGAGGAAGATGGTATCCGATATGTGTATTATTGTACAAATACAGATGACGGCCAGATAATAGATTATATTGGATGCCGAAAAGCAGTTAATATAGACGGTGAATATACGGATATATTGGCAATAATAAACAGATAGAAGCAGCTTATTCGGTCAGTGAAATTAATCAACTGGATAATAGCTTATGGACTTATAGAATATACCGATATATATTCAGAACGTTGTACTAGAGAACCGGATTATTATAAAAGGAGTGATTTATTGTGTTGAGACAGGAATTAGATATTGGGTACCTCCGATGGATACATAAGCCGGGAGAAGAGCTGGGTGTGTTTGATAATGCTTCGGAGTACGATGAATGCAAGAGGCGGGTACATTGTAATTGTACCCATGGGAGTATAGCCCCTGAACCGGTATATAACGAAGAAAAAAAGGCATATGAACTGGATAAAAGTCAGATGCAAAAAAAAATTGAAGACTTTAATAGTATGTTAAACGGCAGAAGACGTACAATAATGAGTATTTCCGACCATAATAATGTATATTTTCCTGATTTTATACGTTATAAAACTACGATGCCCCAGTGTCTTATGCAAGACCTGGAAGGAAATTATCTTGAACTGCATGACGAATTAATATATGATGGTGAAGGAGTTCCGATGCCGGCTATTGATGATCCGACGATTATCGCCCTGTATAGCGAGGCATTGGAAGAGCAGGCAAGGCTACTGAAAGATAATCAATATGTGGCAGCTTATTTACTAGGATTTGAAGAGTTATATCCGGAATATTTTAATCTTGGGCATGGTGACTTCCGCCCGGAATCCTGGCAGCATTTTATTGAATGGTGTAAGGTTAATGGAATTAAGACACCATTGGCTAAGGAAAAAGTCGTCACTGATGGGATTACATCGGATAGTATGAAATGGTACCAATTTCGTGAACAGGCTATGGCTGACCGTTGCTGCAATTATTATCGGTCAGTGTTGAACGTGGATGAAAATCATTTAGCATATTATCCGACGCATGGTTCAACTTTCAGTGATACCAGACGAGCACATCTGGGACAACAGGCATCTTCATTAGCTTGTTCCTGTGATGGTATGGAGATGGGGCACATTCTGATAGAAAATGACAGAGAACGGCGTAATGTGATTATGATCAGTCATTATACATCCTTTGGTGCTCCTGTTATAGTACCAAGACTGGGAAATAAACAGACGGATCTAAGCGCCATCGGTGGCGGAAGGTCATTTACCAAAGAAACTCTAAGAAGATTTATTTATGAATGTGTAGGCTTGGGAATTGATAAGATATTTCCCATTCATTGGAGCAGCCGGTTACATGATGGAGAGTGGTTTATTAAGGATACGGAAGCGGAACCGGAGTGCAGGAAGGTTTTTGATGAATTAATAGAAGCATCTCCTTACCTGTACGGAATGGGAAGACTGCAGCCGCAGGTAGGAATTCTGGCATGTGATGCTACCTGGATTGAAAATTGGAATCCGCGCTGGACCGGATTATTGCAGGATGCTTACAGTAATCATTGTTCTATAACAATAGTAGCGGATGCAATTGTTAATAAGCACCTTTCAAAAAAAATGCCTTTATTAATTCTACCGGATAATTATCGGATTTCGGATGATACCTTAAAAGGGTTAAATGAGTACATCAGAGCCAATGGAAAAGTAATAATCTGGGGTAGGTTCGGAGAAGAAAATGAAGAATTGAAACCTTTATTAAAAGAGGAAATTGACAGATTTGTAAAACATCCCAATGTAATTTGGGAAAAGTCCCCGGAAGAAAAGGAGATGAGAGTTTTACGTGAACTTTTTCTTGCAGGTCCGGAATATGGTGTTGCAGGATCCAGATTTGAGTTTATGCCTATTTCGTTTAAAGCTATCGAACAAGCAATACATAGTTTTGCTCCAGAGTGTATATTAAAAACAGCTGAACTATTCTCAGAAGATAACTTAAAGGATGTTAATGTATATACATTAACAGACAGGACGAGTTTAGTTTATGTGTTCATAAATAATGCAGCGACGCCGGTAAAATTCAATTTCAAACCGGATGTAAGGTTAATTACAGATTACGTCTTATTTGATGTTATTGAAGGAAAACAAATTATGGAAAATATTATTCTTGAAGCCAATGCCTCCAAAATGATCTGGGTTTATCATGAGGTAACGGAAAATACAGCAGAGAGGACGATACTAAAGGCTGAAAAAGCTTTCGAAGGCTGGCTTAAACTTGGTGCAAATATATCTGCATTTCGTCTCCCCTACGCCCTCATCCAATCAGGTCCTAATATGAATAAAAAGAATGCTTTAGCAGAAACCTTATTAAGTTCCCTTGCAATTAAAGGAGACTTTAATACCTCTGAGAATGGACTCCATGCTAACTTTAAGATTTTTAATTCTGAAGGAAAAGCTGTATCCGATGCAGTATTAACCTTTCGTATTACTCCCGGAACTTTTGAAAGGTTCGAGTGTTATAAGCAAAACGAAGAATATTTTTGTGATATACCCAAAGAAAAACTCCCTACATATTATGATGTAAATTTGGCGGAATACGTCATGCATAAGGGAAGAGTCCGCTTGATTATCGAAGCCGAAAATGATGAATATCAGGGCGGCTGCGTAGAACATATAATAATATAGCCCTTTTTTATATGGGTTACTAATAATCGTTGCCTAACACACAAAAGTGTCTATAATTGACACTTTTGTGTCGCTTTTTGGGGTTGATAGTTTTGTAGAACGGGTTTATTATATTAAATATATTAGAATTTAATATAAATTTGCGCTAAATTTGTGCAGATTTCAGAATGTGCACTTAAGAAATCATGGATTCATTGTTAAAACATGTAGATAATTTAGCACAAATACTACATTATGTCAAATCTCGCCGTCTACATTCACCATTCAAAGCTGGTCTACATTATGGTAAGTGTAAGAAGTGAGAAGAAAGGAAGGCGGCTGCCGGTAATGATATAGATTTCAGCTATATTTAACTAAGATTAAGGTATAAGGTGGTAAACCGGAAAAGAAAGCAGGAGGAAAAAGTATGAAAAGAAGAATTTGTTTATTAATGTCTTTAATTATGATATCTACATTTGCTCTGTCGGCATGTGGCAGCAACTCAGGAGACTCTAAGGACACGGAGGCAAAAACGACCGCAGCTGAAGCAAATGCGGAAGACTCGGAAGGTAAAGAGGATACGGACGCTGCAAGTGAAGGAGTTACCATAACCTTTGCACATGGACAGGGAGAATGGATGTATCCCATGTTTGAAGAACTGGCAGATAATTATTATGAATTAACCGGGAACAAGATTGAATACATAACAATAGCATCTGATGAGATGGATACCTGGATAACAGCACAGTTTGCTGCAGGGACAGAGCCGGACATCATATATAGTGCATCACTGTCACAAAATTCAACAGGCAGCGATTATTTTAATCAAGGGAAGATCCTTGACCTTACGCCATATTACAATGAAAAGAGCCAGTTTTCCGATGGGTTATGGAAAGATGCTTTTATGGATGGGATGTTGGATGGATGTGTGGATAATACTGGAGAATATTATATTGCAGGTACAATATCCAGATCTGCAGTCAGCTTGTACTATAATATTGATCTGATGGAAGAACTGGGATTGGGAACGACTCCGCCTTCTAATTTAAGTGAACTAATGGAAATGTGTGAGACGATTCTTGAGGACGGACGATATGTACCGTTTAGCGTTATGAACTCTATGGCATGGAATTTAGGCTGGCTTCCAGGTGACTATATAAACGAGCTATATGAAGAATCGGGAATATTTGAACAATTGAATATTATAAATCCGGATAATGATTATCTGGATATGAGCGAGATTCTTCTGAGTCTGAAAAGCGGCCTTATAGATTATGAAGATCAACGGATTATTGACTACTTTGCGGCAATGAAAGATTTTACGAAGTATTTTAATGAAGACTTTAATGCCGCGAGCTGGGAATATGAAAGTTTATTTAACGAAGGTAAGGCAGTATTCAATTTAAACGGGGGCTGGTTCCCGTCACAGACTATAGAGCTTGAACTTGATGATTTGAATTATGGAACAGCTAATATCCCATATTTTGATGACAGCCTTAGTGAATATGGATGGGATACACCAGTAAAAATAAAGGCAGGAGGCGGAGAAGCTGCATTATGGGTAAGCCAAAAATGTGCAGATGAAGGAAAAGCAGATGCTGCCATAGGATTCTTGCAATATCTGACAGATAAAGACGACGGTGCACAGATTTTCCTGGATACCACATTATTGATGCCTGTTGTAGCTGATCTGGTTTATCCGGAGGCACTTGAAAGCCTTGTATCTGTCGGCAGCGAGCTTGAAGAAATTGTATCAAGAAAATTTGAAAACATCTTTGCATTTAACGATGAAGCAAATCAGGTATTTTGGGAGATGTATACCATGTATCTCGATATTTCAAGCACCAAGACCGCAGAGGAGTTTGCAAAAGGGGTAAAAGATACGCTGATGCCGTTGCTGGAAGAAGAGGTGGTTGAAAGGCCGGAATATAATATTGAATCGTATCTGGAAAAATTAAATTAAAACCGTTGAATTGAATTTAGAAAAGGAGCTGCTGTTTACTGTTGAAACAGCAGCAATCCTTAAGAGAGACAAAATTATGCTTCCATATGCCACTGTATTTCCAACAGGAGACCTGCAAATCGAATTTGAAGGAATCCATATACAAATCATAAGGTTTAGTAAGATATCAGACGCGGTACCTTGGTCTATCCAGTTACATGCTCATGATAATTTTGAATTTCATTATATTTTCAAGGGCAAAGGAATGATACAGCTTGGTACGAAAAGATTCCGGATACGGAAGAATCAGATCTATGTATGCGCACCATTCATTAAGCACAGCCAGTTTGCTGATGAGACAGATCCGCTGCAAGAGTATTGTATTGAGTGTAAAATTAGTTTTAGTACGGAACAAAAGGATACGGAATCTGACTATTTTTCCAGAATATCCAAAGAAACGTATTTTGACTGCTATGACAGTGAGGAAGAAGACCTGCTGTATAAGTTCAATGAACTTTCCCACATCTATAATAATACGAATGATTTTATGCATAAAGGAGAGCGGACGTATGCAAAAAGCATATTCTTCTCCATTCTTATTAAAATGGTGTTACTTTTAAAGAATAATCACGATGAAATTGCAAGAAAAAATGATATAAACCATATAAGGGCAATTGATATTAAAAATTATCTGGATGCTAATGTTTCAGAAAAAATTTCAATACAGGACTGTTCAAAAAAATTCAATCTTAGCGAACGGCAGATAGATCGGATTATGAAGCAGGAGTTTGGAACCACATTTTATCAGATCTTGATGAAGCTTCGGGTCAATGTGGCAATTCAACTGCTTTATTCTACCTGTGATGACATGGAGCAGATTGCCTGGAAGGCCGGATTTTCAAGTTATAGACAGATGATTCGTCATTTCAACAGCTTTGGCGCAGGGAACCCTTCCACACTTCGGCGAGAAGCAAAGCGGGAGGGTGGGACAGAAAAATATCTCTGACACACAGAGAGTATAGTGAATCAGAATGGAGTGAAGGAATGAAAACAAAAAAAGAGGGACTTATGTACAAGGTTTACAAAGCAAAATGGTGTTATATTGCTTTGCTGCCCTCGTTAATTTTATTAGGAATGTTTAAGCTATATCCGGCTGTTATCGGAATATTCCGTTCTTTATGCAGCTGGAAAAGCAAGAATTATTTTTCACCGGTATTCGCAGGGCTGATAAATTATAAAAGGCTTTTTACGGACTTTGAATTCTGGAAATCCTTTGGAGTGCTTTTAGTGTTCATTATAACCGGATTTATAACAACATTTATCATATGCCTGCCTTTTACATATCTGGTATATAAGCTGGAGGGCTCCAGGTTTGGAAAATTCTTTCAGAGAGCCTTTGTTATTCCGATGATGGTACCGGGCATGGTTACGCTGATGTTCTGGCGCTTTTTTTATGAATATCAGGAAGGAATCTTAAATACCATTCTAAGATTCATTGGAAAGGAAGAATGGATACATATCTGGCTGGCAGACAATAACCTGACATTACCGGCACTTTTATTTATTGGTTTTCCTTTTGTGGCCGGTTTTAGTTTTCTGATTCTCCTGTCAGGCTTTTTGAATCTGGATGCTTCGCTGGCCGAAGCTGCAAAACTGGACGGAGCAAATGCATGGAAACGTTTTTTTACAATTGACCTGCCACTTGTTATTCCGCAGATAAAGGTTCTGTCCGTGTTGGGAATGATTAATGGGATACAGGCTTTTAATACACAGATGGTCATGACCGATGGTAAATACAATACCATGGTTCCCGGTCTGTATATGTACCAGACGGCATTTAAAAAGGGAAACTATGGATATGCTTCCGCAATGAGTGTTATGCTGTTTGTGATAATACTGATCATTACAATCATGCAGCAGAAGTATATAAAGAATGTGGATTAGGAGGGTGGATATGAGTAATAAAGCAAAGCAAAAAATATGTAAATGTGTTAATATTGCAGTGTTGTCGTTTCTTGTTGTGTGCACATTTTTTCCGTTCTATTTTATGATAATTTCATCCTTTAAAAATAATGCACAGATTGCTGCAAATCCCTTTTTATTATCTTCACCGTTCAGGTTTGAGAATTATGTATCCGCATTTGGTAAAATAATAGGTTATATGAAGAACTCCTTAATTATAACAGGGTGTACCGTAATCGGCATCGTTATAGTCGGATCCATTTCGGCTTATGTTTTTGCCAAATTTGAATTTCCGTTTAAAAATGCAATCTATATGTTTATACTTGCATTTATGATGATACCGATTATCTTAACGTTAATACCCTTGTTTGTGCTTGTGAATCAATTAAAACTAATAGGGTCATATTTTGCGGTTATTTTACCCGATATTGCGACAGGGCAGATTACTTATATTATAATTCTGAGATCCTTTATTGAGGGGATACCGCACGAATTATTCGAATCCGCCCGCATAGACGGTGCTAAACACAGGCAGATTTTTACGCATATTGCATTTCCGCTAACAAAAGCAACGATATTTTCATTGGCGCTTATGGCATTTTTGAATAGTTGGAACGATTTCCTGTGGCCTCTTCTGACATTGTCCGCCAATGATTCTATGAAGACAATTACTCTGGGCCTGTATTCTTTCCGTGATATCCAGCAGATTCAATATGGTCCTATGTTTGCCGGATTTGTCCTTGCATCTTTGCCCCTTATTATTCTGTTCTCGACGAATATGAAATATTTTATTTCGGGAATTACATCCGGTGCCGTAAAAGCATAAAGGTAGGTAAAAAGATGGTAAATATAAATTCCGATAAATTTATTTGTGCAGGCCCGGAAAGAAACGCATTTGATAAGTATGTACCTGCCCCATATTTTAGAAGGAATTTCATTGTAGCAGGGAAACCGGTAAAAAGTGAGCTCCTTATATGCGGCCTGGGATTTTATCGTCTGTATGTAAACGGAGAAGACATAACAAAAGGCAGACTGGCTTCATATATGAGCAATACGGAGGATATCGTCTATTATGACAGGTATCAGGTGGAAGCTAAGCTTATAGAGGGAGAGAATGTAATCGGTGTACTGCTGGGTAACGGATTTCAAAATGCGGTTGGAGGTTATATCTGGGATTTTGACAAAGCACATTTTGGGAGTCAGCCAAAGGTAAATCTCAGGCTTGAGCTTTGGTTGGAGGATGGGACTTCTATACTTATTGAAAGTGATGAAACTTTTCTTACACATTCATCACCGATCTATTTTGATGATTTGTGGTGCGGTGAATATTATGATGCCAATCAGGAGTCTATTGGATGGTCTCTGCCCGGATTCCATCAGGAGGAATGGAAGCCTGCAATCAGAACAGAAGCTCCTAAGGGAGAAGCATTGATATGCCAGGCGCTTCCGGTTGTCTATCAGGAGCGGCTTTTGCCAGAGAGTATTGTAGAACAGGACTGCGGGTATCTCTATAATTTTGGAGAGAATTCGGCAGGCGTGTGCAGACTGGCTGTACGACATTCGTTAAAAGGCCAGAAGATAACCTTTGTACACGGCGAATATCTGATTAATGGAAAATTAGACGTTAAGAATATACAATTCGTTCCGGACGGCTATGTGCAGAAAGACATTTATATATGTAAGGGGAGTGAATATGAAGAATATATTCCTCTGTTTACCTACCATGGTTTTCAGTATGTCTTAATAAGCGGGGTTACAAAAGAACAGGCAGATAAGGAGCTTCTGACATTTTATGTAATGCATGCTGATCTTAAAGAACGGGGAGATTTTACCTGTTCGGATGAGACGGTCAATTCAATCCAGGAGATTACCAGAAGATCTACACTTTCGAATTTTTACTTTTTTCCTACGGATTGTCCCCATAGGGAAAAGAATGGATGGACAGGTGATGCACAGCTGTCAGCAGAGCAGACATTACTTAATTTTGAGCCGGAGAAAAGTTATAGGGAATGGTTAAATAATATAAGGAAGTCACAAAGCGATGAGGGCATGCTTCCTGGTATCGTGCCTACGGGAGGCTGGGGTATGGGTCTTGGAGGACCAGCCTGGGATGCTGTATTGATTTATCTGCCATATTTTATCTATAAGTACAGAGGTCATTTGGAGACTTTTGAGGAGAATAAAACGGCTATTTTCCGATATATCCATTATATCAGCTGCCGAAGAGATAAAAATGGCCTTCTGAATATCGGTTTAGGTGACTGGTGTCCGGCAGGACATTCCGAAAGGGATTTTAAATCGCCGGTCGTTGTGACAGATACGGCGTTAGTATTTGACTTGTGTAAAAAAGCCGGCTTTCTCTTTGGTGTTCTGGGGATGGAGGCAGAGAAGCAGTACGTGTATTCTCTTGCAGAAGAATTCTATATAAGTGCCAGAGAACATTTAATTGACTATGATTCCATGACGGTATCTGGGAATTGTCAGACCTCACAGGCTGTATTTCTCTATTATGGGTTGTTTACGGAACAGGAAAAGAACCGGGCGTCAAAGGAGCTTGTCCGTCTGGTACATGAAGCAGATGACCATATGGATACCGGCATTATTGGAGGAAGGGTTCTATTCCATGTATTATCCGAACATGGTTATGGTGACCTTGCCTGGCACCTGATAACAAGGAAAGAATTCCCATCTTACGGAAATCTGATTATGAGGGGAGCGACTACCCTATGGGAAGATTTCCAGACTGAGAGCGGTTCGGTAAACAGCCGCAACCATCATATGTGGGGAGATGTCAGCAGCTGGTTCATAAAAAGAGTAGCCGGAATCTATATTAATCCGTCGGATTCTGATATCAGTGAAGTGGAAATAAGACCTGATTTTATCAAACATTTGCAGCACGCAGAAGCATGGCACGAAGCGCCTTATGGGATGGTAGTGTCTGCCTGGAAAAGAATGAACAATACAATTGAGATTACAGTGGAATTACCGGAAGGTATGAATGGAAAACTGATTCTAAAGGATGAGATTCTTTCTTTATATAGCGGAAAAACAATTTTTACAGTATTTGAAGAAAAGGAAAGAGATAGATGAAAGAGAATACTAAGAAGATATATATAATGAGCGGTACTCATTGGGACAGGGAATGGTATCGCCCGTTTCAGGGATTCCGGTATAAGCTGGTACACATTTTAACAGAGGTAATAGAGACTCTGGAGAAGAATCCGGATTTCGGTATATTTACGCTTGACGGTCAGACGGTTGTACTTAACGATTATCTTCTGATCCGGCCTGACATGGAGGAGCGTTTAATCAAGCTGATCCGGGGGGGAAGGATTCTCATTGGCCCATGGTACTGTATGCCGGATGAGTTCCTGATTTCCGGAGAGAGTATGATTAAAAACCTTCTGAAGGGTGCGCAGATGAGCCGTAAATTTGGAGTCATGCCATGGAAATATGGGTATTTGTGTGATACATTCGGTCATGCAGCTCAGACCCCTCAGATATTTAATGGATTTGATATGAATTATGCACTGGTGGGCAGAGGTGTAAATGAAGCAACCTGTCCGGCCCATTTCATCTGGGAGTCGCCTGACGGCAGTAATTGCATTACCTATAAGGTGCCGGATCATATGCTTTATGGGGATTTCAATGGTACGGTTCTGGAAAAACTTGAAGACTGTCAGATGGAAGAGGAAAAAGACGGACTGATAGAGGCGGCTGTCCAGCGGGAATTCTCCAGAACAGAGATTCCGGTTATCTTGCTGATGGATGCATTGGATCATAAGCCGATACATATACAGCTGGGAGATATTTGTGAACGCATTCGGAGATTATTTCCAGATACAGAAGTCCTTGTGGGGGATGCCAGGGATATGGCGGAACATGCCCATCAATACAGGGAATTGCTTCCTGTCAGAACGGGCCAGCTGATTGAAACGGCAATTACAGATAATCCCGCACAGAGGCTGATTGTACATACATTGTCCAGCCGTTATGATATCAAGCGGAAAAATGATATCTGCCAGACTTTGACAGAGAAATGGCTTGCCCCCTTCATGGTTTTATCAGATATGAACAATCAAAAGATACCGCGTGCTTTTCTGGATATTGCAGATGATTACCTGATAAAAAACCAGGCTCATGATTCCATATGTGGCTGTTCCATTGATCCGGTTCATCGTGATATGCATTACAGGTATGATCAGGTAGAATACATTGCACAGGAATTGCTTTGTGATGTGATGCATGAACAGGGGAAGGCGGTTGCCCGGGATCCTGAATCCGAGAATATCATAATACAGTTGTATAATCCGCTGCCTTATAGGCGGAAGGAAACGGTAACAGTTGAGATACCGTTTGAGGCAGACTATCCTTATAAATATGCGGACGAGCCATATGGATACGAGTGGAAAAATGCATTCCGTATCAAGGATCAAAATGGTACGGAACTGCCGTATAATTTGCTGGAGATACGGACCAATACCATCAGCCATCATTATGAGGACAAGGTATATGAAGGAGATCTATACAAGGTGTCTTTTCTGGTAGAATTAGAACCGATGGGGATGAGCCATTTTACGGTTTATTACCCGGAGAAAGAAAGCATGGCGACCAGATATCTGTCCGGACTGGCCACAGGTTTCCAGACTGCTGAAAATAAATACTTGAAACTGAAAATTAATGATAACGGAACGATAATGCTGACGGATAAACAAATAGGAAGAACATTTGATAATCTGCTCTATTTTATTGATGACAGCGAGATTGGTGATGGCTGGAACCATGTGCAACCTACGGATGGGAGGATGCTTAGCAGCATCGGATCTGAATGCAGCATTGAATTAGTAACAGATGGTCCAGCACAATGTACCTTTGGCGTTACTATACGTTTTAGGGTTCCGCAGGAAATGGCTTACCGGAAAGGGCGCTCCTATGGTTTTCGGCCAAGCGAGAAAAGTACAATCCTTCTCATTACAAACATGATTACCCTGAAAGCGGACAGCAGATACCTTGAGATAGAAACGAGTATTAGTAATTCCGCCAAGGATCACCGGGTCAGGGCTGTATTTCCAACGAACGAAGGAGGTAATGTATATTTTGCTTCGCAAGCCTTTGCCATGGTGGAGCAAAATGTCGGAAGGGATTACGAAACAGATGATTTTAATGAACCCGGTACATATGAGAAACCTATGTCTGGAATTGTGGGGAAACGGGGGATAGAAGGTAATGGCCTAGCGGTTATATCTGCATATGGGTTACATGAGTGCGCTTGTTTTGAAGACCATTCAATTGCAGTTACCTTGTACAGATGCTTTGACAAAACGACACGCAGGAATGGCGAACCGGACGGCCAACTGCAGGGAGATCTGAACTTTAAGTTTGCTATTTTTCCATTTGGAAAAGAGGATGGTTATGGAGCGCTCCAGAAGGTTCAGGGCGTTCTGGCCACGGGAATTCAGGCTTACTTCATCCATCATGCAAAAGAGGAGACGATAAGAAGCATGGGAATTATGGAACTTGATGGAGATGATGATCTATGTTTTAGTATCTTGAAGCCAGCAATAGAAGAATCGGGAATGATATTGAGGGTCTATAATATTGGAGAAAATATCGTTAAAGGTGTGGTTAAGACTAGATTTACATTAAGAAATGTTACGGAAGTAAAGCTTAATGAAGAAGAAATCCGACCGTTAAACCATACGGAGCATTCATTTGATATCGTACTTCCAAAGTATGCGATTCGGACGTTTAAAATTTATCATCAATTTCCTGTGGGAATTGATGATAAATGAGGATGATATTTTCGGGAGAAATAGAGAAAGTCAGCAGGCAAAAGATGAAGCATGTTCAATATAAGGAGAAGCAGATGATGGAATGTTATATTAAAGATTACCCAAGACCCCAATTTGTTAGATCCCGGTGGGATAATCTGAACGGGACATGGGATTTTTGCTTTGATGATAAGGAGGAAGGAGAACTACAGAAATGGTACATAGATTTTCCGAAGCAGACAGAAATAGCAGTACCATTTACCTGCGAGACAGAAGCAAGCGGGATCGGTGATGAAAAGGTTCATCCGGTAGTCTGGTATCATAAAACGGTGAAAGTAGATGAGAATTGCTATAATCAGAAGGTGATGCTGAATATCGAAGGAAGCGACTATGAAACAAAGGTGTGGGTAAATGGCATCTACATTGGCTGCCACCAGGGTGGTTACTCACGAATATCTATGAATATTACCAACGCACTTTTTGCTCAAACGGCGGATATTGTGATTTGTGTATCGGATTCTTTGGATCGTGCCCAGATGAGAGGAAAGCAGCGCTACTATCCGGAAAATTTTCAGTGCTGGTATATTCAGACCACAGGTATCCATAAGACTGTCTGGCTGGAATATCTGCCGGAAAGTTATATACGTACTATTAAAATGACGCCTGATTTAGAGCGAAAGGAATTAAATATAGAATGGGATATCTTTCAGAATACCGAAATGAATAATCTTGAATTGGAGATAGATATAACTTACAAAGGAATTAAAGTTAATCATATTGTAACATGGATAACAGACCGAGAGGGAGGCATTGGGTTAAATGTTTTCGAACCACATATCAGCAGTAGTGGATTGATGGTATGGGCACCTGACAATCCTTCCTTATATGATATTTGCTTTAGGCTCCTTCATCAGGGGAGAGTCATAGATGAAGTGAAATCGTATTTTGGTATGCGAAAAATCTCAATTGACGGACAGTATATACTTCTGAATGGGGAGCCACTCTATCAGAAACTGCTTCTTGACCAGGGATATTGGAAAAAGTCACATTTAACACCACCGGATGAGGACGCTCTGATTAAAGATATTGATATAGCTCTTGCTATGGGATTTAATGGGGTGAGAAAACACCAAAAAGTTGAGGATGAACGATTCTTATACTGGTGTGATGTGAAAGGACTGTTGGTATGGGCTGAAGCACCTTCTACGTATGTATTTAATGATCGTATGACAGCTCATTTTATGGAAGATTGGGTGAAGCTTGTACATCAGCAATACAATCATCCCTGCATTATTACATGGACACCCTTAAATGAGTCATGGGGGATACCTTCTATTAAAACAGATATAAAGCAGCAGGCATTTACCCAGGCAGTTTATTATGCAACAAAAGCAGTTGACACTATGCGTCCTGTAATTGTAAACGATGGATGGGAACATACAATTTCAGATATTATTACAATACATGATTACCAGGAATCCGGTAAGGAATTTTATGAAAAATATACGCAGAGAAAAGACAGGATACTAGGAAATGAAGAGGCGCATAACGGCTTTCGATATACATTTGCCAGAGGATTTACGTACAAAGGGCAGCCTGTAATAATCAGTGAATATGGAGGAATTGCCTTTCATTCTGACCAAAATGATGAATGGGGATATGGCCGGATGGTAAATTCCCAAGAAATGTTTTTGAAGCGCTTTGATGAAATTACTTCAGCTATTAAGCAGATTCCATATATTACTGGATATTGTTACACCCAGTTGTCTGATGTGCAGCAGGAGATTAATGGGTTGTTAACAGAGGACAGACAGCCCAAACTGGATTCCAATAGAATTAAGGAAATTAATGAAAAGAAATTCAGCTATTAGGCCAGGTTAGGATGGTCTGTGGAGAGGCAAAGTGTTAAATCACCTCAGTTCTAAATTTAGATTACAAAGAACTCGCAGTGTGAATTCTGCGAGTTTTTCCTATTTGGCCAGACCGCGAATTACAATATTCTTTGTTTGCGTGTTGCAGTTCAGAGGGTAGTATCCCGCGAAGTATAAATTGCTCTCTTTGCAATTTTGCGAGGGTTGCAAGCGCCAAATTGCACGTTTTAAAACGAACTTGTTCGTTTTGCAATTCTGTGTGCATCATATTACTGTTTGCACCGCAGGTGTGAACTGTAACTTTTGCGTAGAATATTTTTTGCAACATATTAAAATTTCGCACGCTATACTCGAAATAAGCAGTAAAGTCTGCGGGATTTACTGGCTTCATAAATGAAATGATTTTTAAGCCATGCAGTAATATACTTAGTTCAAAAGTGGAGTGACATTCCGTGGGTATTTTGTGCTGCATTTACACAAACCTCTGAGTTTTGCTCTAAACTGCACAGCACCTGGCTCTTTTCCGTTATTATATTATAAAAAAACTGCCGCGGTTAAAAGAGATAACAGCGGCAGCCTCTTATTCATGACTGGCATCAGCCATGTTTCAATCAGCTAAAAAGTATATTATTAACAATGCTTTCCAGATATTCCTGTCTGCCGCTGCCCGGGTTAGCAGGTGCGCCCATCTTTTCTGCCAGTTCTGCAAGCTCTTTCAGATTGGTGGTTTTATTACGAATCTTCTCGCCAATACCGCTTTCATAACTTGCATATTTTTCCTTAACAAAGGCATCAATTCTACCGTCCTCAATCAATCTTGCTGCTTTGATCAGGCCCAGTGCAAAGGTATCCATACCCAGGATATATGCATGGAACATATCTTCCGGTGTATTGCTTGGACGGCGGGTTTTGGAATCAAAGTTGAATCCGCCGCTGATGCCGCCTGCTTTCAGAACTTCATACATACACAGGGTAGCTTCATATACATCAAAGGGGAATTCATCCGTATCCCAGCCGAGCAGAGTGTCGCCCTGGTTGGCATCAATGCTTCCCAGCATACCGTTAATGGCGCTGATCCGCAGCTCATGCTGGAAGGTATGTCCGGCTAATGTGGCATGGTTTGCTTCGATATTCATCTTGAAATCTTT
>Ga0153948_1000341_pt1 | contig 25303 bp, 22 predicted proteins | sample TSNJ032MetaG_FD_104696 | JGI IMG/M metagenome (GOLD analysis project Ga0153948, IMG submission 104696) | Attine ant fungus gardens microbial communities from New Jersey, USA - TSNJ032 MetaG | ecosystem: Host-associated > Fungi > Mycelium > Unclassified | place: USA: New Jersey, Wharton State... | reverse complement strand
GAGTGAAGGCTAACAAAATTGACAATTAGTTTGATTCATTATATAATATAGTTTAACTAAAATATTTGAAGGAGTTGATGTAGTTTGGACCCCAGTCGAGGTTGGAACTTATTAGTTTTATTTATTTTGTTGTGTTTATCTGCGTTTTTCTCTGCTAGTGAAACAGCAATATTAGCAGTTAATCGTATACGTATGAAAACATTAGCTGAAGACGGAAATAAAAAAGCAGAGATTGTATTAAAATTATTAGAAGATGTTGATGCGATATTAACATCTGTGTTAATAGGAAATAATATTGTTAACCTATCGGCAGCCTCTTTAGCGACTGTTATTGCAGTCGATATATTTGGTAGTGCTGGAGCAGGTATTGCCACAGGTGTCTTAACATTTTTGATTTTAGTATTTTCTGAGATTACACCAAAATCATTGGCTAATCGATATGCAACAAATATTAGTTTAGCTGTTGCTAAACCAATTTATTACTATAAAATTTTTCTAAAACCACTTGCTTTTATATTAGGAATAATTTCGCAATTTTTTGTGCGTTTATTAAAAGCTGATAGTGAAGAAGGTCCAACATTAACAGAAGAAGAGTTAAAAACATATGTTAATGTATCACATGAAGAAGGAATTTTAGAAGAAGAAGAAAAGGATATGATTCATAATGTCTTTGAATTTGGTGATACTGAAATCAGAGAAATCATGACACCAAGAATTCATGTAATTTCATTACCATGTGATATTAGTTATCAAGAGATGATTAGTATTTATCGTGAAGAAAAATTTTCAAGAATGCCAATTGTAAACGACTCGTATGATCAAGTATTAGGTGTTCTGTATGTGAAAGATATATTTTTAGAAGAATTTGATGAAGAAAATTTTAATGTTTTAGAGTTTGTAAGAGAACCATTTTTCGTTTATGAATTTAATCATTTATCAGATGTTTTTACTAGAATGAAAAAAGCTAGAGTTACTTTAGCTGTTGTTTTAGATGAATATGGTTTATTAACTGGTATTGTAACCTTAGAAGATATCGTGGAAGAAATCGTTGGTGAAATTACTGATGAGTATGATGAAGTAGAAAATGTTATCTCAAAAATTGATGATTATACATACTTCATTGATGGTTCTGTTAGTTTTTTAGAGATTAATGAAGTGGTTGGAACGAATTTTGAATCTGAAGAATTTGAATCAATCGGTGGTTTAGTGTTAGGAGAAATAGAAGGCGAACCACGAGTGGGAACAGAAATAAGAATTAATGGCTACACATTAAGAATTGAAAAGATAAATAAAAATAGAATTGAAGTATTAAAATTAATAATCCCAAAAGAAGAATAAAAAGCCGTTATTCTTTTTTTGATTAAGAGGACATTTATTGTCAATACTATTTTTGGTGATAGATATGCTGGATTTAATAAAATCAGTATTTATTCAATATAAAAAAGTTGTTCATCAAGATGATACTACAAGTTTAGCATATCATCTTATTTTATCGTTAATTCCTACTATTACTGCTTTATTTTTATTAATTCGATTATTTCAGTTTAAAGAAGAATATATTTTCTCAATATTGGAACTATATGTAACAGATGAATTATTCCAGACAATTAAAGCATTAATTGATGTTAGTGTCAAAAAGAGCTATTTAGATATTGCTTATGCTTTTGCAATTGGCTCATCGTTATGGTCTAGTTCTAAAGGAATGTATACGATTAGAAAAATAGCAAATTTGTTTTATGGAGTAGAAGCTACTTCCAAGAATATGGTTAAGGAACGGCTCATATCTTTAGGCTATATGCTGTTGTTTGTAATCATGATGCTTTGTATATTATTTTTGTTTGGTATTATTCCTGTGATAGAATTTATGGCTTCTTCTAAGAACAAGTATCAATTATTACGAATTTTATTATTGTTTTTGATTGCATTTCTAGTTTTATTAGTGTTAAATGGTTTTATACCATCTGTTTCATTAAAATTAGAAGATGTTATGATAGGAAGTTTTGTTTCGGCATTAGTTTTTACTATTTGTGTGTTAGGATTTATATTTATATTGCAGATTTGGGACTATCGAAGTGTGTATGGACCTTTATCATTAATCATCATTGCTTTAATGTGGCTAAATACAGTATCAATGATTATCTATATTGGTTTTTGCATTAACGCAGTCTGTTATGAGAAAAAAAGAATTGCTAAATTGAATATAAAATATGATGAAGACAAACAAGTGTATGTAAGGATAGAATAGGGGAATCGTATGAGAAAAGAAAGAATAATCATTAAGAAAATGGGGATCAATGGTGAAGGCATTGGTTATCTAAATAAAAAAGTCGTTTTTGTAAAAGGTGCATTAACAAATGAGGAAGTAGAAGTAGAGCTTGATCAATCCAATCAGCGCTTTTATACTGGAAAATTAATAAAGGTGCTTACTCCTTCAACCAATAGAAGAAGAATGGAATGCTATAAAAGTAAAGAATGTTTAGGATGTACATTATTACATGCCAGTATATCATCTCAAGAACTATATAAAAAGGAATTAATTAGAGAGACATTAGGGAAATATTATCAAGATAATCCAAATTTAATTGCTGTTAAAGATATTATTTCTAATCATAAAGAAAGAAACTATAAAAATTTAGTAACACTTCCAATCGCCAAATTTAACAACCAAGTTCGTTTTGGTATTTTTCAAAGAGAGAGCCGTTATTTTACAGAGATGAGTGATTGTTTTCTCCAAAGTAAGCGAATTAATCTTGTGTTAAAGCAATTGGAAGAGTTGTTTCAACTGCATAAAACGAAAGAATATAACGACCGCTTTAAAACTGGATTACGTTTTTTAATTGTGAAAGAAATGGATAACAAATTACAATTGATTTTTATTACTGGTAAAGATGGATTAAAAGCATCATTACTTGACGACATAAAGAATATCCAAGATATTGTTTCTGTTTATGTTTCTAAAAATACTAGTAAGTATCAAGAATTTGAAATCGAAAAATACGAAAAAATTTATGGCAAAGACTATATGTCATTAACATTTAATCATAAAAAGTATCAAGTATCTGCAAAATCAGAAATACCAATTAATCTTGCAATAGCTGAGTTAATAGCAAACTCATTGCCGTCGTTATTACCAAAGGAAATCACCTCTATATTAGAGATTAATGCAGGAATTGGCTTATACACTTTAGCTATTCCAAAATCTATGACTGTAAAAAGTATTAATCAATATTCCTATTATAGTAATGATTTAAAAGCAAATGCAGAAAAGAATGAACATACGAATATAGAAGTAGAAACTGGAAAGTTTGCAGAACTGACTGGTAAAATCTTAAAGAATAAACAAATTGATGCAGTACTATTACATGGCGATAGAAATCCAATCGATGATAAATTGATAGAGGAGCTTACGAAATCTAAAATTACTTACTTATTATATCTAAGTGAAAATGTATCGACTTGTATCAAAGATATCAATAAAATAAGCAAAAAATTTGGATGTGATTTTATTCAAGCTTTCGATACAACACCGAATAATATAGGAATGGCATTATTCTGTCATTTAACAGTAAAACAAAAGAAAACTATGCATAATAAGAAAAATTTCACAAAATCGTAATTGAAGAATCACATGTTTGCTAAAATCCTAAAAAATTATTATAACTGTTAATATGTGAATTGACAACGAAAAAAATTGACTGATAATAAGGCTGCTTTTTAAATTAAAAAGAAGGAAAATGTTGAAAAAATATTAAGAAAAACAATGTAATTCCTTGCTTGATTATATAGTAATGTTATATAATTACTAATGACAGAGGAAGAAGATAACCTCTGTATACGATAGAAATTGGAAGGAGAAAAAATTATGAAATTGAGGAAAGTATTAGCTGGTTTCGCTGTTGCTTCTATGTTAGTGGGATGTGGGAATAGTACTGACAGTGGAAGTACTGCAAATTATGCTAAAGTTGGGTATGCTGTTCAAACTCATGAAGTTGGATCAAACGGACAAGTTAACACATATGCAGCTGTTGTTGGATTAGATGCAGATGATAAAATTAAATATGTAAGTATCGACGTAGCACAACAAACTCCTACGAAAGAAAATGAGTCAACTAAGACAAAAAAAGAAAAAGGTGACGAGTATAACATGGTAGGAAGTTCAGCTATCGGTAAAGAATGGTACGAACAAATTGCTGCTCTAGAAGAAGCAATGGTTGGTATGACTGCAGCTGACGTAAAAGCAATCGAAACGTATGAGAAAAACGAAAGTCATTTAGCTGTACCTAAAGAAGGAACTGACTTAGCAGCATCTGTTTCTATTACTATTGATGGATATCAAGATGTTGTTGTTGCAGCAATCAAAAATGCCGTTAAAGTTGATGGTTTAGCTAAAGTTGGATTAGGGTCTGACATCAGTATTGACACTACTAAAGTACAAGTAAATGCTACTTTTGGATTTGTTGGAGTAGATGCAGATGGAAAGATCGTTTGGTCTTATATTGATGTAGCTCAAACCAAAGGTGAAGAAGGAGCTGCTACTAAAACCAAAAAAGAAAGAGGAACTGAATATAATATGGTAGGAAGTTCAACTATCGGTAAAGAATGGTTTGAACAAGCAGAAGCTCTTGAAAAAGCAATCGTTGGTATGACTTCAGCTGATGTAAAAGCAATCGAAACTTATAAAAAAGACGATAGCCATACAGCAGTACCTAAAGAAGGAACTGACTTAGCAGCATCTGTTACTATTACGATTGATTCATATCAAGCAGCAATAGTAGAAGCAATTAGTAACGCTAAATAAAAAATTATATAAGAAGGACGTAATCATTCGATTAGGTCTTTTTTTATTCTGCAATTTATAGAGTTTTTAAGTTTTTATCTTCTTTTGATTATGCTATAATGGTTTAGATTGATAGTAAAGAAATAGGTGAAAGTATGAAGAAAATAAAATATATAGTAATTGCATCATTACTTCTTGGATTCATGAGTGGATGTAGTAAAAAAGAAGAAACGCAGTATTTACAAAAATCTTTTATGGGTCCTTTTGATACACAGTTTACCTTTAATGCATATGCAAAATCTAGTCAATTTGATGAGTATTATACTATTTTACAAACAGAGATTACTCGATTAGATCATTTATATGATAAATATAATACGCATGAAGGAGTAAATAATATCAAAACAATTAATGATAATGCTGGAATTCAACCAGTTGTGGTAGATGATGATATTATTAATTTATTAAAATTTTCTATCGAATCAAATCAAACTATTTCCTTCAAAACGAATATTGCGATGGGAGCTGTTCTTGAAATATGGCATAACTATCGTGAAGATGGCAACAGAGAAGTACCATCTGTTGAGGAATTAAGTGAAGCAAATAAACATACGGATATAAATAAAATTATTATAGATGAAGAAAATAAGACTGTCTATCTAGAAGATACGACAATGTCTCTAGATGTGGGAGCAGTAGCCAAAGGATATGCAGCAGAATTAGTAAAGCAAAAGTTAATTGATGGTGGATGTGAAGCATTTATTTTATCTGCTGGTGGAAATATAGTAAGTCATGGAAAACGTGTTTTCGATTCTGCTGGCAATGAATTCCTAAATGCTTGTAAAACTAATTTTTGTGTTTCTATTGTTTCTCCTGGAGATGAAGCCTATGAAGGGAAAGAAGATATTGCAATCGTTGTAGTTAGTGATGATGCTAGTGTTGTGACAAGTGGAGATTATCAACGCTATTATTACGCTAAAGATGGGATTAAGTATCATCATTTAATTGATCCAACCACATTATTTCCTGGAAATTACATGCGTTCATTAACAATTATTACTGAAGATTCTGGATTAGCGGATTTCTTATCGACTGTTATTTTCTTACAAGATTATGAAACCGGCAAAGGAGTCATAGAAAGCATGGATGGGGTAGAAGCAGTCTGGTTGTTAAATGATGGAACGATTGAAGTATCGAGTGGACTAGTTCAAGGGGAAAATATATATATTTATGAATAAGAAATTTAAAGTTTTAAATATATTTGATTGTATCTTAATTATCATTATTGTTGTTTGCTCAATTGGACTATATACTAGTTTTAAATACTTCTTAGATGGTAGTGAAGCTACTATTGTTAATGTGTATTATGAAAACAAACTAGTTGCAACACTAGATTTGAATCAAGATCAAACATTACTTTTATCTCAAAGTAAATATCCATCATTATTAGCAGATTTGGAAATAGAAGTAAAGAATAAAAAAGTGCAAATATCAAAAGAAACATCACCTAATAACATTTGTTCCAAACAAGGTTGGAGTGATTCACCATTAAAACCATTAGTTTGCTTACCAAACAAAGTTATGGTAACAGTTGATACAGGAGAGATTGTTGTTGATGGAATTGATTTTGAGGTGGGTGACTAATGGGAACGAGAAAAATTTATAAAATGATGCGTTTAACAATGTTGTTAGCATTAGCTATTATTTTACACTATGCCGAAAGTATGATTGAATTACCCGCAATTCCAGGAATTCGTTTAGGGTTCGCAAATATTATGGGTTTAATTGCTTTATATATGTTTGGACCTCTTGAGATGATTGGAGTAAATTATGGAAGAGTTGTCTTAGCTTCGTTATTGAATGGTCGTATTTTTACTACTGGTTTTTGGTTGTCGTTAGCAGGTGTTAGCCTAGCAACAGGTAGTTCTATTCTATTTAAAAAGTTCTCTAAATGTTCAATTTTAGGAGTTAGTATCATCAGTGGAGTATTCCATGGAATTGGACAGATTTTAATTGTTTGTTATATTTATCAACAGATTGGAATGATTTATTATTTGCCTATTTTAACAATTGTAGCCATTCCAACAGGATTATTTACTGGTTATATTGCTTATTTAACATTAACTCGTTTGAAATTAGGAGGAATAAAAAAATGAAAATTAATTATGTCCCAAAAGGAGTTTGTTCTACGAAAATAATAATTGATGTAGAAAATGATAGAATTAATGATATTAAGGTAATAAATGGCTGTGCAGGTAATTCATTAGGAATTAAAGCTCTACTTATTGGAATGAAGGTAGAAGAAGCAATTTCTAAATTAGATGGAATTCGTTGTCGTGCAAAATCGACATCATGCCCAGATCAGATTGCACAGGCACTAAAAACATTGTAGAATCAATATTGATTCTTTTTTTAGGAGGAGGGGATAGTCATGGCCTTAATTATATTTGATGTCGATGGTACAATAAAGCCAACAATAGGAAAAATACCAAAGAGCACATATAGTGCAATAAAAAAATTAAAGGAAGTTGGTCATTATGTCAGTATTGCTAGTGGTAGAGGTGATGATGAATTATCCAGTATTCTAGAACGTCTTGATATTCATTCGTATGTAGCTTATGGTGGAAGCAAGGTTGTCATTGATGGTGAAACGATTTTCAATCAATATTTTAATGAAATAATAATTAATCAATTATGTGATTATTTTGAAAAGAAAAAAATCGCTTATTTTATGTGTCATGAAAAAAAATCTTTTTCTTCTTATTTACCGAGATATATTAAATATTTTTTTATGTTGGGAAAGCCTTTACTATTCTTAGGCATAATTGATGGTAGTTCTAGTATTGCCTCTTATATTAAGAATATATCAAAAGTTGAAGTACTACAACGTAAACAAATGGAGACTACGAAAGTTAAAAAGATTATCTTTTTTTCTAGAAGATTAGAGAAAGATAGATTGTTTGATTTACGAATTGATCATAAAGTAATCTTTAATTTAATAGAATATGAAATAAAAGACTATGGAATAGATATATTAAAAAAACAATTAAACCAAGAAAAGATCATTGTTTTTGGTGACGGTTATAATGATATTCGTATGTTTCAACATGCCGATATTGCTATTGCAATGGGAAATGCGAAAGAAGAACTTAAAAAGCATGCACATTATATAACTTCAGATTCTAATAAGGATGGTATTTATGAAGCTTGTGAAGCATTTGAATATTTCAGATAATTAAAAGAGATAAATTATCCTACAAATTTGAATGATATACTTTTATTAACTAAAGGAAGGATGTGTTCATTCATTGAAAAAGTTAAATGTAATTAAATAATAGTTGGTGCTTATTATTAATTATGGGTAGGAATCTATCTCTCTTTTTAGTTTTTACTTTTTTTTGATAAATATTCATCATTATCGCATATAGTATGAAAGAGGTGATGATATGATTTATAAAAAAGTATTATTTTTACAAATTATTTGTAGTGTTATGTTGTTTTTTCAAGTTCTTTGTAGGAATGTAATCCCTTTTCATTTCGTTGGTTGCTTATTAGCCATATTAATTTTATTAATTAGAAGAAGACATTGTCGTTTTGATTTTGGATATAATATATATATTATTTTATTATATATATATCGTCTGTTTCTAATATTTTATCCTTTGAAACATCTTTTATTGTGGTTATGTTATTATGCTCTTATTCTAGGGATTGCGATTTGTAATATAATAATCTCAATTAAGATATATTTTCGTTGTTAAATTTGATTAATGTTATATTTATTGTAGTAAATAAAAAAACTTTGCTATAATATAGATATAAGGTGGTGGTGATATGTTTGGTCATTTAGTTAATTATAGTTGCTATAGTTTTCAAGAGAGCACAATGTTAATCCATCCATTTGTAAAAAGAGCAAAAGATTTGAAAATAGAAGCATTAGCTTTAACCGATAAAGATAATATGTATGGTGCTATCGAATTTAAGAAAGCCTGTCAGAAATATAATATTAAGCCAATTTATGGCTTAGAAGCAAGTGTGGCAATCGATGAAGAGACATATCCTTTGGTTTTGCTTGCCAAAGATGAACAAGGATATTTTTCTTTAGTAAAAATATCTAGTGATATTCAATTGTCTTCAAACAAATCGATTTCTTTAGATTCTTTAAAAAAATATAAAGAGCATTTATTTTTCTTATGCCTTGGTGAAGAAGGAATTTTAGAACGCTTGATATTAAAAGATTTAGAAAATGAAGCTGTTAAATACATTAAATTATTTAAAAATATATTTGATAATCATTTTTATATTGGAATTCAAAATCATGGAATAGCATTACAACAGAACGTTAATCAACAATTAATGGCTTTAGCCAAAGCATTGCGAGTGAAAGTGGTATGTACGAATCAAAATTCTTATTTATTACCTAGCGAAGCTTTGGCTTTAGATTATTTAAAAGCGAGTAAAGAACAAGTGATTCTATCGTTTAATCATGAACCAAAGACGAACCAGAAATACTTAAAAACAGAGGCAGAAATGCGAAAAATATTTAAAGAAGATATAATAAATGAAACAATTAAATTAATTGAACAATGCAATTCTGATATTCCTTTGCATACGCTTCATTTACCAAAATATCCAATCAATGGTGATGTTGATAGTTCTGTTTATTTGCGTGAACTATGCAAAGTAGGATTAAAAAAACGTTTTCATCAGCAAACAGTTCCTATCGACTATATCAAACGTCTTAACTATGAAATGGATGTTATATCCTCTATGAATTATTCTGATTATTTCTTAATTGTTTGGGATTATGTACGTTATGCAAAATCAAAAGGAATTCTAGTCGGTCCTGGAAGAGGTAGTGCTGCAGGAAGTTTAGTTTCGTATGTATTAGGAATTACGAATGCAGATCCCATTGCCTACGACTTGATATTTGAACGTTTCTTAAATCCAGAAAGAATTTCGATGCCAGATATTGATATAGATTTTCAAGATGATCGTCGGGATGAAATTGTTAATTACTTAATTGAAAAATATGGGCATAAGCATGTTGCTCAAATTGTCACATTTAATACCTATGGTCCAAAAGTTGCGATTAAAGATTTGGGGAAAGTAGCGGCTATTCCATTAGGAAAATTAGAGACGTTATCGAAATTAATACCAACGAACTATAAATTCAGAAAGAGTGCGAAAGAAGTGTATCAAACATCTGCACAATTTCAAAATCTTGTTAATCGCGATTCAGCGATTGAAAAATTTATTCCAAGTGTTTTTGTGATTGAGTCTTTACCGAAAAATATATCAACCCATGCTGCTGGTGTTGTTTTGTGTGGAGAGGAAATTGACCAAATCGTTCCCTTAGTCGTAGGTCCTACAAAGACATTAATGACACAATATTCAAAAGATTATATAGAAGAAGCTGGATTACTAAAAATGGACATATTAGGATTGCGGAATTTAACGATTATTTCTTCGATTCTTCAACAAATTAAACATAGCAAAGAAATTGTGATTGATTTAAATACATTAGCTTTTGATGATAAAAAGACATATCAAATGATTGCCTCTGGAGATACGTTTGGCGTCTTTCAATTAGAATCTGAGGGGATGAGGAGTCTTTTAAAAAAGATGAAGGTTAGTGAATTTGAGGATATTATTGCTGCGGTTGCTTTATATCGTCCAGGACCGATGGAAAATATTCCATCGTATTTAAATCGTAAGTTGAATAATGAAAAAATTGATTATATTCATGAAGATTTAGAAGAAATATTAAGAGCAACCTATGGAATTATAATTTATCAAGAACAAATTCTCCAAATTGCGACCAAAATGGCTGGCTTTTCGTTAGGGAAAGCTGATATTTTACGAAAAGCGATTACTAAAAAAGAACGAGACCTAATGGAAAGTATGCAAGATGAATTTGTTGATGGAGCATTAAATAATGGTTATACAATGGAGAAAGCAAATGAAGTATTTCAATTAATTGTTAAATTTGCGAATTATGGATTTAATCGTTCACATTCGGTTGCTTATGCAATGGTTGCTTATCAATTAGCGTATTTAAAAGTTAATTATCCTTTAGAGTTTTTTGCAGCACTTTTATCAAATGATTATAATAGTGATTCACATAAATTAGCTTGTATGCAAGAAGCAAAAAAATATAATGTTTCGATTCTTCCGCCTTCTATTAATTATTCCCATAAAGCATTTTTAGTGGAAAATGGTGGTATACGTTATTCTTTATTATCAATTAAGAACGTAGGTATTGCTGCTTTTCAAGATATTATCCAAGAAAGAGAAACGAATGGTTTATTTCGTGATATTTATGATTTTTTTGCGAGGATGTATCGCTATAAAATATCAAGTAAAGCACTTGAAAGTTTAATTGATGCTGGAGCTTTTGATGATTTTGATATCAATAGGAAAACAATTAAAGAAAATAGTAGTGTGTTAGAAAACTATGCCAAATTACATGGTACTATTGGTTTTGATGAGTTACCAATCTTAGTGAATATCAAAGAATCAAAAAATGAAATCTTACAAAAAGAAAAAGAAGTATTAGGTATTTATTTATCGGCACATCCAGTCAGTTTATACAAGCAGCAATTGAACAAAGAAGTCGTTAGTGTTCATCAATTAAATAAATATATAGAAAATAGAGTAACATTAGTATTGTACTTACAACGGGTTCGAATCATAAAAGACAAATTAGGGAATTATATGTGTTTTATTAGTGCTTTTGATGAAACAGGAGAGATTGAAGGTGTTGTTTTCTCTAATGTGTTTGAACAATATCAAAACAATCTAAATCGTGGTAATATTGTGATTGTGAATGCAAAAGTAACGTATAAAGATACAATCTCAATTATCGTAAATAGTGTTGAGAATATAAAATAAGAAGGGTGATAAGATGAAAAATATTATATTAATCGATGGTAATTCATTATTATTTAGAGCGTATTATGCAACAGCAAGTGTTGGTAATTTAATGGTGAATCGTAATGGGATACCAACGAATGCTTTATATGGATTTGCAAATATGATTGAAAAAATTATGAATGAAAATAATCCAGAGTATATTTTAGTCGCTTTTGATTATGGAAAGAAAACATTCCGCAATGATTTATTAGCTAATTACAAAGGAACAAGAAAAGAAACACCAGAAGAATTAGTAGCACAATTTGATTTAGCTAGAGAGTATTTAAACGCTAGGGGAATTGTATATAAAGAAGTAGAGGGATACGAAGCTGATGATATTATTGGAACCATTTCGAAAGATTGTGAAGCTGATGATTTTATCATCACGATTTTTTCTGGGGATCAAGATATGCTACAGTTAGTAACTGATAAAACGAGTGTTCACCGAAATAAGTTAGTTGCGGGGAAAACAGTAATCGAAGTGAATACACCAGAAGTGTTATATCAAAAATATCAATTAGTACCAGATCAAATCAGAGATTTAAAAGGACTGATGGGTGATAAATCTGATAATATTCCAGGTATTGCAGGAGTCGGAGAAAAAACTGCCTTAAAACTATTACATGAATATCAAACAGTTGAAAATGTAATGGAACATGCAGATCAAATTAAAGGGAAACTAGGAGAAAAAGTTAGAGATCAAAAAGAAATTGGGTTGGTCTCTAAACAAATTGCAACGATTTTACGTGAGGTTCCTCTTACATACAATATAGATGAATTCAAATATAGTGAACCTGATACAAAGGAGTTAGCCAATTTTTATCGTCAGTATGATATGTATAGCTTATTAAAAAGAATGGAAGCTACGAGTGCAACAACTCCAACTAAAAAAGTGGAAGCTACGATTGTTTCACATATCGATCAAGTCAAAGATGACTTCAGTTTAGTTGTGGGTGTCTATGATAAAAATTACCATAAGAGTATTGTGTTAGGGTATGCTTTATATAATAAAGAAATTCAATCTTATATTCGTTACGAAGATGCCCTAAATGATCAAAACTTTAAAGAAATACTAAGAAATCCAGCAATAAAAAAATATGGGTATGATATTAAACGTCAAAAAACAGCAAGCCTCTGGAACCAAATTGAAATTCAAGGTTATGATTTTGATTTGCAATTATCTTCTTATATCTTAAATCCAAGTTTAAAAGATGATGTCAAAATCGTCTGTGATTATCATGAGCTTTATGATTTACCATATGAGGAGGATGTCTTTGGAAAAGGTGCCAAAAGACATATACCAGATGATGAAGTAGTAGCGAATTATTATGTAACTTGTGCAAAAGCAATCTATGACTTAAAAGAACCAGTGATTCAAAAATTAAAGAATCAAGATCAATTAGATTTATACAATCAAATAGAATTACCACTTACCCATATCTTAGCAGATATGGAATACACAGGAATTAAAGTTGATGTTAATGTTTTAAAACAACAAGAAAAAATGATGGAAGAAAAAATTTTCATCTTAGAAAAAGAAATCTATCAATTAGTTGGTTTTGAATTTAATATTAGTTCACCCAAACAATTAGGTGAAGTTTTATTTGAACATTTGCAGCTTCCCTTTGCTAAGAAAACAAAGACTGGTTATTCAACTGGAGCTGATGTGTTAGAAAAATTAATTCCATATCACCCGATCATTCAACGTGTTTTGGATTATCGTACTTTTACAAAATTAAATTCTACTTATCTTGTCGGGTTACAAGATCAAGTCTTTATGGATGGTAAAATTCATACGATCTATAATCAAGCGTTAACACAAACAGGAAGATTATCTAGTACAGATCCAAACCTGCAAAATATACCAATTCGTTACGAAGAGGGAAAACAAGTTAGAAAAGCATTTGTTCCAACCTATGATTATATTATGTCTTTTGATTATTCTCAAATTGAATTACGTATATTAGCCTCTTTAGCAAATGTAGAAAGTTTAATTCAAGCATTTAATAATGATGTTGATATTCATACGAAGACTGCTTCTGACATTTTTGATGTACCATTAGATCAAGTTAATAGCAATCAAAGAAGACAAGCAAAGGCAGTTAATTTTGGAATTATTTATGGTATGAGTGATTTTGGATTGTCCGAACAAATTGGTGTATCGGTCGCTAGTGCAAAACTGTTTATTGAAAAATATTTCACAAGTTATCCAGGAATCAAAAACTATATGAATGATATCGTTGAATTTGCGAAAATACATGGCTATGTATCAACGATGTTGAATCGTAAACGTTATATTCCTGAAATCAATGACAAAAATTATGTACGCAAAGAATTAGGAAAACGATTAGCCATGAATTCACCCATCCAAGGAAGTGCTGCTGATTTATTAAAAATTGCCATGATTCATGTTGATGAAATGATGAAACAAGCCAATGTAACATCAAAAATGATATTACAAGTACACGATGAATTAGTTTTCGATGTCGTAGAGGAAGAACTAGAAATAATGAATAAAATTGTCAAAGAAGCAATGGAGTTAGCCTATCCTATGAAGGTTCTGTTAAAAGCGGAAGGTAGTTATGGGAAAAGCTGGTATGATTTAAAATAATGCCAGAACTACCAGAAGTAGAGACCGTTAGAAAAACTTTGAAAAATCGTGTACTAGACCATAAAATTATTAGTTTTGATTGCTATTGGCCTAATATTATTATAGGTGATCAAAAAGAATTTGCTGAAAGGATCATTGGACAAACAATAGGTGATGTATTACGAAGAGGAAAATATTTATTATTTATGTTAGATACGGATGTGATTATTTCACATTTGCGAATGGAGGGTAAATATTATTATAGTTCGACTAGTAAAGAGAAAGAAAAACACACACATGTTATTTTTCATTTAGATAAAGATAAAGATTTACGTTATTATGATGTACGTAAGTTTGGGACATTACAGGTAGTCGACAAACAAGAGTTTGATACGGTACCACCGATTTCTCTATTAGGAAAAGAACCTTTTGATATGACTGCAGAAGAATTATATGAACGATTTAAAAGCATATCTCTACCAATTAAATCGGCTTTATTAAATCAAAAATGGGTAGCGGGTATTGGGAATATCTATGCAAATGAAATCTGTTTTGCTGCTAAAATAAATCCTTATAAAAAAGCCAAAGATCTATCAATAAAGGAAATTGAATTAATTGTTGAAAAGAGTAAAGAAATTTTAAACAAAGCCATATCATTAGGAGGAACAACTATCCATAGTTTTAGTAATGAAGGAATTACGGGATTGTTTCAACAAGAATTATTCGTACATGGTTTAAAGAATCAAAAATGTTTACTATGTGGTGATACGATTGTTAAAGTTAAATTACAACAAAGAGGAACATATTATTGTCCAACTTGTCAAGGAGTGAAGAAAGAATGAATTGGGGAATTATTGGTTTAGGAAATATTGCGAGAAGATTTGCTGATAGTCTATCACAAAACAAAGAAGCAACACTTTATGCAATTGCCTCTAGAACGAAAGAAAAGCGAAATGAGTTTGCCAAAACCTATGCTATCAAAACGGTATATGAAAGCTATGAAGCATTATTAAATGACTCGAATCTTGATATCGTCTATATTGCCTTACCACATGCCATGCACAAAGAGTATAGTATCAAAGCACTAAAAAGAGGACTAGCGGTACTATCTGAAAAACCTGGGGCATTAAATAAAAAAGACCTAGAAGAGGTTGTTTCTATGGCAAAGGAAAACAATTTATTTTATATGGAAGCCATTAAGGGGCGTTTTGTTCCATTGATGAAAGATATAAAAGAAGTCATTCATTCAAGTATATTAGGTGATATTTTAGAAGTAAAGGCTGATTTTAATTCTTTGATTCCGACAGATTTAATTCAAAGCAATCATTACATTGTTGATCCTGTGCAAGGAGGAGCCATGTATGATGTTGGGATTTATCCTGTTAATTTTGTGATTGATGTGTTTGGTAAAGATATTAAAAATATATCTTCTGTCATAAAGAAATACAAGGAATATCAAATCGATGGTTATTTTATGATTGAATTGTTATATCAAAATGGCATGAAAGCAATAGTAGAGGGTGCACTTGATCGAAATGGAAAGAAAGAAGCGATTATCATTGGAACAAAAGGTAAAATGATAATTCCAAGATATTATCGATGTGAGGAGTTTTATGTAGAATTAAATGATGGAACATCCTTTCATAAGCAAAAGCCATTCCTGATTGATGATATGGCTTATGAAATAACAGAAGTAGAGACTTGTTTAAAGAACCAACAAATCCAAAGTGATAAACTTAGCTTTGAAGACTCCTTGTTTATGATGGGAGTGTTAGATACTGCACGCAGTAATGCTAAAGATTATAGTGAATAGTATATACTACTATGATTATGATTAATATACGGGCTAGATATGATATAAAAAAGAGCTTATTTCTTTTTTAAGTAGAATCTAGTCTTTCTTTTTTGTATAATGGTAAGTAGGTGATGGATATATGGCGTATATTATAGGAATTACTGGTTCTATTGCCACTGGGAAATCGACAGTAGCTAACTATTTAAAACAATTAGGCTATCTAGTCATTGATAGTGATGAAGTATCCCATAGAGCCTTAGTTGATAGTGAATACTGTATACAAGAAGTAAAAAAACACTTTCCTAGTAGTTATCGTAGTGGCATGATTGATAGAAAGATAGTAGCAAGTATTATATTTAAGGATAAAGAAAAAAGAGAAATTCTAAATCAAATTATTCATCCTTATGTGATTAATGAATTAGAAAATGTAAAAAAAAGATATCAAAAGCAAGAACAACTGATTTTTTTTGATATTCCTTTATTGTATGAAGTAAAGTTAGAATATTTGTGTGATGAGATTTGGGTGGTTTATACGAATCAAGACATACAATTAGAACGTTTAATGAAACGAAATAACATTTCAAAAGAAGAAGCATTACTTCGGATCAATAGCCAAATGTCAATTGAAATTAAAAAAGAGTTAGCAGATAAAATAGTAGATAATCAAAAAGATATTGCTACGTTGTATCAGCAAATAAAACAATATATTATGGAGGTAAACGATGGAATTAATGGCAAGTGATACATATCGTGTATTTTGTAAAAGACAACTACATAATCAACATCATCAAATTTTAAAATTATTGTATCAGCCAATTATTGGAGCAAGTGCTGTTTCCTTTTATGATACATTATGGGCAGAAATGAAATCGAATCATCAAGTAATACTACTGAATACGCATTATCGATTAACACTTTTATCTACTTATGATATAAAAATGATAGAAGAAATGCGATCTAAATTGGAAGCTATTGGATTGTTAAATAGCTATGTGAAGGAAACAAGCGATCATTATGAGTATCTATATGAATTATTGCTTCCTTTATCACCAGAAAGTTTTTTTGCCAATGATTTATTAAATATTTTATTATTTCATAGTTTAGGAGAGCTTGATTATGAAAAAACAAAATATTGTTTCCAATTGCCTAGCATCCTTACGAACGATTATTCAGATGTAACGAAAAAATTTTCTGAAGTGTTTGATATTCATTTAGATAAAAACTCAATTAATCATACCGTTTTAAAACGTAAAATTAATCAAGAACAACAACATAATGCTATCCATCTAACATATAATATGGAGTTATTCTATACCGGATTGAGAGAATTCCAAATAAAGAAAAAATCAATTACAAAAGATGTAGAAGAATTAATTCAACAACTAGGTAGTGTTTATGATATATCTCCTCTTGAAATGCGCTCTTTAGTAAAAGAATCAATGAATGGAGATATTGTTGATAAAGAACATTTGCGAAATGTTACAAAACGATATTACGAATTTGAAGCAAATGGAAATTTTGTAAAAATACATGAAAATCAACCAACAAAGCATAAGGTAGTGAAAAGTAATGATAGTCGTTCTAAAAAAATAGCACAATTAGAAGCTTTATCTCCTTATCAAATGCTAAAATCATTGCAAGGAAATCAAAGCGAGCCATCATTACGTGATTTAAATGTAGTAGAATCATTAATGACAAGGCAAAAATTAGAGGCTGGCGTTGTCAATGTCATCATTGAAACGGTGACTATGTTAAATAATGGTGAACTACCAAGAGCCCATGTAGAAGCCATTGGAGGTACGTTTGCAAGAAAGAAAATTAAGACAGTAGAAAAAGCCTTAGAAGAAGCTAAAAATTATGTAAGAAGAATTAATAAAGATGATGAGGAAGAATTACAGATAGAATCCAAACCAAAAGAAGAAAAAGAAACAAGGCATAAAATCAATCCTAAAGAAGAAATGGATATAGAAACAATAAAAGCTTTGTTACCTAATTTATATGGAAAATAATATATATATGCATACATAGTATGAAAGGCAGGGATAATAATGAAGAAAGCAAGTGATTTTATTTCATTTGATTCACAGTTTCTTTCTAGAAAGAAGAAAAGTGTTGATGAATTATATCAAAAAAAAGAAATCAAATATTTTTTAGCAAAACATAAATTAACAAAAGAAATAATTGAAGATAATTGGATTGACTTTCTTGAGTACTCCGAAGACATTATCACATGTCCCGATTGTCAAAATAGGATAGCTTCACCTAAAAATTTTGAAGGCTACCATTATTCGCTAGATTATCAAGATGGACAAATAAAAAAAGTATATTATCTTTGTCCTTCGAAAGAAGAATTACATCAAGAGCGACAAATGTTGAATCGAATTGTCAAGAATGTTCCTGAAAGTTTGTTGAGAACCACATTTGAAAACATATCTTTAAATAATAAAGGAAATGTGACAGATGTTTTGATCACTTTAAATAATTTTATTGATCATCCTACCAAAAAAGGTATCTATCTTTATGGAGCTATGGGAGTTGGTAAAAGTTATATTATGGCTGCCTTCATCAATAGATTAGCTAAAAAAGGCTATGATTGTGGATTTATTAGTGTTCCTGAACTTTTGTCTGGATTAAAAAGAGAATTTAATTCTAATGGGAATCAAGATGATATTGTAACAATCATCAAAGAAGTTCCTTATTTAGTATTGGATGATGTAGGAGCTGAATCATTAACTGCATGGAGTCGAGATGATATCATTTATAATATTGTGAATGAACGGATGAACCGTGGATTTGCTACTTTTTTTACTAGTGTTTATGATTTAGCTGATTTAGAAAGACATTATATGCAATCAAAAACGAAAGAAGAACGAGTCAAAGCCCAAAGAATTATTGAAAGAATTAAAGCGATTAGTTCCCCATTAGAACTAAATGGAATAAATTTTAGAGACTAAGCGTTATCACATTATTAAACAACTTTGTTTTGTAAAAAAAATGTGATAAAATGTATCTGAATAAAAAAGAGGTGAGTTTATGGTGAAAAGTATAGGTATTTTAACATCTGGTGGAGATGCTCCTGGGATGAATGCAGCAGTTCGTTCTGTCGCTAGAGCATGTTTAAACAAAGGGATTGAAGTCTATGGAATTGAGCAGGGATTTAAAGGTTTATATGAAGGAAACTTTACAAAATTCAATCGTAGAAGTACTAGAAATATAATCAATCAAGGTGGAACTATTCTTCGTTCGGCAAGATTTCCAGAATTTAAAGATCCCAAAGTAAGAAAAACAGCAATTAATCAATTAGAAAAAGTCGGAATTGAAGCATTAGTCGTGATTGGTGGAGATGGTAGTTATCAAGGAGCCATGCGATTAACAGAGATGGGGGTAAATTGTATTGGACTTCCAGGAACGATTGATAATGATATTCCTGGCACTGATGTCACAATTGGGTTTGATACTGCATTAAATACGATTGTAGAAGCATTGGATCGATTAAGAGATACTTCTAGTTCACATCAACGTTGTACTATTTTAGAGGTTATGGGTAGACACTGTGGTGATTTAGCGATTTGGTCTGGAATTGCTTGTGGTGTTGAGTTAGTTGTGACAAGTGAATTAGGCTACAATGAAGATAAAATCATTGAACGTTTACGCAGGTCAAAATTTTCAGATAAAAAGCATGCAATTGTCGTTATAACTGAAGGTATTACTGATGTTCATATATTAGCAAAAAAAGTGCAACAAGAGACTGGGTTTGAAACTAGGGCGAACGTATTAGGACATATGCAAAGAGGTGGAAGGCCTTCTGCTAGGGACCGTGTATTAGCTAGCCGTATGGGGGTATTTGCAGTAGAATTATTAGAAGCTGGACGCGGTGGAGAATGTGTTAGTGTTGTCAATGGAGAACTAAAGGGACTAGATATTATTGAAACATTATCGAAACCAAGGGTAACTGATAAAGGTATTTACGAAGACTCCATAAAAATTCGTTAAATTGATAGGTGATGGTGATAAATAAAATGAAAGAATTTTCAAAGAAAACAAGGATTGTATGTACAATTGGTCCTGCAAGTGAATCGAAAAAAATGTTAACCAAAATAGTTAAGGCAGGTATGGATGTTATGCGGTTGAATTTCTCACATGGTGATCATGAAGAACATGGCAATCGTATTCAATTAGTAAGAGAAATATCAGAAGAATTACAAAAACCTGTATCCATTCTATTAGATACAAAGGGACCTGAAATCAGAACTCATGATTTTGAAGGTGGAGAGACAAGATTTAGTAAAGGTCAAATTGTAAGAATTGTTAGTCAAGAAATTATTGGAACAAGTGATTGTTTCTCGATAACGTATAGTGATTTATATAAAGATATTAAGCCAGGGAGTTTTATTTTAGTAAATGATGGCCAAGTACAACTATTAGTTGACCATGTAGAGAATACAGATATTTTATGTGTTAGTGCAGACGATGGTGTTGTAAAGAACCGCCGTGGAATTAATGTTCCTGGAATTTCATTGCAATTTGATTATTTATCTGACAAAGATATTGAGGATATTAGATTTGGATGTCTTCAAGACGTTGATTTTATTGCTGCTTCCTTTGTAAGAAGAGCACAAGATATTTTAGATATTAGGCGATTATTAATTGAGAATAATCATCCAGAAATTCAAATTATTGCTAAAATAGAGAACTATGAAGGTGTCGAAAATATTGATAAAATAATAAAAGTTGCGGATGGAATCATGGTTGCTAGAGGCGATTTAGGAGTGGAAGTACCTGCAGAGGATGTTCCAATTATTCAAAAGAAAATTATTAGAAAATGTAATGATGCTGGAAAAGTAGTGATTACTGCAACACAGATGTTAGAAAGCATGCAAAATAATCCTAGGCCAACAAGAGCAGAAGTATCCGATGTAGCAAATGCTATCTTGGATGGTAGTGATGCTATTATGTTATCAGGTGAATCAGCATCTGGAAAATATCCAGAAGAATCTGTAGAAACAATGTCTAGAATTGCTGAAAAGATAGAAAAGAATCTAGACTATGGACGTTTTTATCGACATGCTATACTATCAGCTTCCAAAGATTTATCAGAGGCAATTTGTATGTCAGTGGCAGAAATTGCCCGAGAATTTAATGCAGCTGCGATTGTTGCTTTTACAATGACCGGTTTTACGGCTAGAAAGATGTCAAGATATCGTCCACAATGTCCAATCATTGCTGCGACAACAAATGAAGATGTCATGTTAAGCCTTGGACTACATTGGGGAATTACACCAGTGATGGTAAAAGCTGTAAAGAGTACAGAAACAATGCTTAACTATGCTGAATTAATCGCAAAAGAATTTGGGTGTGAAGCAGGAGATACTGTGATAGTAACAGGTGGAGCAGCAGGAAGACCAGGATCTACTAATTTCTTAAATTTAGTGACGTTAAAGTAATTTAGTTGACAAATTTTATTAATGTTGTAAAATTTAAATGTAAAAACTGTGAATAGGATATGCTTATTAGAGAATTATGTTAAGAGAGAAAATGATTGGTGAAAATTTTCAATAATGCTAATAGGAACTACCTAGGAGTTGCCACTTGAAAAAGATGGCCGTTTCGTAACGTTACTACGTCATGAGGCAATATAGTTTTATATTGTAAATTAAGGTGGTACCACGAGATTTCGTCCTTTGGATGAAATCTCTTTTTTTAAGAGAAAGAAAAGGGGGATTGGATGAGTAATTTAACATTAGTATTTCCTACAATGGAGTATAAACAACAAGCCTTAGATTATATCGAGGAACATCTCCAAAACAACGAAACTAAGTTACAAGGTGTTGGTGGTTTATGCAATGCTCCCACGTATGAAATATGGGTTAATGAAGTAACAAATCTGCATAATAAAACAAATGTTGCGGAAGGTTTTGTCTCTGGCTCTGCTTATTTTGGGGTAGTTGACCATCAAATTGTGGGAATGATTAATATACGACATCAATTGAATAACTATTTATTTAATTTTGGCGGGCATATTGGTTATGGAGTACGACCAACACAAAGAAAAAAAGGATACGCTAAGGAAATGTTGAAACAAGCATTACGAAAAGCAAAAGAATTAGGCATTGATAGAGTACTGTTAACTTGTGATAAGGCAAATATTGCAAGTCAAAGAACAATACTATCGCAAGGTGGTATTTTGGAGAATGAAATAGAAGATGATCAAAGAATCACACAAAGATATTGGATACAAATACAGTGAAAGGACGAAAAAATATGATTAAAATAACATTTTTAGATGGTAGTATAAAAGAATTTGAAGATGGAATTACTAGTTTAGAGATTGCGAATACGATATCTTCAAGTTTTAAAAAAAGATGTGTCGCTTCAAAAGTAAATGGTGAGATTGTTGAATTAACTAGACCAATTTTCACAGATGCTACTGTTGAATTAATAACAAATGATATGCAAGAAGCTTTTGGTGTATTGAATCACTCAACGGCTCATTTAATGGCTCAAGCAATTAAAAATCTTTGGCCGAATGCCTGTTTTGGTGTTGGACCAAATATTGAATCAGGATTTTATTATGATGTAGATGTTGAACCATTACTTGTGGAATCTGATTTAGTAAAAATTGAAAAAGAGATGCATCGTATGATTGCAATGTCCTTGCCAATTGAACGAAGAGTTGTATCAAAAGAAGAAGCCTTGGAGTTTTTCAAAAATGATCCTTATAAAACAGAATTAATTAATGAATTAGATGGGGCTATTTCTTTCTATACGCAAGGTAATTTCACTGATTTATGTAGAGGACCACATGTAATGAAAACAAGTGACATTAAACATTTTAAGTTAATGGCACTAGCTGGTGCCTATTGGAGAGGTGATTCAAATAATAAACAATTACAAAGGATTTATGGTGTAAGCTTCTTTACAAAAGAAGATTTAGAAAATCATTTAAAGTTTTTAGAAGAAGCAGAACGAAGAGATCACCGAAAATTAGGTAAAGAATTAGATTTGTTTTTTATTAGTGAGTATGGTCCTGGATTCCCATTTTGGTTACCTAAGGGTATGGTGATTCGAAATGAGTTAGAAAAACTTTGGAGAGAGGAACATTACAAAGCAGGATATCAAGAAATTAATACACCAATTATGTTAAATAAAGAGTTGTGGGAAATTTCTGGTCATTGGTTTAATTATCGTGAAAACATGTATATTTCTGAGATTGATGAAACTGAATATGCGATAAAGCCAATGAACTGTCCTGGTGCCATTCTTGCTTATAAAAATTCATTGCATTCTTATCGAGAGTTACCATTAAGAATTGGTGAATTAGGTTTGGTTCATCGTCATGAATTCAGTGGAGCATTACATGGTTTATTTAGAGTTAGAAACTTTACGCAAGATGATGCTCATATCTTTATGACACCTGATCAAATTGAAGATGAAATCATTGCAGTTATTAATTTAGTTGACAGGTTCTATAAAGGTGTATTTGAATTAGAATATCATATAGAATTATCGACTAAACCAGAAAAGGCAATTGGTACTGATGAAATCTGGGATATGGCGGAGAAGGCACTAGCAAATGCATTAGATAGAAAAGGTATTAATTATAAGATAAATCCTGGTGATGGAGCTTTTTATGGTCCAAAATTAGATTTTAAAATTAGAGATGCTATCGGTAGAACTTGGCAATGTGGGACGATTCAATTAGATTTTAATTTACCTGAAAGATTTGATATTCATTATATTGGAAAAGATGGCGAAAAGCATCGTCCAGTTATGATTCATAGAGTCGTTTATGGCTCAATGGAAAGAATGATTGGTGTCTTAATTGAACATTATGCTGGTGCGTTTCCAACTTGGTTAGCACCAATTCAAGTAAAAACAATTCCTGTTAATAATGAATTGCATGGAGAATATGCAAATACAATCGTATCCGCATTGAAAGAAGCAAATATCCGTGTTGAATTAGATGATAGAGAAGAAAAAATGGGCTATAAAATTAGAGAAGCTCAAATTAAAAAAATTCCTTATCAGTTAGTGTTAGGTGATAAAGAAAAGGATAATCATCTTGTAACATATAGAGCTTACGGTTCGAAAGAGCAATTCACCGTTAGTTTTGAAGAATTTGCAGCTATGATTAACCAAGAAATTACGACGAAAAAGAATCGAATATAAAGTAAAAAAAACAAATGAAAAAGCTAGATAGGGTATCTAGCTTTTTCGTTTGGTATTGGAACAATTTTAAGTGTGACTATGTAATCGGGATAATAGGGAGAATAATTGCAAGTCACATTATTATCATATCAGTCTTTAATTAAAAAAAATGTCAAAAATTAATATAAAGTTTATAATTTTTTTTGTATAATAGAAGATAGTAAATAAAAAATATTCTTTTTGAAAGGAGCTGTTTTATGAAAAATATACCGAGAATACGAACAAAGCTCAGAGAGCATTACATAGCAATCCCAGAGTGTATTAAAGAAGCAAGTGGGATTGTTATTAATGGTAGACGTATTAAATCATTAATTTTCACAACCGATGTTGCCTTAATTAGTAATTGTAATGCAGATGCTGTGATTGCGGTATATCCGTTTACTCCTACATTAGAAATTACACAAGCGATTATTAATGTAGCAAAGATGCCAGTCTTTACTGGAGTAGGTGGAGGAACGACTAGTGGAGAGCGAGTAAAACAAATTGCACTAGATGCAGAATTACATGGAGCTTTAGCAGTAGTTTTAAATGCACCTACGGCAACAGAATTTGTGACAGCATTAGCAGACATCATTGATATACCAATTGTCTTAACAATTGTATCTGAAGATGAGGACATTGAAGATAGAATATATAAAACAAAGGCTTCCATAGTAAATGTTTCTGGTGGGAAAAACACTTCCAAAATTATAAGAAAGATTCGTGCTATTGATCCAAACTTTCCAATAATTGCGACTGGTGGTCCTACAGATGAAACTATTATGGAAGCAATTAGAAGTGGAGCTAACGCTATTACATATACGCCACCATCAAATGGTGAAATTTTTAGAGATATGATGGAAAGATACAGGAAAAGAGTTGAAAAATAACAAAGGAATAATTTTCCTTTGTTATTTTGTCGATTTTGCTAAAGTGAAAAGTTAAATTCCACTAAAATAAAATAAATTTAAGAGTTGAATTTACTGTTACACTTATTGTAATATATAGTAAAGATAGGGATAATCTTTAGCTTTATTAT
>Ga0153948_1000337_pt1 | contig 25368 bp, 22 predicted proteins | sample TSNJ032MetaG_FD_104696 | JGI IMG/M metagenome (GOLD analysis project Ga0153948, IMG submission 104696) | Attine ant fungus gardens microbial communities from New Jersey, USA - TSNJ032 MetaG | ecosystem: Host-associated > Fungi > Mycelium > Unclassified | place: USA: New Jersey, Wharton State... | reverse complement strand
CCGTTATTGTTCTATATTCTTGCATGTCTACTCCTCCAGTCAGTCTCTTGCTAATTATATAATAGCATTATAGATACTATTTGTCAATAAATAATTCGAGAAATGTGGCCTAAAAGTATTTATAAATGAATTAACAACCGTAAACGTTTGCGAAAGCATTAGAATACAAAAGCGGAATCTTTCTTAGAGATTCCGCCTTTAAAATTTCCAATTCTCTATTATAGGAGGTTTACTCCTACCGCAGCAGGCACACCAGCATCCGGCAGGATTCCGCACCGTTATTGATAATCCCTTTCTTCGTATCGGGTCCACAGTGAAATGTGTCTCCTGCGTGAAGCACGGTCTCTTCCGTATCGGTTTTGAGAGTCATTTCGCCCGATATGATATAATAAATACTCTCCATTTGATTAGCGCCGAATTCACAGCCGCCACCGGGCAGGAAATGGCTCAAGCCCATAACCATCCTTCCTTCGTTTACATCCTGCGGGTTATGCAGGCGAGTGGGAAGCATATTGAAATGCCCCGGAGCCTCATAAGGTGTTGCCTCGTTCTTTCTGACAATTTTGTAACTCATGCCATTACTCCCTTCGAAAAATTCATAATAATAAACAGCTTTACTTTCGCGTCAAATTCATGTTTACCTATGCCATGGCAGAAGCTAATAAAAGGGATCGGAATTTATTTTCCATACTGCTGCCCCGCGATGTTACAATGACCGGAGCTTTCAAGCCCAGTACGACACTGCCGGTTTTATTGCGGCCTGTCATTGTGATGGTTTTTAGGCTGATATTACCAGCGTTTATATCGGGATAAATCACAAGATCGGCATCTCCTGCCACGGTGCTTTTAAACCCCTTGAGCTCAGCCGATTCCCGGCTAATAGCCAAGTCAAAGGCAATGGGGCCTTCGATGACACAATCATGTATTTTGCCCGCCTGCCACAACTGTTTCAATTCAGCTGCGTCTACAGAACCGGGAATGTCCGGATTGACGTTTTCGATAGCGGCGAGTACAGCCACCTTCGGACAATCCCACCCCATTTTTTTCATAGCGGATACCGTATTTTCAATCATCATCCGTTTTTGTTCCAGCGTTGGCGCAATAAGAATGGCGGCATCCGTCAGAGCCAGCAGCTTATGATAGGTTTCAATTTCTGCAAACGTTACGGAGTGTACTACGGTGCCGGTTCGGAATCCATTTTCATTTTTGAGCATACGTTTCATCATCACACCGGTTTCCACTTGTCCCTTCATAATGAAATCGGCCTGTCCGTCTTGTATATGGGCAATTGCTTTATCCACGGCTTGTTCCGGCGTAGTACATTCATAGATGGAGAATTGTGTGTGATCCGCGCCGATTTGACTTAGCGCCGCTAGGGTTTTTTCTTTGTTACCGAATAAAACAGGTGAGATCATACTTTGTTTTCGAGCCAGCTGCAGTGCTTCCAAGGCGTGTACGGACTCGGAGCACACCAAGGCGCAGCGCTTAGGCAACGCTTGCGCCGCCATATGTTCAATTAATTGTTGAAAGCTGCGCCAACTCATTCGTTATTCCCCCTGTTCCGCCATAACGTGGGCTGCTTTTGGGCGGCCGCCGCCCGGTAAAATTCTTCTTTTGATATGTAGCCGCCGGGAACCTCGTTATAAAACTTAGCATCCTCCTGGCCACGTAAGACCCGCAGGGCGCCTTCCGCAAGAGCCTCCATTTCCAGCTCTCCAGCCAGTACACGTACCGGTCCTAAAAACGATGCGCGCCTGGAGACTAATTTGACGAATTCTTCTCCATGAGCCATGCCGCCGGTGAAAATGATAGCATCCGGTTCCGCGTCAAGCGCGATACGCATTTCAGCGATTCCCTTGGCGACTTGATAGGTCATTGCTTGGGTTATAAGCTCAGCTTCCCTGTTTCCCTGGCGAACCAAATCAAAAACTATTTTCGCCTCCTGGGTACCTAGATATCCCTTAAATCCGGATTCACCATTTAGCATACGATACAGCTCTTCATAGGAATATTTTCCTGAAAAGCAGAGCTTAAGCATCTCATTCGTAGGAATACGGCCCGCCCTTTGAGGAGACATGGGGCCGGTGAATGCGTTGGACATGTCAACGATACGGCCGCAGCGATGGGCGCTGATAGAAATACTGCCGCCCAAGTGCGCCACAATAAAATGTCCTTTCGAATAAGAAATTCCCAGGTCTTTAGCGACGGTTCGCGCAACCATACGGCTGTTGAGCGGATGTCCCCCGAGGTTGACCGGTATTCCGGGGCATCCGGTTATTTGCGCTATTTCGTCCGCCTCGTTGGCAGTGATGGCGTCATAAATGATCACAGGAATATCATAGGGGTCTGCTAGCCGCCTGCCAATCATACTGGCCAATGCTGACTCATGCTGAGAAGTTGGCGCATAGGTCAGCACATCCACCATGTAGTCCGTAACGGCGTAAGCGCCTCCCCGAATATAGGGGACAGGGCCGCCTCTGGCCGCGATCATGTCAAGCTTACTGATATCTATATGCCGCGCCTGCAGCACACCGTTTACGCATTTAACCCGATATTCAAGCTGCTGAACAGCTCGGGTCATACCAATTAGGACATCCGGAGGAACTTCTATGTTTTCCTTGAAAAGTTGCACATCACCGTCAAAAAGCGCCAGCTTCGTCGAAGTAGACCCGGTATTGATGACAAGAATCTGTTCCATGCTTTTGCCCTCCTGCTTAATGCAGCCGCTCGAATACTGCCGCTGCGCCCATACCTCCGCCAATACACATCGTAACCAAGGCATACCGTTTTGCATTGTCTCCCAGATAATCCAGCGCTTTGCCGGTCAAAATAGCGCCAGTGGCGCCCATTGGATGGCCCAGTGCCATGGCGCCTCCATAAGGATTGACCTTCTCTTCCGGCAGTCCCAGAATATCCATACAGGCCAATGCCTGTGCGGCAAAAGCCTCATTCAACTCAATAACGTCCATATCCGCTACGGTCAGACCGATCCGCTTCATCACCTTGGGAACCGCGTAGACGGGACCAATACCCATGATCGTGGGGTCGCATCCGGCCACAGCAAAACCTAAAATTCTGGCCAACGGCCTGACGCCCATTTCTTTTGCCCGCTCTGCGGACATTAAAATCATAAAGGCTGCGGCATCGGTGGTTTGAGATGAAGTGGCGGCCGTTACAAGTCCGTTCTCCCGAAAGCAGGGCTTGAGTTTTTGCATAGACTCAAGATTTGTATTTGGCCGGATGCCCTCATCACTGTCAATCACCATTGCTTTTTCAAATTCATCGACAACGGTAATCGGAATGATAGAACTCTTCAGCTTTCCTTCCTGTTGAGCCTGATGCGCCTTGGCATGAGATTCCACAGCCATTTTCTCCATGCGCGCACGGGTGATGCCATATTGCTCCGCCACACGCTCCGCCGTTTCACCCATGGCCATATAACCGCCCGGACAATGCTTTTCAAACCAATGATCTTGATATTCCGCCGGATAGGGCGTAAAGCAATGGCTCATGTCTTCCACTCCTCCGGCGACCAAAATTTCCTCTTGTCCCGCAGCGATAGCGTTTGCGGCTGTGGCGATGGCTTGTAAGCTGGAGGAGCAGAATCTGTTGATGGTTTGCCCTGTTACGGTAAACGGTAATCCTGCGCGCATCGCGATGAGGCGGGCCGCGTTTTTGTCCATTTGATTAACTGGGCGGGCGCATCCGACAATGATATCGTCAATATCATGAGGCTGTATTTGCGGAACCTTGGCCAGTACACCGTTCATGGTTTGGGCCGCGTAATCCAACGGGTGCTTATGAGCAAATGCGCCTTTTAGGGCTCGGCAGCACGGCGAGCGCCCATAGGCTGAGATAACTACATCTTTTGTATAAGGCATATTTAAACCTCCTTGCTGGTATATTTCGCTGTTCGGTATAAATGCATGCATACAAGAGAAAAGCAAATTTCATGCCAAATAAGTGAATATGATTGAACGTACTGTTTTATCAGTCATCAACTAGTTACGGAGTAGTTACGGCGTCCACTTTTTGCGATTCTTTTGCGGATCGGCTACACTGACAACTCAAATTACCTTAATTTCCCCATTGTGTAAGCTGTTCATTATGACTGTCCAAATAGCGTATAAAGTGGTAAAATAGAAAAGAGTGAGATATATTTTTGATGATATTTATAAGCAAAAAAGTGATAGGGCATAAATTTAAGGAGGATTCAGCTTGTGAAAAATCCGAAGGCAGCTAATACTAAGGGAGCTATGATATCTGTGAAAGCGTCCGGGCAAGAAATCGATTATAAGGAAATACTGGATCATATCCCTGTCTGTGTAACAGTGGTAAATATGGATGGAATTTTTGAATATGCTAACGCTCAGTATTGGAAAGAAACAGGTATTCTTCCGGAAGAGGTATTGGGCCGAAAGGTACAGGAAATCGAAAGTGAGGGAAAATTTTTTCGAATATCTCATTCAGCTCTTGCTATCAAAGAACGAAAGCATATTACCGCAGTTTCTCTGAACAACAGTATTGGAAGCCATCAATATGGTTATGTGAACAGCGCACCTATTTTTGATAAGGATCAAAATCTGGTAAAAGTTATCACTACTATTATGAATCCCTACGATCTGCGCTCCGGCTATGAGGATTTTAAGGCTGCGTTGGATCACGAAAACTCGGTGCGTATCATAGAAGGCATTGATAACGGGGAATCTGAAATACTAATAGGTGAGGACAAGAATATCCAAGCGATCCGCCGGTTGTCAAAACGCGTGGCAGAAACCAACGCAACCGTCCTGATCACGGGAGAATCAGGAAGCGGTAAAGAAGCGGTCGCCGACTATATTTATGACTGCAGCAAGCGAAAGGACAAGCCATTTGTCAAAATTAACTGTGCTGCCATTCCGGCAGACTTGTTGGAAGCGGAGCTGTTTGGTTATGAAAAAGGCGCATTTACAGGCGCCAACGCAAAAGGGAAAGTCGGGCTTCTGGAAACCGCCAACCATGGCACTGTGCTTCTGGATGAAATCGGTGATTTACCTTTGAACCTACAGCCCAAGCTTCTGCGCGTTCTACAACAGGGCGCACTGTATAGAATCGGCAGCAACAATCCGATCAAGCTGGATGTAAGATTTATTGCGGCTACCAACAGCGATTTGTCGGCGAAGGTACAGGATGGCAGCTTTCGGCAGGATTTGTACTATCGCCTGCGGGTAATTCCCATCAGCGTTCCGCCGCTGCGGGAGCGGCCAGACGATGTTCCCCGGTTAGTTAGGAATTTTTTGGAGCAGTACTGTCAAAAGCATAGCAGAACCGTTCTTTTAACCGATGAAATTATGCCTTTGTTCCAGCAGTATTCCTGGCCGGGAAACGTACGAGAGGTGCAAAATATCATTGAATACCTAGTGATTTGCACCGACGAGGGTGAGAGTATCCGTGTGCATGACGTTAAGAGTCTATTTGACGTTTCACCCTCGGGACCAGGTCATTTGCAGGCCGCCGGCACGCTGTTTGAACGCAGGGACCGTTTTGAAAAAAGTGTTATTGAACAAACTATTGCGGAAACAGGAAATATAAGAGAAACAGCCCGGCAGCTGGGCATATATGTTTCCTCCTTGTATAGGAAAATCGAAAAGTATAACATCAACACTGCAGAATTAATGAATCGAAATAAAGGGCGGCAATAGAGCCATAAATCAAGTAAAAATGGGCAGACCATCAGGTTCTGTCCATTTTTGCTAGACACTTCTGTGTTGTTTGATGGTCGTTATGCATGGTATATATACGCCGGATGGCGGCCGGCATTGGAAATAAGGTTAGGCCGGCCAGAACGCAAATGACCAGCATGACCGGGAAAAATGCTGTATAATTTCCGGTTTGAGTTTTTATAACACTAATCAGGGTCGAGGCAAATACGGTGGCTGGAATGGTAGTTAAACTATTTACACCCATATTACTTGAAAAATATTTCAGTCCAAATACATTGTTGATAAAAGCTGAAGAGATTAACGCTGAACCGCCGTACAATAATCCTGCAAGGCAAAGACTAACGCACAATGGAACCGACAATCTGTTTTGATAGGAGAATAGCAGCACTATGGCAAGCGCTCCATTGCCTATGGTTAATATCCACATTGTTGCATATCTGCCAAAGCGGTCAAAAAAAAGGCCGAATAAGACTCGGGCAATGCCATTGGCAATACTTATGGCGCCCACAACCAAGGTTGCCAGGGCTACGGTTCCGCCCACATCGGCAACCAAGGGAGCCGCCTGACCAATGAGACACTGCCCGATACCTACCACAACAATCTTCCAAAGAGTAAACAGCCAAAAGGCCGGCTGGCGAAGCATCTTGGACGTGTTTAACGACACGTCGGTATCGTCGGTTATTGTCTGGCTTTCCGTATTCGGCTGGCTTAAAAAGGGCAGTGTGCAGGCAGTGACCACCAGCACAGCCCCAGCCAGAATCAGAAAAGTATTGCGCCAACCTACAGGCGAGTATAGTAATGCCGAAACAGCGGCGCCCAAAACCAAGCCGCCGCAGCCAAATCCCATAAGCAGCACACCAGAGGCAAAACCTGAGCGTTCCGGAAACCATTTGACCACGGTTGTTAGCCATACATTATAATTTACGCCGACGCCCAAGCCACATAGGACTCCATAGAATATATACAGATGGAGCAGCATGGTGGCGCGAGACACGCAGGTAAAGCCCAAAACGATCAATATCGAAGCGATGACGCTGATTCGCCTGGGCTTAAAACGTCGCGCAAGCATTCCGGACAGCAGAATGCCGATACAAAAGCAAGAAAGGGATACGGTATAAGCAGTCGAGGTTTCCGCCCTTGTCCAGCCAAATTCATTCTCCAATGGGGCCACAAAAATTGACCACGCATAGATAAGTCCTGAATAAAGCAATGAGCATACCCCGGCCAATAGAATTACAGTACGATTGCACTTCATAATGATTCGTTCCTTTCGATTAAATAAAAGATTTGTTTATTAGCTAGAACATATGAGCAAAAACCGTGCCATGTTTTTCAGTTTCTACGTCATTGCGGACTTGATTCGCAATCCCCATGCCCCCTTTCGTCATTGCGGGCCTGACCCGCAATCCCCAGCCTCCCCTTTCGTCATTGCGGGCACGCCCGCAATGACGAAAAGGTGTTTTAGCTGATAGGGTTCTTATTGTTGAGAATTCATTCGCAAAAAGTGGACGCCTTCACGACAGGTGTTAGAACAATAATAGAAGCAGAGCATGGTCAACAGACCATGTTAATTATTTGGCATAAAATTTGCTGTTGATAACAGGGTATAGAATCAAGGAGGCGAATTTTATGAAGAAAACTATTATCACAGCTGCCCTGACCGGCGCGGTGACCCCGCAGTCAAAGAATCCGGATCTGCCAATTACTCCCAAGGAGATTGCGGAAGACGCGGTTCGTGTCTGGAAAGAAGGAGCAGCCATTGTACATCTCCATATGAGAACAGACGAGGGCGTTGGCACTATGGACAAGGAACGGTTCAAGGAGGCGGTCCTTCGCATCAGGGAAAGTACAGATCTCGTTATTAATCTGACTTCCTCCGGCGAGAGAGACGCCCCTGACGAGCGGCGTATTGAGCATATCATTGAGCTTAAGCCTGAAATGGCTTCCTATGATGTGGGAACCTTTAACTGGCTGCCGGGCCGCATCTTCCCCAATAGCCCAGATTTTCTAAGAAAACTGGGTAAGGCCCTGATCGAAAACAATGTCAAACCGGAAATTGAGGTATTCGACTTCGGCATGATCAACGCCGCCGAATACTTTCAGCAGCAAGAAAGGGTTTTGCCGCCGGGAAGCTTGCACTTTCAATTTTGTTTAGGTGTGTTGGGGCAGGCGAAAGCCACACCGATGAACCTTTCACGCATGGTCGAGCTCATTCCTCAAGACGCCACATGGTCCGCCTTTGGCATTGGCACGGGCCATCTGCCGATCATTTTCACTACACTGGCGCTAGGCGGGCACATCCGGGTGGGTCTGGAGGACAATATCTACTACACCAAGGGGCAGCTGGCTACCAACTCTATGCTGGTCAAACGGGCCGCCGACTGTGTCCGTCAGTATGGGAACGAGGTTGCGACACCGAATGAGGCCCGCGCTATGCTGAAGCTGCAAAACTGCTGACCAATTATTTGGAGGGAGTATCATATGAGTAATGGAAGAGCAGCGTTTATTGGCTCAGGGTTTATTGGCTCCGGACTTGCGGTAAACGCGATGATGCATGGATATACCACCACGCTTCAAACCAGAAGACAGGTTGAAAAAATGAAGGCACGCGTGGCGCGTATTTTTGATGTCATGGTGGAAAATCAGGTTTGTACGCGCGCGGAAGCCAATGAGTATGCCGCGCTGGCAAGCTATACCACGTCAATTGAGGAGGCAGTGTCCGGCGCTTCGTTTATTCAGGAATCCGGCCCGGAAAATCTTGAGACCAAGCGTGAACTGATTGCGCAAATAGAGGCTCAGTGTGATAAGGACGCCATCATTGCCAGCAGCACCAGTAAGCTTTTACCAAGCGATCTGCAACAGAGAAGCCGGCATCCTGAGCGCATTTTGGTGGGGCATCCCTATCATCCCTCTTACTTGCTGCCTCTAGTTGAGCTTTGCGGCGGCAAGCAAACCTCAAATGAATATATAGAACAAGCCGTTGCTTTCTATGAAAGCATTGGAAAGGTTGCCCTTGTCTGCCGCAAGGAGGCTTCCGGCTATATCGTGAACCGCGCGTCCTGGGCAGTGCTCAATGAAGCCCGAAAAACCGTTTTGGACGGTTACTGCACGGTAGAGGAGATGGACAAGGCCCTGATGTACGGACCGGGCTTACGCATGGCAATTACAGGACAGATTCTTACAATCAGCCTTGGCGTAGAAGGCGGCGTGCGCGCGCAGGCTTTGAAATACGGCAGACAGCCTAGCGCTGAGGATGAATTGATTGCCTCCGGCGTGGATCAGGAAATTGCCAACCGGCCGGAAGATATTGGCAACACGGAGGAGAGTATTGAGAATTTCCGGGATAAGGCGATTATTCAAATGCTGCGGCTGCAAAAAATGATTTAACGTTTGAAAAGAAAGGGTGAAATCTATTATGGCAAAAAGAACTGCTTATGGGCAAATGGGTACCGACCGGTATCAGGGCATTGATTTTCCCAGAATGCGTAAATATCGTCTAAAGAGGACAAAGGAGGCAATGGTAAATCATAAAATTGATCTGTTAATTACATGGGATGCCTGGGACGTTCGATATATTACCAGCTCATATATCACGATTCCGACTCGTTGGCTGGAAACCAACCTGGCTGTTTTGCCCGTCAATGGTGATCCGTACCTCTATAACGCGACTAGCTTTGAGTCAGGAACCATTCGGGAGGAGTTACCGTGGCTAAAAGGCAAGGCGTTTCCCCGGCCCCTTACCACCAAGCTCACCTTCGGGCCGGACGGTGTGGAGCCCTTGGTAAAAATCGTCTGCGATATAATGGAAGAAAATGGATTAGGCAAGGATACTATAATCGGTTTGGACGGATGCAGCTCCGAATTGGATTATCTGGAAGCCTTTGGACGCCGGGGGATCAAAGTTGTGGACGCGAAGGAATGTATGTTCCGAGCAAGATCCATCAAAAATGAAGACGAAATAGCCTGTATCCGGATGGCTTGCGACATTGCTGACGCTGCTTTTGTGGATATACAGCAAGCGCTGCGTCCCGGCGTCCGGGAATGCGAGCTGGTGGGTATTGGGATGAACCGCCTATATGCGCTGGGCTGTGATGAGACCATGGAATTTGTTTGCGCCTCAGGCCCCCGCACTAACCCAATGCATATTGATTTTACCGACCGCATCATTTGTCCGGGAGATCTGGTGGCTATCGATATTAACGGCGCGTCTTATATGGGTTATAAAACCTGCTATTACCGTACATTTTGCTGCGGTAAGGCCACGCAGGGCCAAAAGGACGCCTTTAAAATTGCCCGTGATATGATGTATGCCTCTATGGATGGAATCAAGGTCGGTAATACTGTGGCCGACGTAGCGGAAGGCTGGCCGAAGGATCCTGGATACTGGGGCCTGGACAATTGGGGCGACGCCGCGGGTTACGCGCTGTCTCACGGTATTGGCCTGTCGCTTCATGAATTCCCCATGTTCCGTCCGGCGACAGTATTAAAAGGGGATCGAACCGTCCTGCAAGAGGGAATGGTGCTGGCTGTTGAGACGTGGTTTGGACCCAAAGGCGGCGATTATGGCGTACGGCTGGAAGAATGTGTCGCCGTCACAAAGGACGGTTATGAATTGCTCACCCATTATCCGATTGATGAACTTATTGAATGCTTTTACTAATACTGACTTACGATATGAATAAGAGGTGTTTTTGAGATGGAAGTATATGAACTGTTGTTACTAAAGGGCCGAAACGCCGTAGTCATTGGCGGCGCCGGAGGAATCGGCCAGGCTATTGCCAATGGTTTGGCTCAGGCTGGCGCGAGGGTAGCAATTGCAAGCCGCAATACGGAAAATTTAAAAAAGGCCGCGGAAGAGATTCAGAATAAAACTGGATGTGAGATTACCTGTTACACTGTAGATGTTACCAATGAGCAAAGCATTATCACCTTGGCTCAAAAAGCCAGCGAAGAGTTAGGGTTTGTGGATATACTGGTCAACTCCCAAGGGCTCAACCGCAAATCGCCTACATTAGAAATACCTGCCGACACATGGAGTGACATGTTTGACGTGAATGTTAAGGGCATCATGATTGCCTGTCGTGAATTTGGCAAATATATGATAGAGCGAAAATACGGGAAAATTATTAATATTTCGTCTATCCGTGGCATACGCGCCGTCAAGGGCGGCAAAGGCAACACCTGTTACAGCAGTACAAAAGGGGCGGTAGACATGCTGACCAAGTCATTAGCCGCCGAGTGGGCGGAATACAACATTACCGTAAATGGTATTGGTCCGGTGGTGACCATGACTCCGATGATGGAGGAAATCTACAAAGGAGATCCATCCCGCAAGGAAGCGGCTGTGAGAAATATCCCGATGGGACGGTTGGGCGAACCGGAGGACAATATTGGAGCAGCTATCTTCTTGGCTTCGGCTGCTTCGGATTTTGTTACCGGGCAGGTTATTTATACGGATGGGGGGATGGCTGCTATTGTATAAAAACAATATTTCTATGTATTCTGCCTTGTGAAGGCTAAAGAAGGGAGACAATACTAATGAGATTGAAAAATGATCTGACAGAGGAACAAAAAAAGCTCAGCTATGCCAAGTATTATTACATGCCGATGGCACCTATTCCGGAAGAGAAGCTTGCTCTTTTGAAAAGACCTATAGATCCGAGCAAGGCGCTGAAAGTCGAAGATTGCACCAAACTCATAAAGCCGGGCTATACGGAGGGTGATAACGGTTACTGCACAATGTATGATGGGACGGGGTATTTGGCAAATCTGACTTTTATACCCGATGGGACAATTGAAATGCTGCATTGGTGGTTTATATGGCATTCGCTCGAAACTACTCGGTATAAGATCTGGGATCCTGAAGATCATATCAGCATCTCCAATCTTGATAGGGAAATGTCGTTGGATCAGTCTATACCGATAAATGAAAGGTCGTGGAGGCAGGTACATATAAGCGAGGAATATTTTACCGATGATGAAAACGAGGAGGCTCAGCTGCCGGCCAAAATTATTTTTTTCAGGCCGGGTCTGGTAGGATTTGACGAATCTGTCTTTGGCGTTAATAAGGGTTTGTCGGCTATCTGCGGCCGAACCGGTGGGTTCTCATTGGGGATAAACATCATCAGAGAAGTTGAAGGAGGGGTAGAATACCGGTCGATAAAGTGGTTAGGGTATGACATCGTTGATGGAAAGATCGTAAAGTCGATTCCCGAATGTAAAAGCTTTCCAATTGAAAAACTTAAGGGATTATACGAACATGTGCTAAGGGAATATACCCATCTTGCGTGGTTATTGCCAAGGGTTTACGCTGAGGAAATGGGCAACTGGTAAATAACGTAGTAGTAAATAATTAAATATTTCTGGAGGTAAATTATGGAAATTATTGATACTGTGAATACTCCCAAAAAGCTAACATGGCATGGCCCAAAGCAAACCTTTCTTATTATCTACTCGGGAATTCTGATGCTCATTTCGGCCTGCTTGGTCGGAGGCACGACTAACACGATAATGCCGTATATTTCGGCAGCATATGGCTGGGATGTTGAGGTTCTCACTATCCTTGCCAGCATAGGCACTATGGGTGTGCCGTTAGTTAATAAAAAAAGGGGGAGGTATGCCAAAGATTGAAGTTGACAGGGAAAGCTGCTTGTCATGTAAATCTTATTTCGAGGTTTGTTTTAAGGATATATATCGCTGGGATGAGACTGATGGAAAGCCAGCTGCCTTATTGATGAATAATCCCATTGCTAAAATTATTTAATGGAGGTAAAAAATGGAAACTCAAAGCACCAGCAAGAAGCTGACCTGGCATAGCCCCAAGCAAATCGGGATTATGACATACTCAGGGTTAATGTTCTTATTCTCGGCCGCCTTCGTCGGTGGCATAACCAACACGGTGTTGCCATATATTTCGGCGCAGCATGGCTGGGATTCCAATAAATTTTTTATTATCACCGGAGTCGCCAATATTTGTGCTATGTTTGGAATGCTTTTCTTCTCTGGTTTGATTAATAATACGAAATTCTGGACCCCAAAATTGACTACGATACTGCCCTTGTTTGCTTCCGCTTTGGCTTTGACCATTTTTGGATGGACAAACTCTTTTATAGTTATTTCTGCTATGATGTGTATCAACGGCTTTTTTCATGGCGGCTGGGCACAAAGCGGAAACAACGCGCTGGTATCCAACTGGTGGCCGACTAAAAAAGGAATCGTTCTAGGATGGGCAACAATGGGTATTAACCTTAATAGCCTAGTGTGGAATCCCCATGCTCCTAGATGGTTTGCCGCTTTTGGAGTGGGTACGACCATGACCTGCGTAAGCGCCTTGTTTGTCATTGCTGCTATTATTGGATTGATATTCGTTAAAAATACTCCCGAGGATGCGGGCACTTTCCCCGACGGTGACGAGGATTTTTACGGCGGCGAAATGTCCGGCAGTGAAAAAGCAAAGGAAATGAGGGAATACAAAAGCCCGTTTACATTAAAGAAAGTACTTATGACGAAGGGCGTTATCGCCCTGGCGTTGGGAATTGGGTTGGCATATATGGCGAATATGAGCTATATGGTATCAAGCTATCCCCGCCTTTTATCCATAGGTTATGATTTTGATTTGATTGCAAGGGTCTACATGATTACGGCATTCGTGTCATTTTTCGGCAGTTGGATATCCGGTGTTTGTGATCAAAAGTTTGGCACAAAGAAAACTTTCTTATGTTATATCGTGTGTGTCTTATTGGCGTTTATATGCGCCCTTAACCATGGACGAAGCTTTGTTTTCGTAATTCTTTCCGCTATACTTATTCAAGCCGCTATGGGCGCTATTATGAACCTGATCCCGTCGTTTGTGGGGACAAAGTTCGGGCGCTGGGATTATTCCGCCGCTTACAGTGTCATAGGACCGATAACCCATTTCTTTAACTCGACAGGAATGATGCTCCGGGGCGTATTCCCAAATTATGAGTTGATGTATATATTTGGTCTTTGCGCCTTGGTAGTTTCCTTTTTCATTATTCTTAAAGTGGACGATTCGTTTGTCGGAAAAGCCGGCTGATACTCTTAGGCGTTTGGTGTCCGCCCTTCCTGCAAGAATGTCCTAACGACATAGCTTTTATAGCATCATCACATAAAATGTCTATCCGCGTCCCTTTCCGTTCACTGCTAGACATAAAAACAATACGATTGGAGGGTCTATTTTGAGTACGATTAACATGAAAATCAATGGAGATAATCGCGTCGTTCCGTCGGGTAAAACGATTTTGGAAGCTGCCAGTATATACAAGATCAAGGTTCCAACTCTTTATTATCTGAAAGGAATTAACAACACAGATGACAGTGGCGTATGTGTTGTTGAGGTGAGCGGAAAAGAAGATCTGGTGCCTGCGGCTACTACTCGTGTCCGTGAAGGCATGGAAATTCAAACTGAATCACCAAAGGTAGTTGAGGCCAGAAAGTCAGCGCTGAAAAAAATCCTTGCCATCCATGACAAAGACTGCATTAACTGCATCCGTACAAACAACTGCGAGCTCCAGAAGCTAGTGCATACTTATGAATTAACCGACGAGAAAACATTAGGTGAAAGTGAATTGTGCGAGATTGATACTTCTTCCATAGTTCTGGTACGCGACAATAATAAGTGCATTCGTTGCAATCGCTGCATTAATGTTTGTACGAAGGTTCAGGCTGTTTCCGCTATCTGTGCCACTGGTGACGGACTGGATGCCACGATTCAGCCTGCCTCGCCACAGGGCCTGGCTGCAACCAGTTGCGTGAGTTGCGGCCAGTGCGTCACGGTATGTCCTGTGGGAGCGTTGTATGAGAAGGACAGCTCGGCTGAGGTGTACAAAGCGCTCGCTGATCCGGAAAAATATGTCGTTGCTGAGGTTGCGCCCGCTGTTCGGGTAGCGTTGGGTGAAGATTTCGATTTTCCGCTTGGCGTAGACGTTGAGGGGAAAATTGCTACCGCTTTGCATATGCTGGGTTTTAACGGAGTGTTTGATACCAAGTTTGGGGCTGATTTGACCATTGTGGAGGAGGTCAATGAGTTCATTGATCGGATGCGAAACGGCGGCGTTTTGCCAATAGTAACCTCCTGCTGCCCAGGCTGGATTAAATATTGCATGCATTTCTACCCGGATATGTTGGACAACTTGTCCTCCTGCAAGTCTCCACAAAAGATGCTCGGTTCGGTTGTAAAATCTTACTACGCGGAGAAGCTGGGTACCGACAAGAAGAACATAGTCGTTGTCAGCGTTATGCCCTGTGTGGCCAAGAAATATGAGATTTATAATGATAAGGACGGCGCAGGCGTACCTGATGTTGATATTTCCATCACCACTCGTGAGCTGGCCAGGATGCTTGATAAGGAAGGAATTAAGCCTGAAGCATTACCGTTCGGAGAATTTGACAGTCCTCTGGGAATTGGCACAGGCGCAGGTGTGATTTTTGGCGCAACTGGAGGAGTAACGGAAGCGGCTTTGCGCACCGCGGTGGAAAAGATGATCGGTGAAGAGCTTGAAAGCCTTGACTTCACCGCTGTAAGAGGTATGGGCGGCGTCAAGGAAGCTTCCTATGAAGTCGGAGGAGACACTATTAAGGTTGCAGTGGCATCCGGCCTTGCCAATACCAACGCCTTGTTGACAAAGGTGCAAAGCGGCGAAGCTGATTATCAGTTTATAGAAGTCATGGCATGTCCTGGCGGCTGCGTTAATGGCGGCGGGCAGCCTTGGCAGCCTGCTGAGGTTCACGCTAAAGTCAATGTAGGTGAAGTCCGCGCAAATGCCCTATACAGAAATGATCAGCGGAGTGAAATTCGCAAGTCGCACGAAAACTCCGCAATGGATGAGGTCTACGCAAGCTATCTTGGGGAGCCTGGCAGTGAAAAAGCACATCACCTGCTGCATACTACTCATATTCGGCGATGAATGAAAGAATGCAAAATGCACCGTGTGTTGTAGGGTATCTTCTTCCAAATCGAATTATATTACAAAATACGCCGCATGTCCGCATCTTATTTATTCCTATTTGTGCTGACGCTTCGCGGCAGAATGGAGATTATCATGAAAACTGTAAGTAAGCAGGTTGATATAACCATCGATTCTGAAAAATGCGTAGGCTGCCGGATGTGTTCAAAGGTATGCTTTGAGAATGTGTATCAGTGGGACGAAGAGAACAAATGCGCTAAGGCAAAGCATCCGGAGGATTGCAGCTTATGCTTTCAATGCGAGATGTATTGTCTCGGCAACTGTATAGAGGTTAAAACAGTTACTGGACAATTTTTCGATGCGTTCTACCGAAAATCGGGGAGAGGAGTCGATCAAAATGAAAAAGCTTGAAGAACTTGGAACAGTGATTACCAGTGATATTTTGATCATTGGCGGTGGGCTGGCCGGACTGACCGCATCTATTTTCGCTAAGGAGAAAAATCCTGAGCTTGATGTTCTAATTGTTGAAAGCGCAACCACCGGTCGTGCCGGGAGGGCTCCAAAAGCGGGTCATGGGACCTTAGCTTTGTCCAAGCAATCTGTTGAGGCGTATGTGGAATGGGCAACTCGTTTTGGCGGCCAATATCTGAACGATCAGGATCTGTTGCGCCAGTATGGTAATGAGAGTTTACAGGCTCTGGAGATTCTTGACAGCTGGGGGGCGACCATTCCCAAGGGGAGAGATGGCAAAATCATCAGCTTTCCGAGTGACCTTGGCTTTGGTATGACAGGCCTTGATAACGATATGACAATGTTTGCGAAAGATCGAGCATTAGAGCACGGCGTCCGTATTATAGACAAGACGCAGACCTTTGATTTTTTGAAGGATGGCGATCGTGTGGTGGGCGCTATCGGTATGAGTCTTCTGGACGGTACCTTCTACATATTCAAGGCCAAGGCCGTCGCGTTCGCAACCGGCGCCTGCGCTTACAAGGTCAGCGGCTTGTTCCGCGGTTATGGTGATGCCATAGCCGCCGCCTACAACGCCGGAGCTGAGATGCGCAATGCTGAGTTCTTTACCCAGTTCGATATGATCAATCGGCGTTCGGGAGAAAAGGTTTACGGTTGCCATCAGCTCATTTTCAACAAAAACGGTGAAAACATTTCCGATAAATATGCGCTAGACGCGGCGGAAGTCACCTACCCGCTGATACTCGGCATGAAGAAGGAAATCGAAGAGGGGCGCGGCCCACTGTATGCTGACCTCACAATTGAGAATTATATCTTGAAAATCATCGGCAATAAGAACGATGATCTCGGCGATGGCGTTAGACGCATAGGCCCCTCAAAAAGGGCGTGGCAGGAGCATATTGTGAAAAAGAATAAAAAATTGGGCATAGTGCAGGAAACGAAGCCTGAGGTCAGCGTTACCGTGACGATGACTACAAGCCCTGTGAGCGTCGACCATCAGATGCGCACAAGCGTGCCAGGTCTCTGGGCTGTGGGTTCTGCCAGCTTTTGGGGACAGGCATATATGGGATGGGTTCACGGCGACGGTACTGGCAATGCCGTCAAGAGCGCTATGCATGCCGGGCCGGATCTTGCAGAATATGCGTCTGCACACGAACAGGGCAAAGTAAACGCGGAAGAGGTTGCCACGCTGAAGGAGAAGCTGTTCGCGCCGCTGAACCGAGAGGACGGCGAGTTGCCTAAATGCTATTTTGACCGCATCGCCGACATTGTCACCGACTTTAAATATTGTATTCTCAAGACTGACGAGTCGATGAAAGAGGCGCTGGCCAGAATTGAGGAGATTCACGCCGATCTGCCTGGTATCTGCGCCACCGACTGGCATGAGGTTTCTAAATGCCGCGAGGTCGAGGGTATGCTGACCTGCGCCCAAATCGCCTTCCGAGCTTCCTTGGAGCGTAAGGAGAGCCGCGGCCTGGTCTGGAAACACAACAGGGTAGACTATCCCGAGACCGACAACAAGAACTGGCTGAAGTGGATTGTCCTCAAGAAGGGCGATGGCGGCGTGATGACCGTCCGTTTCGATCCCGTGCCAATCTGGAATTATAAATATCAGCCCGAGGGATACGTCAAACCTGCTCAAATGGGTACTGACGGATGATTGTTTACTGTTGCGCTGGGTTCGATTCATAATAAGATAAACAGGCAACCAGTCAACGTCGTTTTGCAGGTTAATTACCAGGAAAAAATCAAATTCAACAAGAATTAAAGTAGTCACGGAGTAGCAGGCGCGTCAAACATTGTATTCATTGTTTGACGCACCTCAACAGTAATAGTTATTTCGATTACTTGACGATGGGGGATTTATGGCTGTGTTCAAAAATACTAGCCGGTGGATGCATTTGATTGCGGGAGTCATCATACTGTTTTTTTCCGGCATTATCATATATGCGTGGTCTATATGGAAAACGCCTCTGCTACTGGAATTTCAATGGACCAACGCGGAATTAGGCATTAATTACACGATAATGATGGGTTGTTTTTGCCTTGGAGGAATTATTAGCGGAAACATAATGAAAAAGCTTTTTCCCAAAACCGTTATCTACATTGGTGCATGTCTTATTCTTTTTGGTTTTATTTCCGCTTCACTATTAGCTGGTCAAATAATCATGCTCTACATAGCTTACGGTATGTGCTGCGGTTTTGGTATCGGAATGATATATAACGCTGTGATTTCTACTGTTACTTCTTGGTTCCCAGACAAAAGAGCCACCGCTTCCGGCGCGATGATGATGGGGTTTGGTGCAAGCTCATTGGTGTTAGGAGCGCTGGTCAACAACGTAATTGATACGCAGGGATGGCGTTTCTGCTTCCGGATGTTCGGGATTATAATTTTCGTAATGCTATTTCTGGCAACGCAGTTTATAAGGCATAATCCTGATTCGTTAAAGGTAACTCATTCTCAAATAGATGCTACCCTTAATCTTGACTCAAAACAGATGCTTGGACACCGTTCGTTTTGGTTGTTTTATATCTTCTCGGCACTCATTTCCTCAATTGGTTCATATGTCATAAGCTCTGCAAAAGATATCGCGATATCAGTCGGAATGATGGAGTGGCTTGCAGTCATGTCTGTTGGGATCCTGTCATTATTCAACGGGTTGGCAAGAATCATTTTCGGGCTGCTCTACGATGCTATTGGAAGCAAAAAATCTATTCTCATTACTAATTCATTGGCGATTATTGGAGTATGCTTGCTGATTACCGCGGAATTTACTTCATCCATCCCAATCGGGCTAATCTCATTTGCTGCCATCGGACTCAGTTACGGAGCACTTCCCACATTGTCATCCGGCTATGTTTCCAGCACCTATGGCCCACTGCATTTCGCGATGAATTTCAGTATAGCAAGCACATTTCTATTTCCGTCCTCCCTGTCAGCATCCATCGGCAGCGCTTTGCAGAGTTCAACCGGCAATTATACATCGGTCTTCGTTATGCTGGTATGTTTTTCCGTTCTCGCATTTATACTTGGAATATTAATGATCCGCACGCCCAATAACTACAGGAAATTAGAGGCGGAAACCTAGAGAAAGAGCAGAAATAAATATATGGAGGGATTTGTTTGAGTCTAAACATGATTGCGGGCCTTGGCATGTTGGCGCTAATAGCGCTTTTACTGCTGGGGATGAACATCGGGCTGTGCATGTTCTTGGTTGGCTTTGTGGGATATGCAGTCGCTCTCAACTTTAAAGCGGCACTGGGTATCCTTATGACATCAACGGTAACAAACGCTATGACATATTCCTTCAGCGTCATCCCGTTATTCATCCTCATGGGCCAGTTTGCCTTTCGGGCCGGCTTGAGTGATGGCTTATTTGAAGCAGCCAACACCTGGTTCGGACGGGTCAAGGGCGGATTATGCCTGGCCACCATTGTGGCATGCGCGACCTTTGGCGCGATTTGCGGCTCTCTGGCCGCCACTGCCGCCACCATGGCAGTTGTGGCCATGCCGGAAATGCGTAAACGTAACTATGATGCCGGCCTTTCTGTCGGCTGTATTGCCGCCGGTGGTACGCTGGGTACATTAATTCCCCCCAGCACTCCTTTTATCTTGTACGGCATAATCGCGCAGGAATCCATCGGGAAACTGTTTTCCGCCGGTATTGTTCCCGGGATTCTCATGGCCGTATGTTTCTGTGGCGTGGCCATGTTTCAGATTTGGCGTAATCCGGAGATGGCGCCCGCGGGTACACAGTTCACCATGAAGCAAAAGCTCGTCTCACTAAAGGGCTGTATTCCCATCGTCCTGCTGTTTGGCAGCTCAATCGGCGGTATGTTTACCGGGATATTTTCCGCGACAGAAGCGGCAGGCGTTGGAGCCTTTTTAAGCTTTGTCTTTCTGATCATTATGCGCCGGGCCACATGGGAAAATATTAAGGACGCGTTAATTGAAACTCTGAAAACCTCCGGCATGACTCTGTGCATCGTCCTAGGCGCTTACATGCTGGGTTACTTTTTGGCCGTGACCAAATTACCTATGAATCTTGCCGGCTGGGTTGCTGGATTAGCTGTTCCTCCCATATTCGTTATCGCCGTGATCATCCTCATTTATGCCGTGATGGGCTGTTTTATGGATGGGCTTGCCATGACGCTTCTGACAGTGCCGATTTTCCTGCCAATTATCAAAGGGCTGGGGTATGATCCCATCTGGTTTGGAGTGGTAATCGTCATGGTGCAAAATTTGGGCGCCATAACCCCGCCGGTGGGTATGTCCTGTTATGTGGTTGCGGGCGCGGTGAAGGACGTACCGTTGATGACAGTTTTTAAAGGAACAGCGCCGATGATTTTCGCGTTTATGATTGCCTTTATTCTTGTCGTGTCATTCCCGCAGTTGAGCTTGTGGCTGCCAAATCTGGTTCGTTGATCCTCTCTTTACTATATAGACCCGAAAGGAGATTTTCAGTTATGAAAAGAATTAAAATGGTGCCCTCCCTTGCTTTAGCCCTCATTATGGCTATGACCCTAGCCGCCTGCGGCGAGGGAAGCGGCACGCCTGCCGCTAATGCAGGTTCGGCAACTGATAGTGCCCCTGCTGCTGCCGCTGAAAACATCGGCACCAGCGGCAAGGTGTATGAACTGAATATGGCCTGTCATGATCCATCTACCGCCGGGCAGGCAGCGGTCCTGGATCAGTGGGTGGCCGGCTTGGAAGAAGCTAGTGGCGGCCGGCTTAAAATTACCATTTACTATGGCGGTTCTCTGGGCGGGCCAAGAGACGAGGTTAATTTGGTGGAAACAGGCGCCGTTGACCTGTGTTGGAATGCGACGGCTCACAATCCCAACCGGTTTAACACAGCCGAGGCCCTGTGCCTGCCCATGATTGGAATTGAAAACGGGATGCAGGGTACCGCCGCCCTATTGGATTTATACGAGGATGTACCGGAAATCAAGGAGGAATTTTCCATATTTAAGACGGTCGCCGTACACCTTAACGCCCTTGTTCCGATTTCTACTAACAAGAAGCTTGAATCCGCTCCGGACTTCAGTGGGCTGAGATTACGTACAGGGGTACCCTATGCCATACAATGGCTGGAGCAGATGGGTGCCAACGGCATGAGCTTCGCGATTTCCGACAGCTATGAGAATATCTCGAAAAATGTAGCCGACGGACTGCTCAATGACTGGAATAACCTCAATGCAAATAAGCTCTATGAGGTAGTCGATTATGTTCTGGACATCAATGTTGGCGCGCCAATTGGTTTTGTGGCCATGAATTGGGATACTTACAACTCCCTGCCCTCGGATCTGCAAGAGCTGATTGACGGCACATTCAAAGAGCTTTCCTTCGACCTGGCGGAAGCCTTCGCGAATGGCCGGATAGCCGGATTAGATATGGCCTTGGAATACAACACCGAGGTGTATACGCCAAGCGCCGAACTGGAAGCTTCGATGTTGGAAGCCGCCGAGACAGTCAAATCCAACTGGCTTGCCACTCTGCGGGAAGCGGGCGTCAATGGAAAAGAGACACTGCAAATCCTTCAGCAGAAGCTTGAGAAATATGCCGAAGAGTATGCTTCATACAACTAAAGCGATAAAAAGGGGGAAATGCAAGTGCTACATGTTGTGACCAAAGCTCTGGACAAAGTCTCAATGGTACTCATAGGACTAGGAATTATCTGTCTGACTGCCCTGATGCTGCTCATTACCGGCGATGTTGCGGCCAGGCTGCTTTTAAATAAACCGATTTCAGGTAGCTATGAACTGGTTCAACTGTTATTTTCTCTCACTGTTTTCACCGGATTTATCGCCACACAGCGATACAAAGCGCATATACAAATCAGTCTTTTCCTTCGGATTATGCCCGGAAAACTGCGCTTCATCGTTTTGGGTCTGGTCAACACTTTAGGTGTCGGCATCAGCGGAATAATCACAGCGGCCTTATGGAATCAGGCGGGCAAGGCATTGAACATTAACAGCATTACAGATGTTCTTTCAATACCTGTATTCCCATTCTACTATTTGTTTACCGTATTCATGGCGTTTTTCACCTTGCAGTTGCTGGTTGATACAGCGAAGACGTTTTTCGCCATAACCAATCAAAAATATGCCCAGGAAATTGTGGACGCCTGGATATGATACAAAGTCTATGCGTTAGAACAGGACGGACTCCCCCTCATACAGGAAATCTGTCCTGCTTTACCGCGATTTCATATTTTGTGGAGATATCAGAATACAAACGCTTTGTCATTGGCTTCTTTCATAGCGTCCGCAATTTGACCCGATACGCTTGAGTCCCCCACAGTGATAACTTTATCGAAGAAGGAACGGAATTCCTCAGTCAACTCGCTGTTAGGCCGGACTCCCACAGCAAGTACCACCTGGTCGGCCTTGACCTCCAAAGAAAGTCCCGATTTAGAGTCGCGAAGCATAACGGCTCCCTCGCCGATCTCACTGACGGCCTGACCGGTAATAATTTTAACTCCTGAATCCTTAAGGCGCTTAACCAGTTCTATACGTACTATGGGATATAGCACGCTGCCAACGTAATTTGTCATTTCCGCAATAGTAACCTCATTATCTGCCGAAAGTATTTCGGCAGTTTCCAATCCTGTTACGCCGCCGCCAATGACAAGTATCTTCCTTCCATTAAAAGATACCCTGTCAGCCAGAACATCCTCGGCCTTGCATACCCAATCCTTGTTCACCCCGGGTATGTTGGGCACTATAGGGGAACCGCCGGCCGCAATTATAACGCCGTAAGGGTTGAGAGCTTTTACATCATCCACAGTCGCTTTTGTATTGAGCCGTACTTCGACGCCGGCGGTTTTAAGCTCGTTCTTCTGGGTTTCTATTAATTCAGTAATTAACTCCTTATGTGGAGGCTTGTCAGCCAGGTTAAGTGTGCCGCCTAACCTGGCTTCCTTTTCAAACAGAACTACTTTGAAATTCCTCTTGCTCAACGTATATGCTGCCTGCATGCCGGCCGGACCACCTCCGATAACCGCCGCGGTCCTGCCATCTCCATTGCGTACCAGCTTATCGCCTCCATATATTGTTTCGCGTCCTAAGCAAGGGTTTACCGTACAAATAGCGGGACGCCCGCCCATGGTAGTCTTGATGCAGCTCATGCAGCCGATACACTTTCGTATAAGATCTTCTTTACCATATTGGGACTTATTTGCCCATTGGGGGTCTGCCAGATGACCGCGGCCTACGGCAACAAAATCGGTAACTCCTTCCTCAAGCAGCCGTTCGCCATCAACGGGATGCTTCACAAGGCTGACGGCAATAACAGGAATCTTAACGCTTTGCCTGACAGCCTTAGCCAGAGGCTTTTTAAAGCTCTCGCTGTAAAAATAGGACTCAATGTTCGTATAGCCCGACTCATAGGTGCCGCAGCTTACATCAATGGCATCAACGCCTTTATTCTCCAGATACTTGGCTATTTTGACACTGTCGCCGATTTTGAGGCCGCCCTCTATAAACTCATCGGCGCTGATACGGACACAAATAGGGAAGTGATGGCCGCAGGTGCGACGAACGCCCGTAATGATCTCGGCAATGAAGCGCATACGGTTCTCAAAATCACCACCATACTTGTCAGCGCGCTTATTGGAATATGAACTCATAAACTGGTTTATAAGGTAACCATGGGCAGCGTGAAGCTCTATTCCATCCATGCCGGAGCGCTTGGCGATAACGGCGCCCTCTATAAATTTTTTAACAAGCTCCTCACACTCGTCCGTAGTCAGCTCCCGTGGCATCTCTTTGATAACGCCGCAAGGAATAGGACTGGGCGCTACTTGCTGCCTGCCGTCCATAAAACGGCTGGCTATTTCCCGTCCCGCGTGGTGCAGCTGCAGGAAAATTTTGGAATCATGCCGGTGTACCGCGTCAGCCAGCTTTATGAGGCGTTGTACATACCTGGCATGAGTGGCGCTTAGCTGCCATAACTGTCCTATGCCAGTCTCATCATCAATACGGGTGATTTCAGTGATAATAAGGCCGCAGCCTCCTTTGGCCCGTTCCTCATAATAACGAATACACTCGTCGGAAGCTTCTCCGTTGGCCGCTGCAAAGCCGACTCCAATGGGCGGCATGACGATCCTGTTTTTCAGCTCCAATGATCCGATTTTGCCCCTTGAAAAAAGCTTGAGGTATTGCATAGGCTGTTCACTTCTTTCTTTCCGAAATTATTATACCGAACGGTGAAAACATTTACCGACGACGAATCGGCGACAGAGGTGGTTAATGTTTTCCTCGTTCGGTATATATGTTTGGTGATTAACCACTCGCTACGTAAAGCAGAGAAGGCTCTTTTTCATGATCTCCTCCCCTTGCTTAACAACCATATCTATAAGCTCCTTACAACTAGGAGTATCGTGAATCATACCGATAGATTGCCCAATCATGAAGGTCGCGCCGTTTACATCTCCGCTTTGGAAAGCCTCCCGCGCTTTCGCGCCGGTTATCAACGGGTAAATCTGATCGTCGTTTCCGCCTTCCGACTCAATGGCCAATACCTGCCGCACTACATCATTTTTCAACGCGCGGCCCTGTAGGTTGAGACTCTTACAGATGATGGAAGTGTCCTGTTCCCGGCGTTCGATCAATTCCTGTTTGATATTGGGGTGCGCTACGCATTCTTTAGTAACCATAAATCGGGTGGCCATCATAATACCGGACGCGCCCAGAGACAAAGCCGCAGCCAGCCCCCGTCCGTCCGCCATGCCGCCGGTGGTGATGACAGGCAGCCTAACGTTGTCACATATGCGCGGCGTTAAAATAGACGTTGCGACGTCATCGTTTAAAGGGTGCCCACCCGCTTCAAAGCCAGCGGCAATAATAATGTCATACCCAAACCGCTCAATGTTCTTCGCGTGCCGTACAGAGCCTACCTTGTGCATCATTACCGCGCCGGCCTTGTGCATCTGATCAATGTATTTCGTCGCGGGAGAACCGGATATATCCATCGCCGCAACCTTTTCCTCCGCGCACACACGAAAGAAATCGTCATATGTTTCCTGGGTAAAACGGAAAGAAGGAAGCAATGTAACGTTCACGCTGAAGGGCTTATCTGTAAGCCGCCTTGTCTCCCGTATAGCGGAGCGCAGCTCTTCCCCACTGTCATAAATTGCCGCCGTGATATTGCCAAGGCCGCCGGCGTTGGAAACAGCGGCGCATAGCTGCGGTTCAGCGAGCCATAACATAGGTCCGCACATAATGGGATATTTTATACCAAGCAATTGCGTCATTTCTGTTTTCAT
>Ga0153948_1000336_pt1 | contig 25396 bp, 21 predicted proteins | sample TSNJ032MetaG_FD_104696 | JGI IMG/M metagenome (GOLD analysis project Ga0153948, IMG submission 104696) | Attine ant fungus gardens microbial communities from New Jersey, USA - TSNJ032 MetaG | ecosystem: Host-associated > Fungi > Mycelium > Unclassified | place: USA: New Jersey, Wharton State... | reverse complement strand
GTGCTGGCTGCGCCGCTGATCGCGCAGTTCCTGTAAGTTTCTGTTACCAAAAGATAAAACAGCTCAGACAAGCGCCCGTTTTGCGGGCGCTTGTGCATTTTTGGCGACTGCCTGTTTCTTGAGCATTGTCGAATTTGCATAACTGACATGCATTATTAACCGTTGTTGAAAAATGAGCCACCGGTTAAAACTTGGCCATCGAGTTCACTCCTCCTCCCAGAACTCGATACCGGAATACGGCACTCCTCCTCCCAGCCGTATTCGAAGATCAGGCCGCGCATCCTCCTCCCGCGCGGCCTTTTTCTTTTTCTGAACCTCCCCAGACAAGCACTGTTCCTGTACCGCCGCTTTGACCGTATGCGTTGACAATCCGTCACCGCATAGCCCCATGGGCAATCCGCGCTGGCTGTACTATCTCTCCTGCAGCTTTATTAGGACGGGAGATCGCAATCATGACCAGTGGCATCCATCATCTCACGCTGATCACACGCAAGGTGCAGGCGAATGTCGATTTCTATGCGGGCTTTCTGGGTCTGCGTATCGTCAAGCGGACGGGCGGCTTCGAGGATGCCGAGCAGCTGCATCTGTTCTATGGCGACCGCTCCGGCACGCCGGGTTCCCTGATCACTTTTCTGGTCTGGGAAGACGGTTCGAAGGGCCGCGTCGGTCACGGGCAGGTCAGCGAAATCGCGCTTTCCATCGACCGCACGGCCATTGGCTTCTGGCTGGAACGCGCCTTGCGTTATCACGTACAGTCCGAGGGACCGGTGCAGGAATTCGGCGAGCCGGTTCTGCGGCTGCGCGATCCCGATGGCGTGATCGTCAAGCTGGTCGGCAGCGATCTGGCGGCCAATGATCCGTGGTCCGGTGAGAGCATTCCGGCTGAATTCGCCATTCGCCGGATACGCTCCGCGACCATCCTGTCGGAACAGCCAGAACAGACGGTTGCTTTTATCGAGCGCTATTTCGGCTTTCACCGTCAGGGGAAGGAAGAAACCATCGACCGGCTTGTGTCGGATTCCGGCGACGCCATCGATGTGCGCGATGCGAGCGGCTTCTGGCCCGGCATTCCGGGAACCGGCATTGCCGATCATGTGGCCTTTCGCGCCAGCGCAACCGAAGATGTGACAACACTGGAAAAGGAGCTGTCGAAGCTCAATTCCAGCGAGGTCAACGTGCATGACCGCAAATATTTCACCTCGCTCTATGTTCGGGAGCCGGGCGGAACCCTGTTCGAATTCGCCACCGACGCCCCCGGTTTTACCGTGGACGAGCCGGTGGAAACACTGGGGCAGCTTCTGTTCGTACCGCCGGGCAATGAGAAGCAGGCTCAAGCGATCCGCGCCCGCATGCCGCAATTCGGCCTGCCGGGTGAGGAGCGGGTGATCTATCGCGACCTGCCCTTCGTCCATCGTGTTCATCAGCCGGAAGACCCGGATGGCAGCACGCTGATCCTGCTGCATGGTTCGGGCGCTAATGAGAATGATCTCATGCCGCTCGCCCGCATGGCCGCGCCGCGCGCTACGCTTATCGGCGTTCGTGGTCGCAGCACGGAGGAGGGCATTCAGCGCTGGTTCCGCCGTTTCGATCAGAAGCGGTTCGACCAGAAGGATATCCGGTTCGAAGCGGAAGCCTTTGAGGCTTTCGTCGAGGGCGCGATTGCGGCCTACGATATCGATCCGGGCCGACTGGCCTTTATCGGCAATTCCAACGGGGCAAACCTGCTTGCGGCCTTCATGCGGCTTCACCCGCATATCGTCCACAAGGCGGTTCTGTTGCGTGCTTCGGAAGTGCTGGAAGAACAGCCGGATGCCGATCTGTCCGATGCTGCCGTTCTTCAGTTGAACGGTGCAGCCGATCCGTTCGGCGATGCTTCGGGCGCATTGGCAAAGGCGCTGCGGGACGATGGTGCCGATATCGACGTTCGGGCAATCGAGGGCTGGCATGGTCTGACCGACGACGATATTCGCGTCACCGGAGAATGGCTCAAGCAGAAACTCTAAAGTGCTTGTCGATCAAACAACAAAAAGGGCCGCCGGATCTCTCCGGCGGCCCTTTTTACTTTTTAGTCTAATGGCTTGAGGCCCTTTTCGATGGCTGCGCGCTTGCTTTCCAGGAAAGGCGGCAGCGACAGGCTTTCGCCGAGGCTCTCCAGCGGTTCGTCGACGGCAAAGCCCGGACCGTCGGTTGCGATCTCGAACAGGATGCCATTCGGTTCGCGGAAGTAGAGCGAACGGAAATAGTAGCGCTCCACTTCACCGCTGGACGGCACCCGCAGCGACCGCAGGCGTTCGACCCATTCCTGCATGCTTTCCTGGTCCGGCGTGCGGAAGGCGACATGATGGACGGCTCCGGCACCCTGCGATGCTGTTGGCAGGTTTGGCTGCACGGCGACATGCAGTTCGGCTGCCGCACCGCCGGGTCCCATGGAGAAGACATGGACATGGCCTTCGCTGTCGGGCGAGGCATAGTCGTTGATCTCGCTCATGTTCATCAGCTTTTCGAGCACGATCTTTGTCGGCGCGAGGTCTGGAACACTGAGCGTGATCGGGCCAAGGCCGCGAATCTGCCTGTCGGCGGGAACGGGGCTTCTGTCCCAGCTATGGGCGTCGCCTGCGCCGCCATCGTCGGTCAGCCGTAGACGCTGGCCTTCCGGGTCTTCGAAATCGAGTACGGCACGGCCAGCCACTTCAAAGATATCGCCGGTTTCAATGCCCTGTTCGTTCAGGCGCTTCTGCCACCAGTCGAGAGTTTCGACGCCATTCACGCGCAGACCCGTGCGGGCCACGCTGTTGGTGCCGCGACGTTCGCGTTCAACGGGCCAGTCGAAGAAGGTGATGTCGGTGCCGGGCGATGCCAGACCATCGGCATAGAACAGATGGTAGGCGCTGGTGTCGTCCTGATTGACGGTCTTCTTGACGAGCCGCAGCCCGAGCGTGTCCGTGTAAAAGCGACGGTTGCCCGGTGCGTTGGCGGTGATAGCCGTCAGGTGGTGCAGTCCGGTAAGTTCCAAAGCCATGATTGCCTCCTTTGTTCAGGGAGTTGCGTTTGCTGTTGGTCCCTATATCGGCCGTCAGGCTGGTCCGGAAAAGTCTTAGTTGCTGAACAGTGTGTAACCGATAAGTCGCAGCCGCGGCGCGATCGTTCTGCGGGTGATAAAAGGGGCTTGGCAGATCTTTTCCGGTAAAGAATATGTTAACCTGCAAAATTCGCAGTGTAAAAGAAACTCGGGTTTATTGACGTGGCGCGTCTTGGCTTCCAGAAATCGGTTCTGGTTTTTGGTTGAAGCGGTGGCGTAAAGGGAGCTTGGTTTTGCAGAGCATGTTTCGTCGGGCTGTGCCTGCATTGCTTGTTTTGATGACACTGCTCGCAGGCTGCGCCGGCCGCCCTGAAGGCGTGCTTATGCCTGTCGGCGACGTGACCACGCCCGGAGCGACGAAGGTCGACCTCCTCGTCGCCACCACCCGTCGCCCATCCGATAATCCCGGCATTCTCTTCTCTGGCGAGCGCGACAAGCTGGTCTCGATCAATGATATCGTCGTGTCCATTCCGCCGGAAAAGAACCGCAAGGCGGGTGAGGTGCAATGGCCGAAGAAGCTGCCGCCCAATCCGCAGACCGATTTTACCACCGTCAGCGTGACGCCGATCAAGACCGATGTTGAAGTGGCGGGCTGGGTTCGCCCCCATCTCACCAAGAGCCGCCGCGTGATGGTGTTCGTGCACGGCTTCAACAACACGTTCGAGGATTCCGTCTATCGCTTTGCGCAGATCGTGCACGATTCCGGAGCCGATGTTGCGCCGGTGATCTTCACCTGGCCGTCGCGCGCCAGCGTGTTCGACTATAATTACGACAAGGAAAGCACCAACTATTCCCGTGATGCGCTGGAGCAGGTGCTGCGCGCCATTGCCCGCGAGCCGGAGGTGAAGGACATCACCGTCATGGCCCATTCGATGGGCAGCTGGCTGACGGTGGAAGCGCTGCGCCAGATGGCGATCCGCGACGGACGTGTGAATGCCAAGGTCACAGATGTCATTCTGGCCTCGCCCGATCTGGACGTGGACGTGTTTGCCAAGCAGTTTCTGGCGATGGGCAAGGATCATCCGCGCTTCACGCTGTTCACATCGCGCGACGACCGTGCGCTTGCGCTGTCGCGGCGCATTTCGGGCAATATCGACCGCCTCGGCCAGATCGATCCGTCCATCGAACCATACCGTTCGGGGCTTGAGAAGGCGGGTATTACCGTCATCGATCTTACCAAGCTCAAATCGGGCGACAGGCTCAATCACGGCAAATTTGCCTCCAGTCCGGAGGTCGTGCAGCTGATCGGCCAGCGTCTTGTTGCGGGCCAGACCATCACGGATTCGCAGATCGGTATTGGCGACCGGCTGGGTGCCGTGGCAATTGGCACGGCGCAGGGCGTCGGAACGGCGGCCTCTCTCGTGGTCACAGCGCCGATTGCCGTGTTCGATCCAAAAACGCGCAAGACCTATGACGAGCAGATCGACCGTTTCGGCCGCGCTGTCGGCAATACGGTGGGGGCGGCGGTCACACCGCAATGATCTGATAGCCTGTTGTCATATTAGACCTGACACGGTAGGAGTCCTCGCCATTCATTTGGCCGCGAGGAGGAACGCGCATGCAGATTATCCGCACCATCGAGGAGTTGCGGCAGGTCTTGGCGCCTGCGCGTCGTGCGGGCAGGCGCATCGGTTTCGTGCCGACCATGGGCTATCTTCACAAAGGCCATCTGGAACTTGTTCACCGCTCACGCGCCGACAATGACGTGACCGTCGTGTCGATCTTCGTCAATCCGCTGCAATTCGGCGCGAATGAAGATCTCGACAAATATCCGCGTGATCTGGAGCGCGATGCGGCTTTGTTGCGCGGGGCAGAGGTCGATTACCTCTTCGCGCCAGCCGTCAGCGACATGTATCCGCGCCCGATGCAGACCGTGGTGGATGTGCCGACCCTTGGCAACCAGATGGAAGGCGAGGCGCGTCCCGGCCACTTCGCCGGTGTCGCAACGGTAGTCAGCAAGCTTTTCAACATCGTCGGTCCCGATGCCGCTTATTTCGGCGAAAAGGACTTTCAGCAACTCGTCATCATCCGCCGCATGGTGGACGACATGGCCATTCCGGTGCGCGTGGCTGGCGTCAAGACCGTGCGGGAGGATGACGGGCTCGCCTGTTCGTCGCGCAATGTCTATCTGTCGCCGGAGCAGCGCGCCGCCGCCATTATCGTGCCGAAGGCGCTCGATGAAGCCGAGCGGCTTTATCGTTCCGGTGTGGACGATCCCGATGCGCTGGAAGCGGCAATTCGTGCATTTATCGCCACAGAACCGCTGGCGACGCCGGAAGTTGTGGCGCTGCGTGACCCTGAGACGCTGGAACGCCTGACGGCAGTGCAGGGGCGGCCAGTGCTGATTGCGCTGTTCGTGCGGCTTGGCTCAACGCGGCTTCTCGATAATCGCGTCATTGCGCATGTCGCGCAGGAACAGGCGGCCTGAGATGAGCGCACCCGTCAAACAGAAGCGACTGACACCCAAGGCCATTTCGGCTCTTAAGGGTGAACGCCCGATTGTCAGCCTCACTGCCTATACGACGCCGATTGCGCGGTTGCTCGATCCCCATTGCGACCTGCTGCTGGTGGGGGATTCGCTCGGCATGGTGCTTTACGGCATGGATTCCACCCTTGCTGTCACGCTCGACATGATGATCGCCCATGGGCAGGCGGTGATGCGTGGGACCGAAACGGCCTGCGTCATCGTCGATATGCCGTTCGGTTCCTATCAGGAATCGAAGGAACAGGCGTTCCGCAATGCCGCCCGCGTGATGCAGGAAACCGGCTGCGACGGGGTCAAGCTCGAAGGCGGCGAGGAAATGGCCGAAACGGTCGATTTTCTGGTCCGGCGGGGCATTCCGGTGTTCGGTCATGTCGGCCTGATGCCGCAACAGGTCAATACGGTTGGCGGCTTCCGCTCGCTCGGACGTGATGACAATGAGGCCGACCGTATTCGTCGCGATGCGCAGGCCATCGCCGATGCCGGTGTGTTTGCGCTGGTCATTGAGGGCACAGTAGAGCCGCTGGCGCGCGAGATCACCGCATCGCTTTCCGTTCCGACGGTCGGCATAGGCGCATCGGCTGCCTGCGACGGACAGATATTGGTCTCGGACGATATGCTGGGGCTGTTTCAGGATTTCACACCGCGTTTCGTGAAGCGCTTTGCACAATTGGCGCCGCAAGTGTCCGATGCGGCGAAAGCCTATGCCGAGGAGGTGCGGGCGCGCACATTCCCGGGACCGGAGCATGTTTTCGGCGCGAAACCGAAAGCCTGAATAGCAAAACCTGTGCCGTATGGCGGTAGCGCCTTGTAATTATTCGTCAATCGCGTTCAATGTCGGAAGTGTTTTCCGGAGTTGCTGTGACCGACGATATTGCCCACACCGAACTGATTGCCGTGCTGGCCGCCGTGACCAGCGAGCAGCCGCGCGTCATGACCGTGCGGCAGGGGCAGGCTCTTCCCTCTGGCCCGTTCGAAAGCGAGCACCGTTCGTTGCAATCCGGTCTGCGCGCCTGGGTGCAATCGGAAACCGCGCATCCGGTCGGCTATCTGGAGCAGCTCTACACTTTTGCCGACCGTGATCGTCACGCACAGGGCGAACGTATCATTTCGATCAGCTATCTCGGCCTCGTGCGCGAAAGCGATGCGGCGGCGGGGCAGGCGGGCTGGCGCGGCTGGTATGATTATCTGCCATGGGAAGATCACCGTCAGGGCGAACCGGCCATCATGGAGCATCTCAACAATGCGCTGCTTGTCTGGGCCTATCGGGCCGAAACGCCGGAATTGACGGCGCAACGCATGCGGCGCATTGCCTTCACCTTCGGCTTTGACAATGGAGAATGGGGCGGGCGCTGGAACGAAGACCTCGTGCTGCAACGCTATGAGCTGCTGTTCGAAGCGGGTCTGGTGGCGGAAGCAGGAATGAAGGAAGACGAGAACGGCCGTTCCATGTTTGCCGATCATCGCCGCATCCTTGCCACGGCGATTGCGCGGCTGCGCGCCAAGATCAAATACCGCCCGGTGGTGTTTGAGCTGATGCCGGACAGTTTTACGCTTTTACAACTCCAACGGACTGTCGAAGCGCTGGCGGGCCTGCGCCTGCACAAACAGAATTTCCGCCGCCTGATCGAGCAGCAGGATCTCGTCGAGGAAACCGGCGAAAGCGACAGCGAAACAGGCGGTCGCCCGGCAAAACTGTTCCGTTTCCGCTACTCGATTGTCGAGGAACGGGCCCTTTCCGAGCGCCATCTGGCCGGAGCCAAGCTGCCAATCTCTCGCGATTGACAATATACTCGAATCGAGTATAAGTTCATAAACATGAAATGCTCAGATTGAGTATAAATGGGCGTGCCAGCGTATTTCCAGCAAAAGCGCAAAACGCTTTCGTGTGAGGTTGATGCGTAAACGCATGTCGATGAGCTGGGAGGCTCGCACATGAACGATCATGTTTCCGTTTCGCAACTTTATGACCGCGTGGCCAAGGTGCTGCCCAAGGCGGAGTGGCTGGGCTTCGAAGACGATGTCGCGGCCATTCTTGAGCTGAAGAAAAAGCGCAATGCCGTTATCCTCGCGCATAATTACCAGACGCCGGAAATCTTCCACTGTGTGGCCGATATTGTCGGCGACAGTCTGGCGCTGGCGCGCAAGGCTGCGGAAGTCGATGCCGATGTAATTGTGCTGGCGGGCGTGCATTTCATGGCCGAGACGGCCAAGTTGCTCAATCCCAGCAAGACGGTGCTGATCCCCGATATGGCGGCGGGCTGTTCGCTGGCCGACAGCATCACGCCGGAAGATGTGGCGCTGTTGCGCGAGGCGCATCCCGGCGTGCCGATCATCACCTATGTCAACACATCTGCTGCTGTGAAGGCGGCATCCGATATCTGCTGCACCTCCGGCAATGCCAAAAAGGTGGTGGAATCGCTTGGCGTACCGCGCGTGCTGATGATCCCCGACGAGTTTCTGGCGCAGAATGTGGCCCGCGAAACCGATGTCGAAATTCTCGCCTGGCATGGCCATTGCGAGGTGCATGAACGGTTTACGCCCGACGATATCCGCGAATTGCGCGAAAGCCACCCTGGCGTGGTGGTTCTGGCCCATCCCGAATGCCCGCCGGAAGTGGTGGCGGTCGCCGATTTCGCCGGTTCCACGGCGGTCATGTCGGACTATGTTGGTGAGAAGAAGCCGCAGCGCGTCGTGCTTTTGACAGAATGCTCCATGAGCGACAATGTTGCCGTCGATCACCCGGATGTCGAGTTCATCCGCCCATGCAATCTCTGCCCGCATATGAAGCGGATCACGCTCGCCAATATTCGCGATGCACTGGAAAACAATCGCCATGAAGTGACTGTCGATGCAGCACTGATGGAACCTGCCCGGCGCGCCGTCGAACGGATGCTGGCGGTATGAATACGGCCCGGACTGCCCCGCTCCCGGTCCTCGTCATTGGCAGCGGTCTTGCCGGTCTGATGACGGCGCTGACGCTGTCTCCGCAGCCGGTTCTGCTGGTGACTGCAGGAAGCCTCGGCCTGTCCGGTTCGAGCACGCTGGCGCAAGGCGGCATTGCCGCAAGTGTTGGCGCGGATGACAGCGCGGCACTGCATCTGGCCGATACGATTGCCGCTGGCGACGGCCTGTGTGACGTAGGCGTGGCTGCCGAAATCATAGAAGCAGGCGCGGACGTCGTTGCCGCGCTGGAAGCCCATGGCGTGCACTTCGACCGCAAGGCGGACGGTTCATTTTCACTCGGTCTGGAAGCTGCCCATAGCCGCCATCGCATTGTGCATGTGGATGGCGATGCGACCGGGGCGGGCATTATGCGCGCTTTGACCGCCAAGGTTCTGGCGACGCCTTCGATCACCGTCATGGAAAACACCCGCGCTCTCCGGCTCATCCGGCAGGACGGTCGTGTCGTCGGCGCCTGTCTTGAAAATGTCGGCCCGGTTGCGGCAACTGCCGTGGTACTGGCGACGGGCGGGATCGGCGGACTTTATAACGCAACAACCACGCCGCTCGGCAACCTAGGACAGGGGGCCGCTTTGGCAGGTCGCGCAGGCGCTGTGCTTGCCGATATGGAATTCGTTCAGTTCCATCCAACGGCGCTTGCGGTTTCTACGCCGCGTCTGCCGCTGATCAGCGAGGCGGTGCGCGGGGAGGGTGCTCAACTTGTCAATGATCGCGGCGAGCGTTTCATGGCGGATATTCCGGGCCGCGAACTTGCGCCCCGCGATGTGGTGGCCCGTGCCATTGGCAGCGAGATCGCGCAAGGGCGCAAGGTCTATCTCGATGCGCGCATGGCTCTGGGTGCGCGGTTTGCAACCCGGTTTCCCGGTATCGATGCGCTTTGCAAACAGCATGGCATCGATCCGTCCCGCGATCTGATCCCGGTCAGACCTGCCACGCATTACCATATGGGCGGAATCAGGACCGATGCCGATGGGCGCAGCAGCCTGCCGGGTCTCTGGGCCGTGGGCGAAGCGGCCTGCACCGGCCTGCATGGCGCGAACCGTCTTGCCAGCAATTCGCTGCTTGAAGCCGCCGCCATGGGCCTGCGCGCCGCCCGCGCGCTTGGCTGTGAAGAGGCCGTTGCCGTGCGGCATCCCGTGCCGGTCAGCCTGCCGCAGAGTGCCGATCCCGGACCGGTGCGGCGCGTCGTTTCCAACCACCTTGGCCTGCTGCGTGATGAAGAAGGTTTGCGCTCTGCAATCACCACCCTTCTCCCCCTCGCGGAGACCGACGATGCCGCAGCCGTGGCGCTGGTCGCTGCGGTTGCGGCATTTGAACGGTGCGAGTCGCGCGGCAGCCATGCCCGTACCGACCACCCGCAGAAACATGCGGAGGCCAAGCGCCGCTTCCACACCTTCGAGACGGCATTCGCGCTAGCCCGCGACATTGCCGCCCCCGAAACCTCACTTCAACGAATTCCAAGGACTGCATGATGAACCTGCCGCGCTTGTCTCCGCTTGTCGTCGAACCGCTGGTGCGCGCCGCACTTCTGGAAGATCTGGGGCTTGCTGGCGATATTACCAGCAATGCGGTGGTGCCGGAGGATCACCGCTCGGCCATGCTGTTCAGCCTGCGCCAGCCGGGCGTTATCGCCGGGCTGGATGTGGCTGAAATGGCGTTTCGTCTGGTCGATCCGGATGTCACATTCGAACGTCTGGCGCGGGATGGTCAGTCTCTTGAAAAAGGGGCCGATGTCGCCCGCGTTTCCGGCTCGTCCCGCTCCATTCTGGCGGGTGAGCGGACCGCGCTCAATTTCCTCGGTCACCTCTCCGGCATTGCCACGGCCACGGCCTATCTGGTCAAGGCTGTTCAGGGCGCCAAGGCTTCCATTGTCTGCACGCGCAAGACGACGCCGGGGCTGCGTGCCTTGCAGAAATATGCAGTGAGGGCAGGCGGCGGCATGAACCACCGTTTCGCGCTTTATGATGCGGTGCTGATCAAGGACAATCACATCGCGGTCGCCGGTGGCGTGCGCAAGGCCATCGAACGCGCCAAGGCCGGTGCCGGTCACATGGTCAAGATCGAGGTCGAAGTTGATACGCTGCAACAGCTGAATGAAGCCATGGCGACGGGCGTGGATGCGGTGCTGCTCGACAATATGTCGCCAGCGCAATTGCGCGAGGCGGTATCGGTGATCGATGGACGCGCCATTGCGGAAGCTTCCGGCGGCATCACACCGGAAACGGTGGCGGCGGTCGCTGCCAGCGGCGTCGATCTGATCTCGGTTGGCTGGACCACGCACAGCGCGCCGAACCTCGATATAGGGCTCGATTTCGAAGAGCTGAAATGAAAAAAGGGAGGCGATTGCCTCCCTTTTCCTGTTTGCAGAACTGCAAACCCTATTTTTCGACGAAAGCCTTTTCGATCACGAAGTGACCGGCTTCGCTCTGGCTGCCTTCCTTGAAACCGCGCTCTTCCAGAAGCTGCTTGGTTTCAGCCAGCATTTCCGGGCTGCCGCACAGCATCACGCGATCGTCTTCCAGATTGAGTTCCGGCATGTCGATATCGGTGAAAATCTGGCCGGAGCGAATGAGATCGGTCAGACGTCCGCGGTTCTTGTAAGGCTCGCGGGTGACGGTCGGGTAATAGATGAGTTGCTTTGCCGCCATTTCGCCGAGGAATTCGTCCTGCGGCAATTCGTTGGAAATGAAATCCGTATAGGCCAGTTCCGCCACCTGACGCACGCCATGAACGAGAATGATCTTCTCGTAGCGCTCATAGGCTTCCAGATCGCGAATGATCGACAGGAACGGCGCAAGGCCGGTGCCAGTCGAGAGCAGCCACAGATTCTTGCCGGGCTTCAGATTGTCATAAAGCAGCGTGCCGACCGGCTTCTTGGACAGGATGATCTGGTCGCCAACTTTCAGATGCTGGAGCTTGGAGGTCAGCGGACCGTTCGGCACCTTGATCGAGAAGAATTCCAGCCCGTCCTCATAGAGGCTCGAGGCAATGGAATAGGCGCGGGTGAGCGGCTTGCCGTTCACTTCGAGGCCCATCATGATGAACTGGCCGCTCTGGAAGCGGAAGCCCGGATCACGCGTCGTGCGGAAGGAAAACAGCGTGTCGGTCCAGTGATGGATGTCGGTGACGGTTTCCTGATTAAAGTTGCTGCTCATCTTCGGAACTGTCTCTGTTGTTCTCCGGCACCACGCTTGGGAGGACGGCGCCTTATGGATTGGGTCGGTTGGTTGTCATTGCTGCATTTTGCCCGCAGTCATGCAGTTCAGTGAGTCTGCATTTCCTGCAGGCAAAACGCCTTGATCGCAATCAATATAAGCGCGTCAGGCTGCCTTCAGGGTGGCTTCCGCGAATTCGTAGTTGGCCAGCTTGTCGAGGAAGTTCGTTACATAGTCAGGCCGACGATTACGGAAATCGAGATAATAGCTATGTTCCCAGACATCAAGCCCTAATAGCGCCTTGCCTTCGCCGGTTGCCAGCGGATTGGAGCCATTTGGCGTCTTGGTGACCTTCAACTTGCCGTCATTGGCCAGAACCAGCCACGCCCAGCCCGAGCCGAACTGGCCGACAGCCGCCGTCTTGAAGGCTTCCTTGAACTGGTCGACGCCGCCGAAATCCTCGACGATCTTCTTTTCCAGCGCGCCCGGAAGGCGTCCGCCGTTTGCCGACAGGTTCTGCCAGAACAGATCGTGGTTCCAATGCTGGCCGGCATTGTTGAAGACCGGAGCGAGATCGGGCTTGTCTTTTGCAAAGAGCACGATTTCCTCAAGCGACTTGCCCTTGAGCGCATCGTTCTTCTCGACGAAGCCGTTCAGCGCCGTTACGTAGGCCTGATGGTGTTTGCCATGGTGCAGCTCAAGCGTTTCGGTGCCCATGCCGACGCCTTCAAGAGCGTTGGTCGCATAGGGAAGCGGAGGCAAGGTGAAGCTCATTTTAGACTCCTTGATATACAACTATCTTGATAATTCAGATCGGATCGCTTAATTTAACAAGATAATGCTTCTTTAAATCGAAAACAGGCAATATGTCAAGGAATGACTTTCTAAATACAGACCTTTCGGGAGCACGTTCGCCCGCAGAACGCGTCATGCTGGCGCTCAAGATGCGCGGTGCGCAGACGGCTGCCGCAATCGGCGACCATCTCGGCACGACCGGCGAGGCGGTGCGCCAGCAGCTGGTGCGGCTGGCCGAGGAAGGTCTCGTCGCGCCGCATTCCGTTTCGCAGGGCGTTGGCCGCCCCTCACAGTTCTGGGATTTGACGGAAACCGGCAATAAGCGCTTTCCCGATACCCATGCCGATCTGACCGTGCAGCTTCTGCATTCCGTGCGCACGATCCTTGGTGAAGATGCGCTGGAAACGCTGGTTGCGCATCGCGAGACGGAAACCCGCCGCCAGTATCACGCGCGCCTCAAGGACATGGCTTTCGACGAGCGCGTCAAGGCGCTTGCAGATATCCGCTCGACCGAAGGCTATATGGCCGATGCTGAGCGGCAGGCGGACGGTTCGTGGCTTTTTGTCGAGAACCATTGTCCCATCTGTGCCGCCGCTGATGCCTGTCAGGGTTTTTGCCGGGCCGAGCTTCAGGTTTTTGAAGCGGTTCTCGGCCCGGATGTGTCTGTTGCCCGTACCGAGCATATTCTGGCCGGGGCGCGGCGCTGCGCCTATGTTTTTACCCCAGCCAGACCTTCCTGATCAGCAGGATGCCGCTTGCGGCTGTCTTGCGCTGCGCACCAAAGCCAGCGCGGACAGGAACGCCAGCGTCGACATCACGGCAAAGCCGGAGAACAGCCACATGGCGGCGTTGGCGGTGCCTGCAAATCCGCCCGGATTGCTGAGGCCTGCCATATTGGCGATCATGCCTGCCAGTGATGCGCCGAGCGCGGTGGTGAAAAGCTGTACGGTGGTGACCGAAGCCGATGCCAGATTCTGGTCATCCGCATCAGCGCGCTTGAAGATGCGCGTCAGAAGATGCGGCCAGGTCATGCCCACGCCAAAGCCGATGACCGCCAGCGCCAGACAGATTGGCAGCAGGCTCATCCAGTGACCGTCACTACCGACGGGGACGAGGGCCGTAAGCGTGACCATGCCCGCTATGCCCATCAGCGGTGCGGCGATGATCACGCGGTCGACACGACCGGAGGAAACACCCGAAGAACCGATAGAGCCGAGTGTCCAGCTTCCGCCCATGATGGCGGCCAGATAGCCGGCGACCAAAGGCGACTGGTTGTGCAGCACCTGGAAGAACAGCGGCACAAACACTTCCGCGCTGGTTACCGAGGCGCTGAGAAAAGCAAGCGTCAGATAGAGCGCCCCGAGGCGGTGAAGGCTGAACGATCCCTTGGGAAGAATACGCCGCGACGAATTACGCTCGATGATGAAGAGCAGGACCAACAGCACGACAGCCAGCGCGACTCCTGCCGCATTCATGACGGCATTGACCGAAATGCTGGCGGCAGAAACGGCAAGCACTGCCGCCGTCAGCAAAATGAGCTGCGGCCAGGCCAGTGGTGCGCGGCTGCCAGCATCACCGGAGGCGCGCGGCAGCACGACCATGGCCATGATGGCGAAGATGCCGATCACCGGCGCCAGCGACCAGAAGGCCGCGCGCCAGATGCCAAGTTCGGCGAATATGCCGCCGATCGCCGGACCGACGAGAGTTGCAACGCCCCACATGCCGGAGACGAGACCGATGGCGCGGGGCCACAGGTTTTCGGGGAAGACGATGCGGATCATCGCATAGGAAAGGGCCAGCATCATGCCGCCGCCAAGGCCCTGCACCGAGCGCCCGGCCAGCATGACCGGCATGGATGGCGCGAGACCGCAGGCTAGCGTACCGGCTGCAAAAATAATTGCCGCCATCAGATAGGCGCTGCGCGGACCCGCTTGCGATAACAGGCGCGGAACGAGCGCCGAGCCGAGAATGGATGCCGTCACGAATAGCGCGGTGTTCCAGGCATAATAATCCATGCCGCCAATATCGGCGACGACCGTTGGGAGGATGGTCGTCGCGATGAATACGTTGATGGCGTGCAATGCGACGCCGCCGACAAGGGTGAGCGACCGGATGGCATTCTTACCGGCAAACAGGTCTCCCCAACCGGCGGGCTGGCCGCTAGCGGATGTTTGGTCCTGCATGATTTTTTCCTTACACATATGAATAACCGGACATGGAGGGCTAAAAATGCCCGTCGGTCCGAACTGCATGCCAATCGCTACGCCCGCCACTGTAATTTGTCAAGCAAATGCTTGTTTAATTATCAGGGCGGCATTTCACGCAATGATAGAGCCGTCAATCATGTGCGGAAAGCCGGGCCAGCGCACAAAGACTTTCAATCAAATCAAGGGAGAAGCTTGTAAGGGGTTCAAATTCTGGCGAAAAGCTCTATATGAGGGCCAACCGTTTAAGGCTGATAGCCAAGACGAAAGCGATCCGCGACAGCTTATGGGGAATTTTTCTCGATGGCGCTGTGGCGGATTTGTGTTTCTGTCACAAGCTTCCTATAAGCCTTTGAATAATTCCAGAAGAAGCGTCTGACGCTTCTTCCCAACGTGGCGACCAGCCTTGCTGGACAGGCCAGATTTCCCCATTGGACGATCCGAAGACGAAGAGCCATGATTCAGACGCCTTATTACCTGATCGACAAGACCAAGCTGAAGCGCAACATGGAAAAGATCGCCTATGTGCGCGAGAAATCCGGCGCGAAGGCGCTTTTGGCGCTGAAGTGCTTCGCGACATGGTCGGTGTTCGATTTCATGAGCCAGTATATGGACGGCACGACCTCGTCCTCGCTCAATGAAGTGCGTCTCGGCCACGAGAAATTCGGCGGCGAAACCCATGCCTATAGCGTTGCCTATGCCGATCACGAGATCGACGAAGTCATCGCCAATGCCGACAAGATCATCTTCAATTCCATCGGCCAGCTGGATCGCTTTGCCGATAAGGCGGCGCATATCAAGCGCGGCCTGCGCCTTAATCCGGGCGTGTCGTCATCGAGCTTCGATCTCGCCGATCCCGCGCGTCCGTTCAGCCGCCTTGGCGAATGGGATGTGGCGAAGGTCGAGAAGGTCATGGATCGCGTGACCGGCTTCATGATTCACAACAATTGCGAGAATTCCGATTTCGGTCTGTTCGACAAGATGCTGACCGAGATCGAAGACAAGTTCGGCTCACTCCTGCACCGGGTTGAATGGGTCAGCCTTGGCGGCGGCATTCATTTCACCGGTGAGAATTATCCGGTCGATGAATTCTGCGCGCGCCTGAAGGCATTCTCGGAAAAATTCGGCGTACAGGTCTATCTTGAGCCGGGCGAAGCCTCGATCACCAACACCACGACGCTGGAAGTGACGGTTCTCGATACGCTTTATAACGGCAAGAACCTCGCAATCGTCGATAGCTCGATTGAAGCTCATATGCTCGATCTGCTGATCTATCGCGAAACCGCGAAGATGGAGCCGAATGAAGGCGAGCATCGTTACATGATCTGCGGCAAGTCGTGCCTGGCGGGCGATGTGTTCGGCGAGTTCAACTTCGGTCAGGAGCTGAAGGTTGGCGACCGTCTCTCTTTTGCGGATGCAGCCGGTTATACGATGGTCAAGAAAAACTGGTTCAATGGCGTGAAAATGCCTGCGATTGCCGTGCGCGAACTTGATGGCACGGTGAATGTTGTCCGCGAATTCACCTTTGCGGATTTTGAGGGTTCGCTCTCCTGAACCCTGCGTCGCACTCATCACCAGCGACGCGAAACTTAAACTAGTTCCGCGGCGAGAGCACGGGGGACGCGAAACAGATGGCGGGAAACCGCTGGAAGAGGAAGCATCGACAGAAAATGAAGAAGAACGTTCTCATTATCGGCGCCGGGGGCGTGGCACAGGTTGTTGCACATAAATGTGCGCAAAACTCTGACATATTGGGCGATATCCATATTGCGTCCCGCACGGTTGAGAAATGCCGCAAGATTATCGATAGCGTGCATGAAAAGAAGAGCCTCAAGACCGAGGTGAAGCTGGAAGCGCATGCGCTGGATGCTCTGGATGTTGAAGCCACCAAGGCTCTGATCCAGAAGACGGGCGTTCAGATCGTCATCAATGTCGGCTCGGCCTTCCTCAATATGTCGGTCCTTCGCGCCTGTATCGATACGGGCGTTGCCTATATGGATACGGCCATTCACGAAGATCCGAAGAAGATCTGCGAAACGCCACCATGGTATGGCAATTACGAATGGAAGCACCTCAAGGAATGCGAAGAGAAGGGCATCACCGCCATTCTCGGCATCGGCTTCGACCCGGGCGTGGTCAACGCCTATGCGCGTCTGGCCGCCGACGATTATCTGGATGAAGTGAAGTCCATCGATATCGTCGACATCAATGCCGGTTCGCATGGTCGCTGGTTCTCGACCAATTTCGACCCGGAAATCAATTTCCGTGAATTCACCGGCACGGTCTATTCCTGGCAGAAGGGTGCCTGGCAGTCGAACAAGATGTTCGAAGTCGGTCACACGTTCGACCTGCCCGTCGTCGGCCCGAGCAAGGCCTATATGACCGGCCATGATGAAGTGCATTCGCTGTCCAAGAACTATCCGAACGCCGATGTGCGCTTCTGGATGGGCTTTGGCGATCACTATATCAATGTCTTCACGGTTCTGAACAATCTCGGCCTTCTGTCAGAACAGCCGGTCAAGACTGCTGAAGGTCTGGAAGTTGTGCCGCTCAAGGTGGTCAAGGCTGTACTGCCCGATCCATCGTCGCTGGCGCCGGATTATACCGGCAAGACCTGCATTGGCGATTTCGTCAAGGGCACCAAGGACGGCAAGGAAAAGGAAGTCTTCATCTACAACGTTGCCGACCATAAGGACGCTTACAACGAAGTGGGTTCGCAGGGCATTTCCTACACGGCTGGCGTTCCGCCGGTTGCCGCTGCAATCCTGATCGCTTCAGGCGAATGGGACGTGAAGAAGATGGTCAATGTGGAAGAGCTGAACCCGAAGCCTTTCCTGAACATCCTGAACCATATCGGCCTGCCATCCCGTATCAAGGATGAGAATGGCGACCGCGCGCTGGACTTCGCGTGAGGTTATAGCTTTGCGCTATCGAAAAACCCCGCTTAGGCGGGGTTTTTTATTGCACGCTTTGCTCTTGCTTCAACCTACCTTCATCCTGAGGAGGCCCGCAGGGCCGTCTCGAAGGATCGAAGGAGCGAAGAAACGAGGGCGTGGGAGACCAGCGTTGCGTTGCCCGTTCCATCTGGACCTCGCCCTTCGAGGCTGCGCTTCGCTCCGCACCTCAGGGTGAGGAGCAGCTCTCAGCGCCTGATTATCATTCGCCCCGGGGCCAGGTGTCCGACAGGCGATATCCGCCCGGAAACGGATCGCTCGGATCGAGCATCAGCTGCGAGGTGCCCGTCACCCATCCGCGACCGGAAATGATCGGGCTGATGGCGGGTTTGCCGCCAAGTTCCGTCAGCCTGTCCAGCCGGCAATGAAACTCGGTGCCAAGCACAGATTTGCCGATGAAGCGCTCACCCACTTTCATCTGGCCCTTGGCGTGCAGCACGGCCATGCGTGCCGAGCAGCCGGTCCCTGTCGGCGAACGGTCGAGCTTGGCCGGACGGATCGCCACCGTGTTGACGCCGGTCAGAACATCGCCTTCACGCGTGACCGGCTCGGTGATCTGGCAGAACGAAATGTGGTTCCAGTCCTTTTCCGGGTGGCGAAAACCAAGTTGCTCATTGGCGGCCTTGGTAATCTTCACGCCGATCTCGGCCAGTTCACGCGCCTGACCCGGCTCGATCTTCATGCCGATCTGGGCCGCCTCTATAATGACGAAACTGTCGCCGCCATAGGCCGTGTCGACGGTGAGGGTGCCAAGCCCTTCGACTTCAAGTGCCGCATCCAGCCGATCGGCGAAAGAGGGCACGTTGCGCACGCTGATGCGCTCAGCCTTGCCGTTGCGGCATTCAGCTTCCACTTCGATGAGGCCGCCCGGCGCTTCCAGCACCATGCGCGTCACCGGCTCCTGCATGGGAATGATGCCGCTGTCGAGCAGCACAGTTGAAACGCAGATCGAGTTCGAACCGGACATTGGCGGCGTGTCGGCAGGCTCCATGATGATGAAGCCCATTTGCGCACGCGGATCTTTCGGCGGAACCAGCAGATTGACATGGCGGAACACGCCGCCGCGCGGCTCATTCAGCACGAAATTACGCAGGGTTTCGTCACTGGCGATGAAGCGCGACTGCTCCCACACTGTTTCACCCGGCGATGGCGCGACACCGCCGACGATGACATCACCGACTTCGCCTTCCGCGTGACAGCCGACAATATGGATGACCTTGGTGCTGCGCATGGGAACCTCGCAAAATACAACAAGTATATTTGTAGCGGGGCGCAGCGCCGGGTCAATCACTTATCGGACGGTAAATGGCTCTTTCACGACAGGTGCGAAAATTGGTTTCCCGGCGTGTCGGCATGTTAGAATTTACGTCTCAAGATGTGTTGCTCTTTTAAGCAAGTCTGATATCCATATGCTGCTAAATTGTGCATATCGATGCGCAGCCCGCTTGGCTCCGGATCAATTTCAGGAACATGCAAAACGTTCCCCATTGAAATTGAGCAACCCGAAAAGCTGGGGCGCCGTTGTTTTTGAAAAGCAACGCGCGGCTCTTAGCCGGCATGGGACGGTCGATGATCGTAACGCGACGCCACTCTCCTCAGATTGACCCGGTCTCTGAGTCTTTGATGTCTCGGCGCGTGGTTTTCAGGTTTTGAATCATCCGGCGGAGTGACGGCTCCCGGGGTGATTCAGGGGAGTGGAATGTGAGCAGTACAACCAATGTGGGCTTTCATGAGCCCCATCAAAACAGCGTACAGCGCTGGGGCAGAGAACTTTCAGCGGCGCTGAAACTCGGCTGGCCGCTGATCCTGACCAATGTTTCGCAAGCCGCATTGACGGCCACCGATGTGATCTTCATCGGGCGTCTGGGCAAGGATACGCTTGCCTCGGCGCTTCTAGCCACGAGCTTCTACCACACGCTGGTCATCTTCTCGATGGGTCTGGTCTCGGCTGTCATGCCGATGATCGCCATCGCGCTTGGCAGGAACCGCCATTCGGTGCGCGATGTGCGCCGCACGGTCCGTCAGGGCTTCTGGACGGCGATCATCATCTCGATTCCGATCTGGGTCGTGCTGTGGCATTGCGAGGAGATATTCCTGTTCCTCGGCCAGCAGCCGGATATCGCTGCGCGCTCGACCGATTTCATGCACACGCTGCAATGGGCGCTGTTGCCCTATCTGTTCTACATCGTGTTGCGCTCGTTCTTCGCCGCGATGGAAAAGCCCATGTGGACATTGCTGATTGCGGGTGCTGCGATCGGCTTCAACGCGCTGGCCGGATGGACACTGATCTTCGGTCATTTCGGATTTCCGCGCATGGAACTGCATGGCGCCGGTATTGCCACCACGCTTTCCAGCCTGATGATGTTTCTTGGCATGGCGGCGATCACGCTGCGTCATCGCCGCTTCCGCCGTTATCACCTGTTCGGTCGCTTCTGGCGTCCGGACTGGCCGCGTCTGCGTGAGCTGTGGCGCATCGGTTTTCCGATGGCGCTGACCTTCGTGTTCGAAACCTCCATCTTCTATGCGGCTGTCGTCATGATGGGCCGGATCAGCGCGACCGCCATGGCGGCCCATGCGGTGGCGATCCAGATCGCATCGCTCAGCTTCATGGTGCCGCTCGGTTTCGGGCAGGTGGCGACCGTGCGCGTCGGGCGCGCTTATGGTGCGGGCAATCCCAAGGCGGTGGCTTATGCGGGCTGGAGCGCCTATGCGCTGGGCGTCGGCTTCATGATGATCATGGGTCTCCTGATGGTGCTGATACCGCGCCTGTTCATCGGCGTGTTTCTTGATCTGCAGGATCCGGAAAATCTGGCCGTCATGGAACTGGCCGTCAGCTTCCTGGCGCTGGCCGCTCTGTTCCAGACGGTCGACGGCGCACAAGCGGTTGCTGCTGGCATGTTGCGTGGCATGCGCGACACCCGTGTTCCGATGTTTCTGGCATTGCTTGGCTATTGGGGCGTGGGCCTGCCGCTTGGCGCGCTGCTGGCCTTCAAGGTCGGCATGGGCGGTCAGGGCATCTGGCTCGGCCTTGCCGCCGGGCTTGGCATTGTTGCCGTGATGATGACTTTGCGCTGGCGGAGACATCTGGCCCATATTTCCAGAACGCTTGCGTAAAGCACGTCCCGAAAAGTGTGAAACGGTTTTCGGATAAGATGTGCGCTAAAGCAAACAATAAGCTGAAAACAAAAATGCCGTACGGCCTGAAGGTCGTACGGCATAGTTGCATGCTGCGGATATCATACCGTATCCGCGTTCTCGCTTTTGCGATTACTTCGTCAGATTGCTGATGCGATCAAGCGCACTGCCGAAGCCCTTCAGGGAAATCTTGAAGGCAACCGGCTGGCTTGGGCTGAGAGCCGTCGCCGTCACGTTGATATTGGCACCCGCCTTGATGGCCGCAACCTGCTTGGCATCGAAATTGATCGGTGCAAGGCAACCCTGCGGAAGACAGGTGGAAAATGCCAGGTTTGGACCAGCCGCATCATCGATCTTGGTGGTCGCACCTTTGGCGAGATCAAGACCGAATGGCATCAGAATAACACCTTCAACCTTGCCGCCTGCAACATTGCGCAGCTCGACGGTCAGGACGCGCTGACCGGTCTGGGAGCTGTTCTGCTCCTGGCGGATAGCACAGGCGGACGCGTCCTTCTGCATCTGGCAGGAAACGGTCCAGTCGTTATAGGTTTCCTGCAAGGTGCTTGCGCCGCCCGGAAGGGGGGCTGCAAAAGCAGGCGTTGCGAGAAGTGCTGCCAGCGTGCAAGCAAGGCCGAGCGCGCGATGGTTTTTCATAAATAAATTTCTCTCTAAAAAACAATCATCCGAAGCCTGCTACTCAAAAGAGGCGGCTTTGAAATTTTATTGAGCACAATTCAGCTGTGCGTTCAACTACATTCCCGTCAAAATATCTTGTTTCTGCGAATAAACGCAAAAGGTTATCGAAGTCTAATATAGTCTTGGCCGCAACGTTTGCTTGAAAATTGCGGGACAGCAGTTGTATCCGGCGCTCGCTGGCCGGATACCCTGTTGAAACGACAGTCTATCGCGTCAGTTTCATGTGGCGGTTCACGTCCTTGTAGAGCAGATAGCGGAACTTGCCCGGACCGCCTGCATAGCAAGCCTGCGGGCAGAAAGCGCGCAGCCACATGAAGTCACCGGCTTCCACTTCCACCCAATCCTGATTGAGCCGGTAGACCGCCTTGCCTTCCAGCACATAGAGGCCGTGCTCCATGACATGGGTTTCGGCAAAGGGGATCACGCCGCCCGGTTCAAGGGTGACGATGGTGACATGCATGTCGTGGCGCAGATCATTCGGATCGACAAAGCGCGTCGTCGCCCAGACGCCATTGGTGTCAGGCATGGGCGAGGGGGCGATGTCGTTTTCATTGAGGAATAGCGGCTCCGGCACATCGAGCCCGTCCACATATTCATAGGCCTTGCGAACCCAGTGGAAACGCGCGGTCTTGCTGGCCGCGTTGCGCAGGCTCCAGCCGCTCTTGGGCGGCAGATAGGCATAGCCGCCTTCGGTGAGCGTATGGGTCTTGCCTGCAATGGTGACAGTCACTTCGCCTTCGACCACGAACAGAACGCCCTCGGCGCGGTCGTCAAGTTCGGCGCGGTCGCTGCCGCCGCCCGGCTGCACTTCCATGATATATTGCGAGAAAGTCTCGGCAAAACCGGACATCGGACGCGCGATCACCCACAATCTGGTCTTTTCCCAGAAAGGCAGGAAGCTGGTGACGATATCGCTGAACGTGCCTTTCGGAATGACGGCATAGGCTTCCGTGAACATGGCGCGGTCGGTCAGAAGCTGCGTCTGCGGCGGCAATCCGCCAGTCGGTGCGAAATAAGTGCGGGTCATTGGTACTTCCCTGGTCAGTAGAGTGTTTTTAGTAAAGCGCTTCTGGAAGGATGTCCTTCAGTCGCAAGAGCGCGATGCGCTCGACTTGCGCGCAAGCGGTGGCGAACTCGGTCTCGCGGTCATTGGCGACGCGGCGCTGGAACGTGTCGAGGATTTCCTGTTTGTTGCGCCCCTTCACGGCGATGATGAAGGGAAAACCGAATTTCTGCGTATAGGCATCGTTCAGTTGGGTGAATGTCTGCTTTTCCGCGTCGGTCAGCGCGTCCAGACCGGCACCAGCCTGTTCGGCTGTGGATTCTGCGGTCAGGCGCTTGGCCTGCGCCAGCTTGCCGGCGAGATCCGGGTGGGCGTTCAAAACGCCAAGCCGCTCTTCGGGCGAGGCCGCGCGGAAGATTTTCGTCATCGCACCGGCAAGACCGGAGGCCGTGTCCTCGGCGGCGGCGAAGCCTGCATCATAGGCGCGCTCGGCGATCCACGGCGAATGCTCGAAAATGCTGCCATAGCGGGCCACGAAATCGGCCTTGCTGGCTTGGGATGGCACCACGTCGACCACTTTCGGCTTGTGGTGTTCGTGCCAGTGATTGGCAATGTCGATACGCTTGGCGACCCAGACCTTGTCATGGCTCTGGACATAATCGAGGAAACGTTCAAGTGCTGCTGCGCGACCCGGACGTCCGACCAGACGGCAATGCAGGCCGATGGAGAGCATCTTTGGCGCGCCTTCCGCGCCTTCGCGGTAGAGCACGTCGAAGGCGTCTTTCAGATAGGTGTAGAACTGGTCGCCGGAATTGAAGCCTTGCGGCGTTGCAAAACGCATATCGTTGGCGTCGAGCGTGTAGGGCACAATCAGATGCGGACCTTTCGGCCCCTTCACCCAATAGGGCAGCTCATCGGCATAGGAATCGGCGGAATAGACAAAGCCGCCTTCTTCCATCACCAGCTTCAGCGTGTTGTCGGACGGCTTGCCCTGATAAATGCCGAGCGGGCGCGAGCCAGTGACTTCGGTGTGCAGGCGCACGGCTTCGCGAATATGCTCGCGTTCCACCTCTTCCGGCACGTCCTTATATTCCCACCAGCGCAGGCCGTGGCTGGCAATTTCCCAATCCGCTTCCTTCATCGCGGCGACGGCTTCGGGATTGCGCGCCATGGCCAGCGTCACGCCATAGACGGTGACGGGCATGTTGCGTCGCGTGAAGGCGCGCCAGAGACGCCAGAAGCCGGAACGCGCACCATATTCGTAGATGGATTCCATGTTCAGGTTGCGCTGGCCGTTCCAGGCCTGCCCGCCGACGATTTCGGACAGCAGGCACTCGGACGCCGCATCGCCGTCGAGAATGCAGTTCTCTGCGCCTTCTTCATAATTGACCACGAACTGGACGGCTATATTGGCCCCGCCGGGCCAGCGCGGATCAGGTGTGTTCCGGCCATAGCCGATCAGATTGCGTGGGTAACTCATGCCATATCCCCTTGATGTCAGCGCCAGCGCGCCCCGAAAACCGTTCAACGGCATGCGGATCACGCTTTGGTTTTGACCATGATAATAAAGATTTGCGGTGTGAATTCCCCTTCAAAATTTTGAAAGACATCCAATGAGAAAGCTCTTTCTTAATGCCGAATAAGGCGGAATACTTCACGATGGGAACAAAAGCGGGAACGCCGCCGGTCTGCCATATAAATGTGCTTTGATAGCAAAAACGGTACTGGCAAACCGAGTGAAATCAGCGACTTGCAGCGGATCCGTTTCATGGACAAGGTTCATGGGCCTGAGAATCGCGCAAGGGGTCAGGAGTGCAAATGGGTCAGGGACATCACGGCGACGAGGGCAGAACAGGTCGATTGACGACCCATGTTCTCGATACGGTCAGCGGCAAACCGGCTGCTGGATTGCGTATCGAACTGCGCCGGATCGAGAATCACGCGCCGCACAGCATCAAGGAAATCCGCACCAATCAGGATGGGCGCAGTGGTGAGCCGCTGCTTGCCAATGGCGATCTGCAACGCGGTTCCTATGAACTCCTTTTTCATGTCGGCGAATATTTCGGCAAGGACGAAGACGGCGTACCGTTCCTTGACGTCGTGCCGTTGCGCTTTGGTGTTTCCGATGAAAAGGCGCATTATCATGTGCCGCTTCTGGTTTCGCCTTTTTCCTATTCGACCTATCGCGGGAGCTGAGCAGGATGGTTCAGTCTGTGAGAAACAGAATATGTTTTCTTCTCAATGGCGAGCGGGTTGAGCTCGACCGGGTTTCGCCAACGGAAACGCTGCTCGATTATCTGCGTCTGGCCTGCAAGCTGCGCGGCACCAAGGAAGGCTGCGCCGAAGGCGATTGCGGCGCTTGCACCGTGCTGGTCGGCAAGATCGTGGGCAGCGAGCTGGTCTATGAAAGCGTGAATGCCTGCATTCGCTTCGTCGGCTCGCTGGATGGTTGCCATGTCGTGACGGTCGAGCATCTGCGCGGCGCTGATGGCGGTCTGCATCCGGTGCAAAAGGCGATGATCGATTTTCACGGGTCGCAGTGCGGCTTTTGCACGCCGGGCTTCGTCATGTCGCTTTACGGGCTGTGGATGCGCAATCCCAAGCCCGCCGATCCGGTGATTGAAAAGGCGCTGCAAGGCAATCTCTGCCGCTGCACCGGCTATGAGGCGATCATTCGCGCTGCCCGCGCCATTTCCGATTACGGCAACACGACGGAAGATCCGCTGGCGGCAGAACGCGCTCATGTGGTCGAACAGTTGAAAGCCATGCGCGACGGTTCGCGCGTTGAAGTGGGCGAGGGCAAGGACCGTCTGGTTGTGCCTGCCGATCTCGACGATTTCGCAGCGCTGCTGGCCGATGAACCGAAGGCGACCGTGGTGGCCGGTTCCACCGATGTGGGCCTCTGGGTCACGAAGATGATGCGCGATAT
>Ga0153948_1000335_pt1 | contig 25488 bp, 24 predicted proteins | sample TSNJ032MetaG_FD_104696 | JGI IMG/M metagenome (GOLD analysis project Ga0153948, IMG submission 104696) | Attine ant fungus gardens microbial communities from New Jersey, USA - TSNJ032 MetaG | ecosystem: Host-associated > Fungi > Mycelium > Unclassified | place: USA: New Jersey, Wharton State... | reverse complement strand
CCAGTGCTGTCGCCTCCAGCATTTTCGGCTGCATGCCAAGCAGCTTTGCGGTCTTGTTGCCAACAGATGCGATGACGCCTTCTGCATCGAGGACGAACTGTACGTCGCCTTCGGCAACAGCGACTTGGGGTGCGATCGCTTCGCTATGCTGCGGCTTGACGGTCAGGCCCACGCTGCGTGCGACAAGGCTTGCTGCATAAAGAACCAGCACCGTGACGGATGCCAGCGAACCACCGGCGATCACGCCGCCGCTCGTCATCGCAAAGGCGCTGAGAATGGCAAGGGCCGCAACGACGCCAGCAATTGCGGCAGCAGGCTTGCGGCTGACAAGCCAGATTTCCAGCGGCAAGGCGGCTGCCATCAGCCACAAGGCGGCATCGCTGCTGGAGACCATGCCAATCGTGGCAAGTCCAGCGCCATAGGCGGCAAAATTCAATGTTCCGAGAATGGCAGCGCTCAATCCCATCAGCGAGAGAGCGCAGAAAATCATCGCCACGCCGGCAAAGCTGGCAGCGAGAATGGCAAATTCGGTCGGGCCAGACGCAAGGCCGGAAGCCAGCACGGCAGCGACAAGCAGCACCGGCACGGCAATGACCGAGCCGACAACGCGCATGGCCGTCGCATCGGGCTTGATCACCCAGCGGCGGCAGAAACGTTCGTAAAAACGGCCGAGCGTCTGCACGCCAGTGCGAACGGTCTTAGCTGCTTTCAAAAGAATGGCGTTCAACGTGCCCTACTCACTCAAACTCATACACATACTCATCGGCCAGCAACATTCTGAAGGGAACATTCCCGGCGAGCCTCAGATTGCAGGTGAGGCTTTAAGGAAACGATAAAACGATGCCCATGAATGCAGATAAGCATCATCAGGGCCGTGCTTTTCGACCTATGGTAAACAGAGGGTAGCGATCGCTTGTACGAAAGCGCGAAGATGGCACAATCTTCCGCCTCGCAACCCACACATCACAGAATTGCGAATCGCGCGGTTACGGAATCTTTTCGATTTCATCGGACATTGGCGACATCGTTCGATTAATTAAAGGCGTGCAGCAGCAACAAGGCCATGATCCGTTTCCTCATCAAATCCGCATTCTGGCTATCGCTGGCATTCATTGTAATGCCGCGCTTTTTCCCAGCGGAACAGGAAAACAAAAGCGCCGAAAAGCCTGTTGCTGTTACACAGACGCGCAGTGAGGCACAGGGTGTTGCGAACGGTGAGCGGAGCACCGTGGATCAGCTTTTGGCCAATGGCAAAACGGCCATTGAGATCGGTAAGCTTTGCGTGGACAATCCGAGTTTCTGCGAGAATGGCACGTCGCTGATTTCCAGCGCTGGCAGCGGTTTGCTCAAGGGCAGCGGCCAGGTGCTCGATTATCTGAGCCAGCGTTTTGGCAACAAAAAGGAAGCGCCTGTTGATGCGCAACCCGTAGCCGTCGCCGAAAAACCCGAAATGACGGTCTCCGAAATCCTTTCCGGAGAGAACGTTGCTCAACCCGCCGGTTTGAGCACCATCCCGATCCCGATCCCGACCTCGCGTGCGGCGGCCTTGCGGGCGCTGGATCGCCGGACCACGGGCGCGATCCCCGCAAAACGGTGATCTTTCCCGTGACCTTGCCGCCATTCGTGACTATATAAGCGGCACAACACCGCAAAGATGGCATTTCAGGCGAGTATCATGACGACCACAATCGATAGCATCATGTCCGACTTCGAATTCCTCGACGACTGGGAAGATCGCTATCGCTATGTCATCGATCTCGGCAAGGATTTGTCGCCTTATCCGGACGACGCACGTGATGCGGAACATAAGGTTCAGGGTTGTGTCAGTCAGGTCTGGCTCAAGACCATGCCGCATAGCGGTGCAGACCCGGTGATCGAGTTTCTGGGCGATTCCGATGCGCATATTGTGCGCGGCCTCGTCGCCATTGTTCTTGCGCTCTATTCCGGCAAACGCGCTTCGGAAATTCTCGCCATCGAGCCGGAAAGCGTGTTGAAGACGCTCGGCCTTGACGAGCATCTCACGCCGCAGCGTTCAAACGGCTTGCGCGCCATGGTCGCCCGCATCCGCCGTGAGGCGGAAGCGGCAAAGCTTTCAGCTTAACAAAGCTTCCACCGACAGAGCGAGTGCGAGCAGATGCTTGTCGGTGCCGCCGCGTGCGGTCAGCATCAGGCCTGTTGGCAGCTTCATGCCCGGCATGGGCAGGGTGATGCTGCACAGATCGAACTGATTGCCGACCTGTGTATCGCGTAGCGTCAGCCCTTCCACACGGTCATATTCGTCCTCGTCGTGGCTGACAGACTCAATAGTCGGCGCGACAATCGGCGTGGCAGGCGTCACGAATGCATCAAAGCCGTTCAAACGCTCATCCATCTCGCGGATCAGCTGATTTCGGGTTGCCACCATGGCTTGATAGGTCTCGTCCGGCACATGCAGGCGCACCGATAGCGGTCGCTTTACGCGCAGATCGACATTGGCGTCAGGGTCGCGCAGCCATGTGTCGGCATGAACGCGGCTTGCCTCAATGCCGACAATCGATCCCGACGTACTTGCCTCACGCCACCGCTGGATCAGATCATCCAGCATAATATCGACAAGCTTCACGCCTGCCTTTTCGAGCGCCGCCAGCGACGCTTCGAAATGCGCCGCCACATCCGGTTCCATCGCGTCCAGAAGATAGCCCCTCGGCACCGCAATCCGCAGATTGGAGAGCGGCACCGCATCCGGCAGAACCGGCGCTTCGCCCGCCATCACGGCATCGGTCAAAATGGCATCGGCCACGGTTCTGGTAAGCGGCCCGATGGAATCAAGCGACGGCGCCAATGGAAAAGCGCCATCCAGCGGAATACGCCGCGCCGTCGGCTTGAAACCGACAATACCGTTCAATGCTGCTGGAATGCGCACTGAGCCACCCGTATCCGACCCGATGGCGATTTCGCTGGTGCCTTCAGCCGCCGAGACCGCCGCGCCGGACGACGAACCACCCGGAATGCGCGTCGGATCGACGGCATTGCCGGGCTCGCCATAATGCGGATTGAGACCAACCGGCGTGAAAGCAAATTCGGTCATATGCGTCTTGCCGACGATCACCGCGCCCGCATCGCGCAGACGCTGCACGATTGTCGCATCCTTGACCGCAGGTGCAGCTGTGCGCCGAACGACAGACCCGGCCAGTGTCGGCTCGCCCGCGACATCGAAGAGATCCTTGATCGAAACTATGCGGCCGTCCAGCGGACCGAGAGCCTGACCCGCCTGAAGGCGCGCATCGGCGGCATCTGCTTCCGCCCTCGCCCGCTCCGCATAAATCTTGCTGAAAACACGCTCGTGATCGCTGCGGGCTTCAAGCCGCGCCAGCACAGTTTCCAGCCGATCCCGGATAGTCGACGACATGCAAATTCTCCCCATTTTCTCCGCCAGTTCGCACCGGCTTTACCCCCTGCGATAAGGTGGCATCCGGTCACTGTCAATCAGCGCTATCCGGCCCCGCCTGAAATGACCGTGTGGCAAAACAGTCGCGGATTGCGGGCATGGCTTCCCGCGCCGTTTGGGTGGCTGGTCCACCCGATGAATAGGCCAGCACCAGACGCTGGCGCAGCGTTTCGTCTTCAATCGGAAGGCAAACAACTTTTCGTCCATCATGGCTGAAATCATGGCCGGGCCGCGTGAAAAGCAGCGACACGCCAAGGCCATTCGCCACCATGCCGCGCACCATCTCCACCGATGTGGTCCGCAGCACGATATTGGGCGACAGACCCTGTTGCCAGAACGGCACCAGCAAAAATTCGCGACTGAGCGGCAGATCGACAAGGATGAACGGATAGCGCGCCAGTTCGGCCAGGGTCACGCTCTTCTTTGTGGCCAGCGGACTATCCGGCGGAAGCACCGCATGCGGTGCGTAAGACAGCATGGTTTCCCATGTGACCGTCTCCGGCAGACCCACATCATAGGTGATGCCGAGATCGACAATGCCTTTTTCGAGCGCTCGCGCCATGCCTTCCAGATCGAACTCGCGCAGCTTCACGCGCATATCGGGAAACACCTGCTTCAAATGGCCCAATATGCCCGGAATGCAGACCGGACCCAGCGTGCTGAAATAGCCAAGCGTCAGCCGCGCTGCGCCCTCGCCCTTGCCCGATACGGCAAAATCTTCAGCACCCGCCAGTAGCAGCCGCGCTTCTTGCAGCTTGCGACTGCCGAAAGGTGTCAGCTCCAGCCCCTTGGCCTGCCGCCGCTCAAAAAGCGGTTGTCCGAGATCCCGCTCCAGATCGCGGATTGCCGCCGATATGGAGGGCTGCGAAACGTTAAGCTTTTCGGCAGCGCCCGTCGCGCTGCCAGCCTCGGCGGAAGTGACGAAATAGTGGAGTTGGCGAAGCGATATCATTAAAGGATTTTCCTATAATGACTGCTCGATTTCAATTCTTTTTCCGCTACTGAACTGCGTTTAGCCTCCCTTAAATTAAACAATAAGGGGATACGAACATGTTCAACGAAAGGGCTCCTTGCCTCGACGGAATTCGCGTTCTGGATTTCACGCGCGTTCTGGCCGGGCCGTTCTGCACGGCCTTGCTTGGCGATCTTGGTGCGGAAGTCATCAAAATCGAAAGTCCGGAAGGCGACGATTACCGCCACATCACCCCCGGTACAGCCGATGGCGGCGGCCTTTTCCTGCTGATGAACCGCAACAAGAAGAGCATCTCCATTGATCTGCGCAAAGAGCGCGGACGACACATCGTCCGCGAACTGGCAAAGAATGCCGATATTATCGTGGAGAATTTTCGCCCCGGCGTGATGGATCGGCTGGGTCTTGGCTATGCCGAGCTTGCCAGAGACAATCCGCGATTGATCCATGTCGCGATTTCCGGCTTCGGTCAGCAAAGCCCGATGGGCAATCTGCCAGCTTACGATCTCGTTGTGCAGGCAGTGACCGGCTTCATGGATATTTCCGGTGAACCCGATGGACCGCCCATGATGACCGGCGAATCCGTTGCCGACCTGACAGCCGGGCTTTTCGCGTCCTGGTCGGCGCTGGCCGCACTTCTTGCCCGCGAACGCACCGGCAAGGGCCAGTTTGTTGATGTCGCCATGTATGATTGCCTGTTCAATCTTCTGCCTGCAGCACTGACCCAGCAGCTTTATGGCAGCAAACCGCCGAAACGGGTTGGGAACCGCCATCCTTTGAGCGCACCTTTCGGCGTCTTTGCTGCAGCGGACGGATATCTGACGATTGCCGTTTTGAGCTCAAAACAGTTTGCCGGTCTGGCGGAGGCCCTTGGCCAACCGCAGCTTGCGACCGACGAACGTTTTTCCACAGCGACAGCGCGCAACGACAACCACGCCAAACTGAAGACCATCATCGAGACGTGGAGCACGGCCCTGCGTGTCGAACAGGTGATCGACGCCTTGCAGGCCCATGACGTGCCCTGCTCGCCGGTGCTTTCCGTCTCCGATGCGACCGGCAGCGAACAGGTGCGTGCGCGTGGACTGCTGCCGGAAGTCGCCTCGACCAGCGGCCCGGTCCGCGTTCTGCGCCAACCGGCCAGGTTCTCCGGCATGGATTGCCCCGCCCCCACACCACCGCCAGCACTGGGCGCTCATGCCGCCGACATATTGCATGAAAAACTGGAACTCTCTGCCGAGGATATCGAATGCCTTGTGCGTGACGGCGTGCTGCACGGCCTGACACTGCAACCGCAGCCGCTTTTGAAGGAAACCAACCATGACGCATGATTGCCTGCTGACCGACGAACAACGGATGATCCGCGACAGTGCGCGCAGCTACGCCCGTGAAAAACTGGCCCCAACCGCAGCCATGCGCGACCGCGAGCACCACTATTTTCCGCGCACCGAGATGCGGGAACTGGGAGAACTGGGCTTTCTAGGTATGTTGGTTGCCGAGGAATGGGGCGGCGTTGCAACCGACCATTTGAGTTATGTACTAGCGCTGGAAGAAGTCGCCGCCGCCGATGGCAGTATCGGCGCGATGATGGCCCTGCATAATGGTCTCATTTCGACACCCTTGCGCGTGCATGGAAACGACCGGCAAAAAGAACTCTATCTGCGCCCATTGGCGGAAGGTCGCTTCAACGGCGCATTCGGCCTGACCGAACCGGAAGCCGGGTCCAATGCCTTTGCGATCCGCACCAAGGCTGTCAGGGTCGATGGAGGCTTTCGTCTCACCGGCGCAAAACAATTCATGTCGAATGGCAAATCCGCCGATATCGCCATCATTTTTGCGGCAACGGAAAGCGATGACCCGCGCCGTCGTATCACAGCGTTTCTGGTTTCCCCGGCTGCACCGGGCTATGTCTGCGTGCGCATCGAAGACAAGCTCGGCCTCGCCGCGTCGGAAACCTGTCAGGTGCAGCTCGACGATGTCTTCGTTGCAGACGACCACGTACTGGGCGAAGTCGGCGGCGGCTATGCCTTGGCGATGAGCACGCTGGAACTCGGTCGCCTGGGCATCGCGGCGCAATCGCTTGGGCTGGCGCAGGCGGCGTTCGACCATGCCCATGCTTACTCACTGGAACGGCAGACATTCGGCAAACCCATCATCGAGCATCAGGCGGTCGGTTTCCGGCTGGCGGAAATGCAGACGCAAATCGAGGTGGCCCGCAGCTATCTGCATTATGTCGCCCGGTTGCGCGATGCCGGCCAGCCCTGCAAAACGGAAGCCGCGATGGCAAAACTCTTCGCCTCCGAGATTGCCGAGAAAGTTGCCTCGGAAGCGATTCAGGTTCACGGCGGCTATGGTTATCTCAAGGATTTCGCCGTCGAACGCATTTATCGCGATGCCCGTATCTGCCGCATTTACGAAGGAACCAGCGATATTCAAAAACTGATTATCGCAGGCTCCCTCGCAAAGAAGAGCAAGGCGGTGTGACCAGTCAGCGTGCGGCCTCAGCGCATTTGAGGCCGCGCTGCTGGACGATAGCCATCCGCACCCCAATGCAGCACCACGCCCCGGCGACGGTCGCTTTCGCGCGGCGGGTTGTAATGTCGGTGAAGCATGGCGAGGGCCGTTTTCAATACGACCTTGCCGGAGCGCACCGGCCATTGCCGCTCGCGCTCCACGCGCTCCAGCCCTTTCAGGAAACAGCAGACATCGACCAAAACACCGTTCAATTCCGGACCGACTGCTTCCAGCGCCCGCTCAACCCGCATCCGGCTAGCAAGCGCAATATCGGTCAATTCCGCCATGCCGCCTGCCCCACCGTGTCCGCCGCCACCGACGCGAATATCCCATCGGGATGTGATCGACGGCATTAGCGAACCCCGCGTGAAATCCGCCCGCAAGCGCTCCCCGGCGTGGAACTCATCTTCCGAAATGAAGGCGTTTCCATCCGCGCCCTTGCGTCGATAGAGCATGGCCAGCGGCGATTCTGCCAGATTAACCTCGACCGTCTCCCCCGACGCCTGTTCAACCGGCGTCGTCACCCGGGCGGCACTTGCTATTGGTTCGTGCCGCGTCTTTGTGGTGGATTTTGCGCTCCCACGCCCCTTGCCGGAAAGGGTCAGCTTCTGACCGTCCATCTGAAGCAAACCTTTATTGCACATGGCGGCCATTTCACCCCGGGCAACAGCAATCGACCCCTGCTCGCCGACCAGCAACATATGCGTCTCACGAACCGAATCCTGCATCTCGCAGGCCCCGGTTTTCAGGAAACGCAGCACGCGCATTTCCGAGGCCGAAAACTGTGTGGTCATGCCGCCATCCTCCAGGTCGAAAAAGCCGAATTCACGATGCGTTCAAAGGCGGTCACGATGGCATCGAAATCGACATCGTCGCGCATATCCTCCACGAGATGGCAGGCATGCATCACCGTCGTGCGATCTCGCGCAAAGTCCACCGCAACCTCCCGCATCGCCAGACCGAACGATGTATGCGCCACATACATCCCGATCTGCCGGATGCGTGCCACATTGCGCCGACAGCGCGTGGGCGCGCGCAGCTCCTTGCCGTCCACACCGAACGACGCCACCAAAAGGTCGATCAGCGTCTCGCACAATTGCACACTGTGCCCCTCCCGCCTGCGATCCGTCGTTCCTTCAACCGTGTCGAGAAGAAGGGGCCTCCCATGCCGGGCCGCGATCAACCGCAACGCTTCAAAAGCATCCGCCCGTGTATGAATGACATCCGATAGTTCCAAAGACATTCATCTTCCCTCATCTGAATAGGAATATCTTCTTATAATGAGGAAATTGCAAGGGAGGATAAGTTTGCGGGATAGACTTTGGGATGACCGACGCAGGGCTGCTAAAGAATGCTTTTCGCTATCCAGACAAGCGACACACAATGGTTATCTCGGTAAAACTATCTACCCAATTGCTTTCTATAGAGATTTTCCCTAGCCATCTGGATAGGCACAAACGCAAACAATAAACGGTATAGCTGCACCCCCGTCAAATAGGCTTCTCAGGTTGTAGGAATATTATCCACACCATTCAGAATCCACTGATCCTGTTTGCATCAACAAACAAGGATGAGGTTCATGAAGATTGCTCTGGAACAGGCCCGCAAAACCTTTCTTACTGAGCGTGAACGAGACCGGATGAGCGCCATGCAACGTGTGGCTCTGCAAATCATGGCAGGAATCGACATTGACCGGCTTGAGCAAGCATCAGAACCGGAAAAGCAGCATGCGGTGCACCGCCTGACACGACTGATCGAACGTGAGCGCCTCAAGGGCACCAACGGCCATTGGAGTTATGATCTCAATCGCCATATCGCCCTGAAGCAGGCGCTCGACAGGCTTGAAGGCAAAGAGCGGTTTGGCGCTTGCGACGCGGGGCGTGGAGCACGACAAGGTTACGGTCAAAGAAGACGCATTCACGCAGCTACTGCAAACGGCACTCATAAGCAAAGGTGCGAGATTGCATGAGACGACCCGCGCCATTTCACAAAGATAAACTGCGCGACGGGATATTCGTCAAAACAGTTACCCCTGAAACGCAAAGAGCGCGCCCTGTCCTGCCGGTAGCAGATCGGGGCACGCTCTTAATTTTTCAGTCCAGCACATCGTTACACGAAAACCGTTTCACAGTTCTCGCAATGCGCCGACAGGATCGCTGATTAAGCGCCTTTCGGCTTGCGGCCGAGGCCCATCTTCTTTGCCAGACGCGAACGAGCGGCGGCATAGTTCGGAGCAACCATCGGATAGTTAGGATCGAGATCCCACTTTTCGCGGTACTGTTCCGGGGTCATGTTGTAATGGGTCATCAGGTGACGCTTGAGCGACTTGAACTTCTTGCCGTCTTCGAGGCAGATGATGTAGTCGTCATGAACCGACTTCTTCGGGTTGACGGCTGGCTTCGGCTTCTCAACGACAACCGGCGCTTCTTCGCGTTCAACATGACGCTTGAAAGCGGCATGAACATCGGCGATCAACAGCGGCAACTCGCCCGCACGAATCGAATTATTGCCAACATAAGCAGCGACAACATCCGCGGTCAGGCTCAGAAGCAGTTCTGCGCTTTCGTCGTGCGTATCCAGATTTTCCATCGGTTTTCCTTTTATTACTTCTTATCGTTTTGTTTTTCCGCAACTTTCGGCATCGATGACACATCTGAAGTCGTGATTGCGTATCTCAGAACTCTGCCTAGCTCATTTATGACCGCACTTAACAACTGCTATCGTCTTTTGCAATAGAATTGTTGCGCGAAACTACATTAATAATAGCCTATTATTCTTCACGCCACAAATAAAAAGAGTGAAAACAAAGCCTTTCCATGGAAGTCCGCCCTCGGCAATTTCATTGGTTCAATCATGACGCGCATCGTTTATTACCGATAAAGCAACCGTATATAGTCTTTCGGTACGGCACGCATAATTTGTATGACCAAAATCAACAACCGCTTTTTGCTTGTTGCTATGTTCTGACGAGTCGAAACAAACACATTTCACCAATTGCAGCACTGCCTCTGAAATCGGGCGTGAAAAAGGCATAAGTTAAATATATTTCATTGAAATCAACTCGCTTTCGGCTGTGCTCGAAACTATATATGCATCAATATCCGCCTTAAAAAGGGTCATTAAAGCGACCCGCAACAATTTGAAACAATGTTCGTTGGATTTTTGAATGCCTGAGAACTCTTCCCTGCCAAAGCCCCCGCACGCCCCGAAACATCCGCATAAGGACACCCGTCACGGCATTACCCGCACAGACGACTACGCCTGGCTTCGTGCAGACAACTGGCAGGAAGTATTCAAGGACCCATCGGTTCTGGCGCCGGAAATCCGCACGCATCTCGATGCCGAAAACGCCTATCAAGCAAGCCTGATGCAGAACACCGAAGCGCTCCAGAAAGAGCTTTTCGCGGAAATGCGCGGGCGTATCAAGGAGGATGATTTCTCCATCCCCTCAAAAGATGGGCCTTACGCTTACGGCGTGTCCTATCGCACCGGCGGCGAGCAGCCCTATTTCATCCGCACGCCACGCGACGGCGGCGCGGAAACGATCCTGCTCGACGGTGACAAGGAAGGCGAAGGCAAGGCCTATTTCCGGCTTGCTTCGGCGGACCACTCCCCCAATCACAATCTGTTGATCTGGGGATATGACGATAAGGGATCGGAATTCTACAAGCTGAAGGTTCGTGATCTCACGACCATGGCCGAGCTTTCGGATATTATCACTGATACGAATGGCGGCGGCACATGGGATGCGGCAAGCGCAGGCTTTTTCTATACACGCCTCGATGAAAACCATCGCCCGTCGAAGGTTTTTTATCACCGCATCGGCAGCGACCAGTCCGAGGACCAGCTGATCTTTGAAGAACAGGATCCGGGTTTCTTCCTCGGCGTCGGCGGCTCCGCGCTGGACGACTATATCTTCATCGACATTCACGACCACGAGACGTCGGAATGCTGGCTGCTGCCCGCCAATGATGCGGCGGCAAAGCCACAACTCGTTATGGCCCGCAAAACAGGCACGGAATACGATATCGCGCCGGGCGGCGACGAGTTCTTCATTCTGACCAATGCCGATGGCGCCAAGGACTTCAAGATCTGCAAAGCACCAGCCGCCGCGCCGCAGCCGGAAAACTGGGTAGAAGTGGTGGCGCAAAAGCCGGGACGGCTGATCTTGTCTCATTCCGCCTACAAGCATCATCTCGTCTGGATCGAGCGCGATAACGGCCTGCCGCGGATCGTCATCCGGGATCGCAAGACGGGTGAAGAACACGCCATTGCCTTTGACGAAGAAGCCTATTCGCTTGGCCTGCATGGCAGTGCCGAATATGACACCGACGTCATCCGCTTCTCCTATTCTTCGCTGACGACCCCGGAACAGCTCTTCGATTACAATATGCGCTCGCGCGAGCGGACGCTTTTGAAGACGCAGGAAGTGCCATCGGGCCATGTGATCAACGATTATGTGACGCGCCGCATTCTTGCGCCCGTAGCCGATGGCGAACTGGTGCCGGTCTCGATCCTTTATCACAAGGATACGAAGCTGGACGGCTCGGCCCCGTGCCTGCTCTATGGCTATGGCTCCTATGGCATCACCATTCCGGCAAGCTTCAGCACATCGCGCCTGTCGCTGGTGGATCGCGGTTTTGTTTACGCCATCGCGCATATTCGCGGCGGCAAGGACAAGGGTTTCGCCTGGTACGAAAACGGCAAGCGCGACAAGAAGACGAACACCTTTACCGACTTCATCGCAGCCGCAAAACATCTGGTTGGTGAAGGCTTCACCAGCCATGACCGCATCGTCGCCCATGGCGGCTCGGCTGGGGGCATGCTGATGGGCGCGATTGCCAATCTCGCACCGGAAGCCTTCGGCGGAATTATCGCGGAAGTGCCGTTCGTCGATGTGCTGAACACCATGCTCGATGATACGCTGCCGCTCACCCCGCCGGAATGGCCGGAATGGGGCAACCCGATTGCCTCGGAAGCGGATTATCGCACCATCGCCGCCTATTCGCCTTACGACAATGTGACGGCGCAAGCCTATCCGGCCATTCTGGCTGTCGCAGGCCTGACCGATCCCCGCGTCACCTATTGGGAACCGGCGAAATGGGTCGCCAAGCTGCGCGAGCTGAAAACCGATGACCATCCGGTCTTGTTCCGCATCAATATGGATGCGGGCCATGCTGGTGCTTCAGGGCGCTTCTCCCGATTGGAAGAAGTTGCCTATACGCAGGCTTTTGCACTGAAAGTCGTTGGCAAGGTTCCAGGCTTCGAAGGCTGAAACACATATCAGGCTCCAGCGGGTTTACCTCGTTGGGGCAAGTTAAAATAAGCTACACGTTCGGCCATCAACGCCCTATACTGTTGCCTATTGAATATCGTCACGGAGATTGGATCATGAAAACCGGATGCGTGACTTTTCTGGCGAGCCTTGCACTGGCGCTTCCAGCCCTTGTGCCCGCCACCACAGGCGCACAGGCACAAGTGCGCAAGGATGTGAGCGAATATGCCGGACGGCGTTGCAGTGCGCCGCCGCGTGGCAGCGGCATTATTTTCGGACAATTCAGCGGTGTGGACGATTCCCCTATGGTGAGCATGGACGGGATTGTTCCGGTTGATCGCGTGCGCTGTTTTACCAGCGTGTCCGAATGCAAGGGCTGGCTCTATACCATGCAGAGCAAATACACCAATGCCGGTCCGGCGACGGTTGCCCGCTGCACCAAACGCTAAAATTCGTCCAAGAAACTGCAATTTTTGTGCAGCACCATAAAATGGCAATATCATTGTCGGAGGATAGGCGCGGGACCGCGTAACGGGAAAGAGCGGAACACTATCGGGGGCTGAAATCGATTTGGGAGGATCGACTATGCAGCAGGCGAGCTATGTTCATGGCGCGAGTGACCAGTTTCTGATCGGCGATACGATTGGCAATCATCTTGACCGCATCGCAGAACAGCACCCTCACCGGCCAGCCGTGATCGTGCGCCACCAGAATATCCGCCTGACCTATGCAGAACTGAACGCCCGCGTTGACGCCCTTGCGGCAGGTCTTCTCGCCATCGGCCTGCGCCCCGGCGAACGGGTCGGCATCTGGTCGCCGAACAATCTGGAATGGATACTGACGCAGTTTGCCACGGCCAAAGCGGGCCTGATCCTCGTCAATATCAACCCTGCCTACAGGGCGCATGAACTGGAATATGTGCTTGCCAAGGTTGAATGCGCGGCACTCATCCTCGCACCATCGCTCAAGACCAGCAATTATCTCGATATATTGCGCTCCATCGTGCCGGAACTCGACAGTGCCCGTCCAGGCCATCTGGTGTCACAGCGCCTGCCTGCCTTGCGCTGTGTGATCCGCCTTGGCGAAGAACAGACCGATGGCATGATGAATTTCGACGCGGTCGCTACGGCTGGCGATGATGCGGCGCGTGAAGAACTGCACCAGCTCTCGGAAGAGCTGCAATTCGACGATCCGATCAATATCCAGTTCACCAGCGGCACCACGGGCAGCCCCAAGGGCGCCACCCTCTCCCACCACAATATTCTCAACAACGGCTTCTTTGTTGGCGAAGCGATGCGCCTGACCGAACAGGACCGGCTGTGCATTCCGGTGCCGTTCTACCATTGCTTCGGCATGGTGCTCGGTAATCTTGCCTGTATGACCCATGCTGCCTGCATGGTGATTCCGAATGACAGCTTCGATCCGCTTCTGACGTTGCAAACCGTGCAGGATGAACACTGCACCGGGCTGCATGGTGTGCCAACCATGTTCATCGCCATGCTGGAGCACCCTGAATTCGCAAAGTTTAATCTTCAAACCCTGCGCACCGGCATCATGGCCGGATCGCCCTGCCCGGTCGAAGTCATGCGCCGGGTGATCCATGAAATGCACCAGAGCGAAATCACCATCGCTTATGGCATGACAGAAACAAGCCCCGTCAGTTTCCAGAGTTCGACCGACGACCCGCTGGAACGGCGTGTTTCAACTGTCGGCCGCATTCACCCGCATCTGGAAGTGAAGATTATCGATGCGGATGGACGGATTGTGCCACGTGGCGAAAAGGGCGAGTTGCTGACGCGGGGCTACAGCGTTATGCGCGGTTACTGGAACGACCCGCAAAGCTCGGCGGGCGCTGTTGATGATGCTGGCTGGATGCATACGGGCGACCTCGCCATCATCGACGCAGAAGGCTATTGCAACATTGTCGGGCGCATCAAGGATCTGATTATTCGCGGCGGCGAGAACATCTATCCGCGCGAGATTGAAGAGTTCCTGTTCACCCATCCGGCCATTAGCGATGTGCAGATCTTCGGCGTTCCCGACCGTCGGTTTGGCGAAGTCATCTGCGCATGGGTCAAGCTCAGTCAGGACGGACGCCTGAATGAAGCAGAACTGGTCAGCTTTTGCCAGCAGCGGATCGCCCATTACAAGATTCCGGCGCATATCCGCTTTGTCGATCAATTCCCCATGACCGTTACCGGAAAAATCCAGAAATTCGTCATGCGACAAACCATGATCGAGGAACTCGAGTTGGAAGAAATCAAGACTGCTTAAAGTCGGCTATTGAGCTTTATAGCCGTTCGCATGTGGCGGAATGGCTTTCAGATAGGCCGCGATTGCATTGCGGTCCGCTTCGGTCAGATGCGCCATATTGGACACCACATCGGTCATCGATCCGCCAAGCGAATCGAAGTCGGGCGTGAAGCCGCTTTGCAGCGCATAGGCGATGTCGTTTTCGCTCCAGCCGCCGATGCCGCCCTCGCCCGTCGTGATATTCGGGACAACGCTCTTTTTACCGTCGCTGCCTGTCTCTGCCGACAATGCGCCCGCCAGCCATTGACCGGTTTGCAGACCGCCAATGATATTGCGTGGCGTATGGCACTCGCCACAATGACCAAGCGCCTCGGTCAGATATTGGCCGCGCTTCACGAGGTCCGATGCGTCGGCAATAGCAACTGCCGGGGCATCCGACAGGTAGAGGTGCTTCCAGACACCAAGACTGCGACGAATGTTAAACGGAAAGCCAAGCTTGTGCGGTGCCGCGACATTGTCCGATGTGGGCAGTGTCTTCATATAAGCATAGAGATCGGCCACGTCCTGCGGCTTCATGCGGGTGTAGGATGTGTAGGGAAAGGACGGGTAGAGATGCTCGCCCTGCTTGCCCACGCCTTTCAGCATGGCATTGGCAAAATCCTGAATGGTCCAGGTGCCAATTCCCTGCTCGGAAGGTGAGATGTTCGGTACGATGAAAGTGCCGAAATCCGAGACCAGCTCATGGCCGCCCGCAAGCACCTTGCGCGCATCGCCCGCAGCACCCGGCGCAGCGTGGCAGGATGCGCAGCCGCCCGCCCAGAACACCTGCTCGCCTTTGACAGCATCGCCCGGTTTCATTGAAGCCAGAACGGCGCTATCCACTTTTTGCGGTGTGGTCAGAATCCAGAAGGCGGCAGCGCCGATGACAAGCACAGCGCCCGCGGCATATGCCAGTTTGCGGACCATCCTACCCATTCCATTGCGGCAGTTTCACTATCAAGCGAAACTACCGATTTTGTCGAAAACTATCAGTTTTTCTTGACGCGGAAGGCCTGATGGCAGGAACCGCAATTGGCGGCAACCTGCTGGAATGCCGTTTTCAACGCATCGACATCCTGCGGCTTGGCAGCCACAGCAGCTGCGGCATCGGCGCGGAACTTCTCGACATGCTTGACGAAATCGTCCTTGCTTTCCCAGATTTTTGGCGAAGCTTCCGTATCGCCCTTATCCGAACCAGCAGGGAACAGCGTATCGACATCCAGCTTCTTGGCGTCGGCATCGATCTTCTCAAGTGCAGCCAGAACCGCAGCGGCCTCGAACGGTTTCTCACCTTTGACGACCGGCGCGATCTGGCCCACCGCGCGGCCCATATCCTTCATGATGGCCTGACGATCCGCAATCGCGTCAGCCTGCGCCAGACCGATACTGGCGACGAGCACTGCCACAGAACCAAGTGCAGGAAAAAACAAACGCATGTAGTCCTCCGCATTTAAAATGAACAAAACTCATCCCTTGACCGAATATCCGATACAATTCCTGTCATTGCAATGATCGGATCGAACATATCGATTGCTGTAAAAGTAGAACGCGTTCTTTACGGAGATTTATACATTCACATCACGATAACGTGAAATACTTGAGTAAAAAAGTACTATTTAATTTCCAACATCCTCAAAACGTATCTTAATGAAATGCAACAATCTTGAGAATTCCAAGCGTCAACAAGCGCCCAAAGAAAAGCCCCGCTTTGGCGGGGCTCATCTCATAGCATCAATGCCTTGGCATTATGCCTGTTCGTACATTTCCAGAACGTAGTCCCAGTTGATCAGGCTGTCGACGAAAGCTTCGAGATACTTCGGACGCAGGTTACGGTAATCGACATAGTAGGAGTGTTCCCACACGTCGACGCCGAGGATCGGCTTTGCGCCATGAACCAGCGGATTTTCGCCGTTCGGGGTCTTGGAGATTTCCAGCTTTCCGTCCTTGACCGAGAGCCATGCCCAGCCCGAACCGAACTGGCCGACGCCAGCTGCGATGAAATCTTCACGGAACTTGGCGTAGCCGCCGAGATCGGATTCTATTGCCTTTTCAAGCTTGCCCGGCAGCTTCGTGCCGCCGCCGTCCTTCTTCATCCACTTCCAGAAATGGATGTGGTTGTAGTGCTGGCCGGCATTGTTGAAGAGGCCCTGATTCTTGCCGTAGCTTTCCTTGACAATCTCTTCCAGGCTCTTGCCTTCAAGGCCGGAGCCTTCAAGCAGCTTGTTACCGTTGGTGACATAAGCCTGATGGTGCTTGTCGTGGTGCAGTTCAAGCGTCTCACGCGACATGAAAGGCGCAAGTGCTTCGTAGTCATATGGAAGGGCGGGCAGTTCGAAAGCCATTGGAAACTCTCCTCTTTATCTCTCAACGCGCGGCGGGCAATGTGTTGCCTACCCGATAAATAGCGTGCGGACTCTACATAGGCCCCAACCGCGTGAGCGGCAATGAAATATTATTGAAATCACAGTAGGATGAACCCCATTGAGAATTTCCGCATCACCGCATCGGTAAAGGAGTAACCGTGTCCGGAGCAATTAGTTCCTATGTCTTCGATGCCTATGGCACATTGTTCGATGTCCATTCGGCAGTTCGGCGGCATGCGGACAAGGCTGGCCCCGATGGACGCGCCTTTTCTGAACTCTGGCGCGCCAAGCAGCTTGAATATTCCTGGGTGCTGAGCCTGATGGGCGCTTACAGCGATTTCTGGAAACTGACGGAAGATTCTCTCGATTTCGCCTTTGCGCGCTATCCGTCCGTCGATCCATCGCTGCGCAACGACCTGCTCGACGCTTACTGGAAACTCGACTGCTATCCGGAAGTACCAGCCGCGCTCAAGCACCTCAAGGATCGCGGCGCGCGGCTTGCCATCCTTTCCAACGGTTCGCCTGCCATGCTGGAAGCCGCCGTGAAGTCGGCTGCGCTCGATGTTCTGCTGGATGATGTCGTTTCGGTTGATGCCGTGCGCAAGTACAAGACATCACCTTCCGCCTATGAGCTGATCACAATGCAATGGCGGCTTTATCCTTCCGCAATTTCCTTCCAGTCGTCCAATCGCTGGGATGTGGCAGGTGCGGTCAAGTTCGGCATGCGCGGCGTCTGGGTCAATCGGTCCAACCAACCGGACGAATATCGTCAGTTCCCGCCTGCTCTTATTCTGCCGAGTCTCCAGCTGCTCGACTGAAAGCGCGGACAGCCGCGCAGAACTAATTGGTTATTTCACTAAAATTTGAATTATCCGGCTTTCGACAAACAGGTCGATTGCCCGCAAAATTGTGGCGTGGCTGCAACACGCGCCCTGCGGGTGGCTTTTCGCCACGTTTAGGCCGTATTCAGACCGGCTCGACGCCACAATTCTAAGGCGTTTTCCGATCAGTCGAATTCGAGACTTGGCGAAAAACACCGCCCAGGTCAGTGCCTTCCTCCTACCGCGCCTCTACCACATCTGGTTTGGTCGCACTTCGTTAACCCTGATTGCTGTATTCATAACCCTCCCGTCACTAATCTGGTTTTCTTATGCAAACGACCCTCACCCGCCGCTCTTTCCTGACGGCAATGACTGCCACTGCGGCTGCCGGTCTCGCCGGTTGCGCCCAGTTGGGACAGAATGTACCTATCATCGACGTCGATGCGTCGGGCAACCCGATCAACAGGACGCCGCAGGCCAATGTGGATTCGTCCTTTGGCGGCTGGGAGCAGATGTATGCCTCCGTCAATGATGGCGGCTTCCAGCTTCCGGCAATTCCGATCCAGAAGATGGATAAGCGCTATCTGCGTCAGGTCGTGCAGGACCCGACCGGCGAAATGCCCGGCACGCTCGTCATCGATACTGCCAACCGCTTCTGCTATCTCGTGCTCGATAACGGTCAGGCGCTGCGCTATGGCGTCGGTATCGGCCGCGAAGGTTTTGCATGGTCCGGTCGCGCTGTGATCCAGTACAAGCGCCAGTGGCCACGCTGGACGCCGCCGGATGAAATGGTCGCCCGTCAGCCGGAACTGGTCCAGTACAGCGCTGCCAATGGCGGCATGGCTCCGGGCCTCAAGAACCCGCTCGGCGCCCGTGCGCTCTATATCTTCCAGGACGGCAAGGACACGCTCTATCGCCTGCACGGCAATCCGGAATGGTGGTCCATCGGCAAGGCGGTTTCGTCGGGCTGCGTGCGCTTCCTCAATCAGGATATCATCGATCTTTATGATCGCGTGCCGCCGAAGTCGCCTATCCTCGTCATGTAAGACGAAGACGGACGAGACAATTCCAAAGAAAACCCCGGAGCATCCCCTGCTCCGGGGTTTTCTTTTAAGCAGTCTGCGTCAGAGAGACTTCCGATCCGGCGCGTTTTCACCTTGTTCAAAACGGGGAAATATATTAGCGGCAATAAACTCCACCTGATGCAAGCTTATCATCATGCATACAGCAGCTGCGGCTCTCGCCAATATCGACATACCGGCCATATTCAATCCTGCGGACCTTGTCCGCAACGAGCGCTTTCACGATTGCCTGCAGACGACCGCCAGTGAACTTCTGGCCATCACGGCTGAGCTGCCGCGAGAGGTGCGCTATCTTTCCGATATGCAGAAATGGCTACTGAGTCAGGCGACTTTCGCAGTGCATTTCGAACACCAGACCGATCCGCTCAATCCGCCGATCTCACCGACCAATCTGCTGAACTTCCTGAAAGGCACGCCGATTGCCAGCAAGAACACCACGCTGGCCTTTCTTCAGGAAACCCGGCATTACAATTTCATCGAACCGCTTCCGACCCGGGATCGCAGGCAGCATCTTTTCCGCGCCTGCACTGCCACGGAAGAGCTGATCCGCCTGTGGCTGACCACCCATCTCATTGCAATCGACCGTATGGATAACGGCAACCGGGCAGCGCTTATGCTCCGCCATCCAGACATGTTGCGCTATGCCCAACCGATCATGACGCGCGATGTGCTGCACAATAGCGACTGGTGCCGTCCGCAGCCCAGCATCGCGAATTTCACCCATTCGGAATCCGGCAACAACATCCTGCACGATGTTGCATCCCGCGCTCCATGGACATTTTCCGGCGACCGGGCGTGGATCGGCAAAGTCACCTCCAACGCCATATCGACGCGCTATCGCATGTCGCAGAGCAACACGGCGCGGATTCTGGCGCGCGCGCGCGATGCCGGGCTGATCGGATGGGAACGCCCCGGCAACCGCGGTGACTGCTGGATCTCAGCCACGCTGGTGCAGGATTATCGTCAGTGGCAAGCGCTGAAATTTGCGGCGATCAGCAAGGGCATGCACGGCGCGGCCAAAAAACTCTTCAACATATAAAAAAGCGGCCGGGCCTTTCGACCCAGCCGCGGCGCCCCCGCCTAAACTAAACTATTCCTCGATCGTATAGGAACCGAGTTCGCACAAGTCTTGCGTGTCGGTGGTGGTGTCGAGGTCGTCACTATCCTGAAATTCGAACCGCATGTCGTATTTGCAAACGCGGCGACCGTCAGCGATGGTGATTTCGATGGTTTCGCCCGGCTCCAGAACCTGATCGCCGAAAACTTCACCTTCCCAATTGTTGACGCCGACCGGCGACGTATAGAAATGGGTCAATGTGGAGTTGGTGCCGTTCTTCAGTTTGAAGACCAGATCGTCGGCCTTTGAAACACCGGCAAACGTCAAGAACACGGCGGACGCCATGCCAAAAATTTTCAATAGTTTCATGCTGTTATCCCGCTCCGCCCAAGATCGGGCAAGCGGACATTAGGCAGAAAATTCTCTGCCGTAAATCGACATTAGCAATGTCGAATAACCCATTATTGGGTGGATTCACGCAGCTCTTCCAGAGCACCAGCGTGAAAGAATGGAGAGGGCAACATACTGCCTTACTCCCCTATTCCCCTACTCCCTTATTTCTTGAAACTGCCGAGAATGCCGCGCACCAATGCGCGACCCAGCGAATTGCCGACCGTACGCACGACGGACTTCATGGCCGTTTCCGCAACGGTCTGACGACCGGAGCGCTTGCCCGTGCCCAGTGCCGTGCCGAGAAGATCGCCCAGTATTCCGCCGCCGCCTTCTTCCTCCTGCTTGGTTTTCTGCTGTTCGACCGTGGCGTTCTGCGCCTTGCGCGCCAGCATCTCGAATGCGGAATCGCGATCCACAAGCGTATCGTACTGGCCGGAAACCGGGCTTGCGGCGATGATCTTGGCGCGCTCTTCCGGCGTCAGCGGGCCGATGCGCGACGATGGCGGACGGATCAATGTCCGCTGCACCATGGACGGCACACCCTTGGCCTGCAAGGTGGAGACCAGCGCCTCGCCGGTTGCAAGATTGGTGATTGCATCGAACGTCTTGAAGTCCGGATTGGGGCGGAACGTATCGGCGGCGGTTTTCACCGCATTGGTCTCACGCGGCGTATAGGCGCGCAGCGCATGCTGCACGCGATTGCCAAGCTGCGCTAGGACTGTTTCCGGCACATCGAGCGGGTTCTGCGTGACGAAATAGACGCCGACGCCCTTGGAACGGATGAGGCGAACGACCTGTTCGACACGATCGATCAGCGCCTTGGGCGCTTCATCGAACAGAAGATGCGCTTCGTCGAAGAAGAAGACGAGCTTCGGCTTGTCCGGGTCGCCCACTTCCGGCAGCGCCTCGAACAGTTCCGACATCAGCCAGAGCAGGAAGGTCGAATATAGACGCGGGCTCATCATCAGCTTGTCGGCGGCAAGCACGCTGACCACGCCGCGCCCATCCGTCGTCGTGCGCATCAGGTCGGCAATGGTCAAAGCCGGTTCGCCGAAGAACTTCGCGCCGCCCTGTTGTTCCAGCACCAGCAGCGACCGCTGCACCGCACCGACCGACGCCTTGTTGACGTTGCCGTATTTACCCGAAAGCTCGGCGGAACGCTCCGCCATTTCCTTGAGGATTGCCTGCAGATCCTTCAGATCGAGCAGCAGAAGCCCCTCTTCGTCGGACAGGCGGAATGCGATGTTCAGCACGCCTTCCTGCGCTTCCGTCAGATTCATAAGACGCGACAGCAGCAACGGCCCCATTTCCGAAATGGTGGCGCGAACCGGATGGCCCTGCTCGCCGAAAATGTCCCAGAAAATGACCGGAGATGCGCGCAGCTGATAAGGATCGAGCTTGATTTCCTCGGCCCGCTTGGTCAGGCCGTCATTCTCGACACCAACTGCAGCAATGCCGGACAGATCGCCCTTGATGTCGGCGCAGAAGACCGGAACGCCAGCAGCGGAAAAGCTTTCCGCCAGTACCTGCAACGTCACGGTCTTGCCCGTACCCGTCGCGCCGGTGACCAGACCGTGCCTGTTGCCATATTTCAGCGCCAGATATTCCGGCTGCTGGTAGGAATCGTCAGGCTTGCGGCTTGCGCCAAGAAAAATAGCGTCGTCAGCAGTCATTAGGCGATTTGCTCCTTATTTCGACCGGCACATCCAGAGCCGCACTCTTGTCAGATATAGACGCCGTCCCGTCATGCGACAACGATAAAGCCGACGCTGCGGATAGAGAACCGTTTTTGCTGTCATAAGAGCTGAAAAAATTCCCTATAATTTTGATCCGGACCTGCTTGCAAAGCGATAGCGAGAATGCATATTACGTAAACGTAAGATTTTTGGGAGAGTTTCCATGGAAGAACTGATCGCACGCATCACCTCGAATGTCGGCATCGATGCCGCGACGGCGGAAAAGTCTGTCGGCATGATCCTCGCATTCCTTCAGAAAGAAGGTCCGGAGGAGCAGGTTCAGCAGCTTCTGGCCGCAATCCCCGGTGCTACCGAAGCCGTTGCACAGGTCAAGGGCGGCGGTTTCCTGTCCAATCTGATGGGCGGCGTGATGGGCCTCGGCTCGCAGCTCATGGGTGCTGGTCTCGGCATGGGTGAGATTTCCGGCGTTGCCAAGGAAACAATCCGCTTCGCCAAGGAAAAGGCTGGCGACGAGCCTGTCGATGCCGTGATCGGCTCGATCCCGGGTCTCGGCCAGTTCATCTGAGTACATACATTTCGCAACGAAAAACCCCGGCTTGATAGCCGGGGTTTTTGTTTATGCATCCTTCTGCACAGTCCTCGCCCCGACATGGCGGGCGCGTCCTGAAAGCCAGCCATTGACGGCAGCGCCCAATCCCAGCACTGCGAAGAACAGACCGCAGGCGGCGAAACTTCCCGTGGCGCTGTGGATCACGCCCACCAGCAGCGGGCCAATGGCCGCGAGAATATAGCCGACGCATTGCGCCATACCGGACAGATGCGCCGCCGTGTGCGAATCCGGTGAGCGCAGCACGATCACCATCATTGCAGCCGCGATCAGCCCGCCCTGCCCGATGCCCTGAATGATGGCCAGAAGCCAGAAGCTCCATTCCGGCAGATAGAGAAAACCGATCAGTGCAAGCGATGCGCAGGCGCAGAGAAACACATTGATGAAACTCTGGCTTTTCTGGCGCACGGCAATCGACGGTATCAGCAAGCATGTCACGACCTGCGCCATGATCGAAAACGACACCAGACCGCCCGCCGCAGCCGGGCTCATGCCCCGCTCACGCAGGATTGGCGCGAGCCAGCCGAACACAATATAGGCTGTTGACGACTGCAGCCCCATGAACAGCGTCACCTGCCAGGCGAGCGCATCGTTCCACAGACCAACGACGCGGAAGCCTGAATGTGCGACATTGTGTTTGCTGCGCAGCGCCTGCGGCAGCCACAGCACGAGTACCAGCGCGGCAGGAACCGCCCAGAACGCCAGAGCAAGATTCCACGAACCGCCGAGCATGTTTTTGATCGGGATCGTGAAGCCAGCTGCGGAAGCCGCGCCGCCGCAAAGCGCCATCGTGTAAAGGCCGGTCATAATCGCTGCGGTTTTTGGAAAATCGCGCTTCACCACACCCGGCAGCAGCACATTGCCCATGGCAATCGCCGCGCCAGCAAGGATCGCTCCCATATAGAGCGACCAGAAAGATCCGAGACCGCGCAGCGCCGTGCCAATAGTCAAGACCGCCAGCACCGCCAGAAGCACGCGCTCAGCGCCGAAACGCTGCGCAAGACGCGGTGAGAAGGGAGCGAATGCGCCAAGGCAGACAACCGGTAAGGTTGTCAGCACGCCTGCGGCGAGCGATGACATGCCGGTGCCATCGATGATTTCCGGCAGAAGCACGGAAACGCTGGAAAAGACCGGACGCAGATTGGCGGCAATCAGCACGAGGCTCAGCCCCAGCAGGATGCGCGTGGCCTTGCTCGGCGTTTGCGGCACCAATGGCGGCGGCACGCTGTCCGCTTCAGCGTCGACAAGCGGTTCTGGCTGCTCTACCTGAGATCTCATGGTGTGTTCCTCACGTGCTGTGGGCGGCACGGCGTTTATGCGGCTCATGATGCGAGCAACCTTTCCAGTTCTTCAATCAGGGGCGCCAGAAAACGACGAACCGTCGCGCTGGCCTTGTCCGGGTCGCCGGTGGCAATGGCTTCGATGATCTGCCGATGCGCCTCAAAGTCCGGTTCCGGCAGTTCGCCGTCCAGTGTGGCTTCAATGGATTCGCGGATCGATGCGGAAAAGAAGCCATAGACCTCGATCAGCGCATGATTGCCGGAAGCGGCAGCGATGGCTTCATGGAATGCAAAATCGCGCTCGACGAATGTCATCCGGTCAGTATCTTCGCGCAATCCGCGTGAGGCCAGCACGGCTTCCAGATGAGCAATCGTCTGCGGCGTGATGCGCTGCGCGGCAAGGCGCGCAGCCTCGACTTCCAGCGCGGCGCGCATTTCAAGCCTGTCGCGCAAGCTTGTATGGCGTATGCGATTGAGGCTGCGCGCCGTGTCAGCCTTAGAACGGACATAGGTGCCCGAGCCTTGCCGCGTCTCCAGCATGCCTTGCGCCACCAGCGCCCTGACAGCCTCGCGCACCGTGCCGCGACTGACGCCAAGCCGCGCCGAAAGCTGGGCTTCGTTCGGCAATTGCTCGCCCACGGCCCAGCGCCCCGAGGTGATTTCGGAACGAATGGATTGCGTCGCTGCTTCCGTCAGGCTTTTGCGTGAAACCGTCTTCATAGGCACCCCAAATTCATCGGATGACTTGATGAATTAACGGAGGCGAACCGAACTGTCAACAGACAGGGATGCACCACTGCTGCCAAAGCCACAGTCCAGCGCTAATCCCACATTTGTGTGCAGGCAAATGTTTTCAATTGGCTTCAAAATGCTCTAAAGAACTCTCGCGCAGATTGGATTTTCATACGCAGCCAGCAGGTGCCAGCATGATCACGCTCTACAGCCTTTCCGGTGACCATCTCGAAAAAACGGAAATCGAACCGGGCACGCCATTACCTGATAACGTGATCTGGATCGACCTATCCACACCCGGCGTCAACGAAGATCACATCGTCGAAGCGTGGACCGGTATTTCGATCCCCACCCGTGAAGACATGACGGAGATCGAGGAATCGAGCCGCTTCTATATGGAAAATGGCGCGCAATACCTCACCGTGCCTATTCTCCATGCGGTCGATCTCGACCATCGTGAACTGGCGCCAGTGACTTTCATTCTGCACGGCTCACGCCTGATCACCGTGCGCTACGCGGACCCCAAATCCTTCACGACCTATATTCTGCGCTCCACCAAGCCGGGTAACGGGCTGATTTCCGCCAAATGCACCGGGCTTTCGATCATGCTCGGCATTACCGAAGCCACCACCAACCGCCTGGCGGATATTCTGGAAGGCGTGGCCGGTAAAATCGACGCCGCATCGCATTCTATCTATCGCCGCCAGCCGAAGGCGCGGCCTATGACGACGCAGGATTTCCGGCACATATTGACCCAGATCGGCGGTCAGGGAACGTTTTTGTCGCGCATGCGTGAAAGTCTCGCAGGCATCAGTCGCATGCTGGTCTACCTCTCGGCAACCAGCAATCCCGCGACCGGCAAGAAGGAAACGCGCTCCTGGATCAAGTCGCTTGAGCGCGACATGCAATCGCTGACCGCTTATGTGGACTTTCTGTCCAACAAGGTCACCTTCCTGCTCGACACCATCGTCGGACTGATTT
>Ga0153948_1000333_pt1 | contig 25540 bp, 45 predicted proteins | sample TSNJ032MetaG_FD_104696 | JGI IMG/M metagenome (GOLD analysis project Ga0153948, IMG submission 104696) | Attine ant fungus gardens microbial communities from New Jersey, USA - TSNJ032 MetaG | ecosystem: Host-associated > Fungi > Mycelium > Unclassified | place: USA: New Jersey, Wharton State... | reverse complement strand
GCCTACGGTTAACTTGCTTGTAATTTGCTGTTTTATGGGTAGTTCGGATATTGTATATCGGGCTTCCCCCTCCTCTTTAAGATTTGCTATTAGCCAGGAGGTTAACCTAAAGGCTTCGCCTGGAAGGCGAGGGTTTTAACCCCATTATACAGACAATAATTGTTGACATCAATGTACATGTATGTTATACTATAATCACAGGAACAAAAAAGTGATTATGGAGGGCAACGGCATGATTATGACAGTATCTTTTTCCCATATTGATGACGTTCGGAAGATTCTTGACCGGCTCATTAAAAAGGCCGAAAAGCACGGCGTTGAGTTTGGCTATATCGTATCTGATACCACATACTACAAGACGGTTGGCGTGTACAATACAGACGGACGCACGATTGACAGCCGTCCATCCCAAACCTATCAAGTTGAAGTTATCGACATTGAATTGTCCAACACCATCATTCGCGCCAATGGTTGGACGGTAGCGGCGCACGTTGAGCATATGGATGGCGGTCACAATGTGGTAACGCCCATAGGATATACCGGAGAAATCCCCGCCGATTGGTACACCGTGCCCGGAAACTGCGACCATTGCAACAGCCGCCGTCTTCGGGCGAAAACCTACATCGTGGAGCACGACGGAGAATACAAGCAAGTCGGCACTTCTTGTCTCAAAGAATACACCGGCATTTCTCCCGAGTTGGCTATTATGTGGGCGCAAGTGCAAGAAATGGTAGTTCTTGATGATATGGACAGCGAAAGCCTTCACAGCATATTCGGCGGCTCCATCCCAAGCGTGTACAGCGTAGTCGAAGTTGTAGCTCTTGCAATCGATAGCATAACAGAGTTTGGATATTGCAAGGCCGACAGCCAAAAGCCCACAAAAGACCGGATATGGAAAATGCTCAATGAGCATATAGAACCGACGCCGGAAGCTAAAATAAAGGCAATCGCCGCCTGCGAATATGCCGCGACTTATGAAGGTACATTTTCCGGAATGGGAGATATTATCCTAAACGTGAAAGCCATTGTTTTGTCTGAATATTGCAAATACAAGCATTTTGGACGGCTGGTGTATCTTCCAATAGCTGTAGAACGTGAGCAGGAACATATAGCAAAAGCCGAAGCGAGGGCAATCGAAGCGGAGAAAAGTGATTATGTCGGTAACATAGGCGAACGTATTACTATTGAGGTATCAAGCGGACAACTCGTTAGCAGTTTTGAAACGCAATACGGCGTTACCAGAGTTTACAGGTTTTCCGACTTGCAGGGTAATGCAATGACATGGTTCGCAAGCAAAGGTATTGAGCTTAACGGAATAACGAAAGTTACGGGAACAATAAAAGAGCATAGCGAATACAACGGAGAAAAACAAACTATCCTGACTCGCTGTAAGGTTTCATAAATCAATAATCAGAAAGGCTCACCATCAGGTGGGCTTTTTTAATGCCTTGAAAGGTGGCGAGGTCGGTTAGTATCTTAAATCGCAGTAAAGAAGCGCAAGAAAAATATTGGACGGAAAGAGCCGAACGTGCCATCCTCGCTGCCGAAAAGACATCAGAGGAAATGACCGCCGACCTCGCGAAATTATACAGAGAAGCACAAAAGGCTATACAGAAAGAAATCGAGAGCTTTTATGGAAAATGGGCCCGTGATGTCGGCGTTTCCCTCGAAGATGCCCGGAAAGCCCTGAATAAATCCGAATTGAAATCCTACCTTGAACAGACGCAGGCTTATTACGATGCAATCAAGGAAACCGGATACGCTTTCGACCCCGCCTATCGCCAAAAGCTACACCGGCAGTTGTCCATAAAATCAGCCGTGAGCCGCTTGGAGGCGTTGCAATCTGATTGCCAATGGCAAATTGAGAAATTGTATGCGCGGGAGCAGGATGCGTTTAGGGAGGGGTTGAGCGGTACATACGAGGATGCGTATTATCGGACTCTGTTTAACATTCAACAGGGATTGGGTTTCGGTTCGCCGTTTTCGACGCTGAATGTTGAGGCTATAGAAAAAGCTGTCTCTCAAAAGTGGCTTGGCGAGAACTATTCTGACCGCATTTGGACGGATAAAGACCGGCTGACAATCGCAATGGGGCAGATTATACCGAGAGGGATTGCACTCGGCCAGAATCCCCGCATTATCGGCAAGGACATAGCCGACCAGTTGGATGTGCGACGGTCTTATGGGGAACGGTTAGCAAGGACAGAATTTAATTTCATAGCCAATCAAGCGTCAAAACAAGCTTACAAGGCGGCAGGCGTGGCACAGTACAAGATATTGGCGACGCTCGATCACCGCACAAGTGAAATCTGCGCCGATATGGACGGTAAATTATTCAATGTGGGCGAAGAAGAGCCAGGAATTAACTTCCCGCCGTTCCATCCGAATTGCCGGACTACAACGATCCCCTACTTTGAACCGGATGAAATCGACGCCATGTTTGATGATGTGGCAACTAGAATCGCCCGCGACCCAACAACCGGCAAAAACTATTATGTCCCTGCTGACATGACCTATAAGGAATGGCGCGAGAGCCTGACGGAAGAACAAGGCAAGGTTTTCATGTCAACGCAAAAGAGAGAAAAATACTATGAAAACGATAAGGAACAGCTGGCAGGCTATAGAAAATTTCTCACCGCTGCCAAAAAAGAACATGGTGAAGAGTTAGTTTCTGGCTTATTCGCTGACTTTCCAACTACGATAGGAGATTTTCAGGAAATGAAATATCTGGAAACTGATAAATGGGAAGTTTTTAAGGAAAATCGCAGGAAGCTTAAATAACGCTTGCCAGAAACATAGGGGATATGTTCCAAGCAAGAAGAAAGGTTGATGTAATCGTGCCAAGAGAAAATATTGAACACGATGGGAAATGGGCGGTATGGTCTACCATCGTAGATGATTTTATCACTGATTTTATGGATGTGCCGGAATTTTCTAAATGGAGAAAAGCCGAATATGGAGAAGACGATACAATTGACTGCATAGCTGGAAAAACATATTTTAACAGGAGAACGCTACATGAAGCCCTCATGTGCTTAGGGACAAATCAAGGTGTTGAAGCCGTCCGGGAATTTGTTGCCCGAAATGAATTACGGGTTGATTATGAATGGTACAAAAATGAAATATTACGTTGTCTTAATGAACTTGAAGAAAAAGGAGGATGTGTTTATAACGATCCACCGATGGTTATGACCGTGCAGATATCATTATGAGCCGTGAGGTCGACTTCTCGCAGTTAGAACAATTTTTTCAAAATTTCAATAATGCATATAACGATTTTGAGGATTTCTTGAAAAAATTTCTTCTCGAAATGGCTTTACGGGCAATCGCGAAAATTAAACAAAGGACGCCTGTTGATACTGGAGCATTACGAGCTATGTGGGGTATCGGCAGTCAGAACCTTGTTATCAGAACCAACACGGGTACAGGCATGGTTGAAATTGACCCCGAAAGAGCCCAAGTTGCCAGTATTGATGTCGTAGGTGACAGTTTTGAGGTTATGATTTGGAATGGCATGGACTATGCCTCTTTTATAGAATTTGGCGCACGCAATGTTGATGGGTCATGGCGAGAGGGTTTCTTCATGATGACAGTGAGTGTGGATGAAGCGCAAAGGCAAATCCCCAGCAGATTTGACAAGGCATTTTTGCAATATATGAAAAGCAAGGGAGCAAATTGATGCTTCGATAAATGGCAAGAAAAGAGGATAAACGATGCAAACGACATGCGTACTTAAAAATATTCAAGATGAAAAGCCCGAAGAATTTGAGTGTGTTCTTATATGTCTTAATGATGCAAATAAGCACCGACCGAAACATCTATTTGCACATTTTGACAATGACGACACTCCGCATTGGGTTACAAGAGCATTTGATAGAGTAGAGCTTGCAGATGCTTCGTATTGGATGAAGTTGCCATTTCATGAACCATTTGAAGGTTGCGAATAGGCGTGACTTTATCTTGCAGTGCGGCGTTATGTATAATTTGTAGGAGGTGGCTATGTGAACATTTACAAGTACCCTTTGAGATTTACAGTAATTCAGACAATCAAGGCTAGATTCGTCAAGCCATTATGCGTACAAACGCAAGTAGATACGCCTTGTTTGTGGGCTATGGTGGATGAAAATATTCCAGAAAAGGAATTAACCGTCTTTATGGTTGGAACGGGAACGCATGATGTTGATAATATTAAAGTGCAGCCAGAGGAATATATTGCAACCACGCAACACGGCGGCTATGTATTTCATTGGTTTGTGAGAGAATAACCCCACGCCCATCTGGGCTTTTTATTTTGCCCTCAACTCAACAGTGAGGTTTATATAAAATTCGGCCTTTTGCGCTGGCCCTTAATCGCGCAATTCGCTCATGTGTGAGTAGACACACGTTTAATAAAATCGAAGCGAAGGAAGGAACGATATGGATTTTTTGAAAGAAGTTTTGGGCGAAGAACTCTATACGCAATTCGCAGAAAAAATGAAGGACAGCAAAATCAAATTGGCAGACCTATCCACCGGCAATTATATCGGCGCGGAAAAATTCAAGACGCTGGAAGCAGAGCGCGACGGTCTGACGGCACAGCTTACGGAGGCAAGCAAGCAGATTGAGGCATTCAAGGGCATGGATATTGAGGGCGTAAAGAAAGCGGCTGACGAATACAAGGCCGCCGCCAAGAAATCCCAAGAGGATGCTGACGCTAAAATCGCGGCCATGCAGTTTGATTATGCGCTGGAACGTGAGCTGATGGGCGCAAAGGCGCGTGACCCGAAGGTTGTAACGCCCCTGCTCAAGCGGGATGCGCTCAAATACACGGACGGCACAATCGCCGGGCTTAAAGAGCAGTTAGAGGCGCTTACGAAGTCTCATGATTATCTGTTTGACATTGCGCCCCCGGCAGTAGAACAAGAAACGCCGCCCGCCGCACAGCTCCCCGTTGGCGTGTCAATCTTTCAACCTGATGGGAGCAAGGGTGCAAGCACAGCGATAGACCCCAATCTTGCCGCGTTCGCAAAGGGCGCGGGAATCGATGTAACAAAATTAAACTAATAGGAGTGATTATACTTGGCAAACACAATAGAACTTGTAACCAAATATCAAGCAATAGTTGACTTGATTTATAAGGCCGACAGCATGACTGCCGGAATGGACGCGGCTATTCAGCCCGACTTTACCAATACCCCGGAGGTTAAATACCTCCAAGTATCGACAAAGGGATTCGGAAATTACAACAGAGAAAACGGATATCCGAGGGGGTCGGCAAAGGCTGTATGGAAAAACTTCCTGCTCAAAATTGAGCGCGGCGTTGAACTTGGGGTGGATCGGATGGATAATGAGGAAACCTTAAACCTCACCTTTGGAACCCTTATTGGAAATTTCAGCAGAGAACACATGATTCCCGAACTTGATGCCTACAGATTTTCTAAATACGCAACAACGGGCGCGGGGAAAGTGACTGGCGTACTTGACCGCGACAATATCGTAGATGCGATTGACGAGGGAACCAGAAAAATGAACGCCGGGGAAGTAACTGCCGAGGGCAGGCGGCTATTTATCAATTCGGACTTGCAACCCGCATTGAATCAAGCCCTTGACAGACGTTGGGGGAGCGACACGACCATTAACACTATTGCAAACCAATACAACGGTATGCCGATTACTTATGTGCCGCCTGCAAGATTTTTCACGGCCATTACCTTAAATCCCGGCACCGGGGTGGACGATTGGGGATTTACGGTTTCCGGAGTGCCGATAAACTTCATGATTATTCAGCCGAATGCGATTGTCCAGGCCGTAAAGCTGGCCGTTCCGAAACTGTTTAATCCTGACGTAAACCAGGATATGGACGAATGGAAATATCAGTTCCGTTTATATCATGACTGCTTCGTCTACGACAACAAGCTTACTGGCGTGTACACGCATGATAAAGGCTCCATTTAAGGAGGCGGCGTATGATTTTCAAAATAAAAGTTACACAAGGCTACAATGACGCGGAGCTCGCGAGGGCAGTTCGAGCGGGCGAAGAGTTTACCGTATCGAAAGAACGGGCAATGAAGTTGCTGAATGCCCGCGTCGCTGAAATAATCGACATTGAACCGGAGCAGGGAAAAACCCTTGCTCCTGCTGTTTCGGAGGAATCCACGGATTACAACGATATGGACGACGAAGCCCTGGCCGCCCTTGCCGCTGAAAGGCAAATTGACACCACGGATAAAACCCGTAGGCAAGTGATAAATCTGCTTAAAAAGGCTGAATAGCCTTGTGTTTGTGCGTTTTTCGTGGTATAATAAATATGTAATGCGGTGGCGGAATAGGTAGACGCACAATGACGTAGCAGGGGGCAGCTCCGTGCCGATTCGTTCGATAATTAGAAACGTGTAAGTGGCTGTAAAGACGATCAGCATGCAGGGTGTAAATCCCTGCCCGCATTACAACCAAATTTAGGGATAGGGCAAGCTATCCGAAAATCCAGTTGCCTTACTGGACTTCCCTCTACAATTTTAAAGGCCAAAATACGAAAGGCGGTATTGAAATGGAAAAAATCAATATTGGGCAGAGATTTGAAACAACAAAAGACACGCAACTTATCGCAGGAATATCGGAAAAGGTATCACCCATTAAAAAAGGTACAGCCCTCTTTGTGGGGGCGGATAAACGATTCTGGTATATGTTAAACGGTAAAATGGTATTGATTGATAACGATTGCTATGAAGTGTCTGACGGGTTTTCTGTTACTGGCCTTGCTGAATGGATTTATCAACACATATCACGCTCATGGAATATTGACGAAATGCTAGAGGAACAAGCGGATTGCGAAGAAACAGGGCTACCAGAACAAATTAAAGCATTCAAGGAAAGCATAGGCGAAGCCCTCGAGGAACTTGGTTTTTATGACTATACGGGGAATACGATATAATGGCAGATATGAACAGATTTACCGAATTGACAGAATTGTTAAAAGAATGGCTCAATGATAATTGTTGCAAAGAGGCCAAGATAATTATTTCTCAAGATGGCGCAAAGATTATTATTGAATCAGAGGTGTATCAATCACCATAACACAAAAAATAATATCAAAGCGTCTGCCAATGGTGGGCGCTTTTCTCATGCCGAAAAGGACGGTGACACACATGCTGACGGAACTTTCAAGACAACAAATAATCAGCAAACGTCAGGAACGGGCAGAGAAACCCGAGCCTGAAAAAACGGCCGCAAAAAAGCCGAAGAAGGAAAGTATATTTGCGGTTGAGCCAGAGGATGAGGCGGAGGTGCGCAATGAAGTATAGAAAGAAGCCGGTTGTCATTGAAGCCATTCAGTGGACAGGAATTAACGCAAGTGATATATTTTCATTTGTTGGCAAAAAGTTAAAATACTATGTTGACGAGGATATGAGCACAGCATATATCGCCGGTCAAGGCCCGCCTGTTTGCGTAATGGAGATTCCAACACTTGAAGGTGTTATGAAAGCCTTGTCAGGCGATTACATCATAAAAGGCGTAATCGGTGAGTTTTATCCCTGTAAACCTGATATTTTCGCCAAGACCTACGAGGCGGTGTCAGATGAGCCTACTTGATACCGTCAAAACCCTACTTGGCATAACGGACGATTCGAAGGACGCTATTCTGACGCTGTACATTGATATAGTGACGCAGCAAATCCTAAACTACACCAACCGTGCGGAATTGCCCGACGGATTGATTTATGTTGCGGCTCAAATGGTTGTTGATGTATACGGTGAAGCGTCTAATTCAAGCAAACGATCCGGCAAGGTTATATCAATCAGCGAAGATGGAACAAGCGCTAGTTTTGATGCGTCGATAGCGCAAATGACAGCCGAGAATAAGCTTGAGGAACGTAAAGGACAATTAAACAGTTTCCGAATGCCATATAGAATTACGAAAAGGGGCGGTGATAATGGCTTTTGATTTAAGGCAAGAACTAGAGGAAATGGGAGATGTTGTTGGCGAGTACGTAGATAATGGAGTTATCGACATTGGGCGCTCCGCTCTCATTACTCTGCCGGATGGCTCAACCACTGTTACCGATCCAAAAATCCCAATATATACAGATGTGAAATGCCATTTATCTCCGAGAGAAACGCCAAATCCCGATCCCGTTACCGCTGGAACTATGCCCATTATTATAAGTCTGACAATCATTTGCCCCACGGATATTGATTTGCAGAATGCCGATTTTATAACGGCACGGAGAATTGATTCGCGCGGTAATATATTGGCAGAATACGAAGGGACAATAGGGGTTCCGGTTGTTAATCAGAGCAGGCAAAGGGCTATCATGGTAGCGAGACAGGCGGTATGATAAGCGCAAAACCCCTTGACAAATACGGTATACCGTAGTATAATAGAAGAAAAGGTTGAGGGGGATTGACGCATGGGCAAAGCTATATTTTTCACAGAAATAGAGGAAGCAATAAATACAAAGGCTTCATTGCTGACGGTATTTGCAATTCAAGAATGGCTTCACGGCGAAATCTCGAAGTACGAAAAAATGACCGCCCCAATAGAATATACACCAACGACAAAAATACAACCAAATAATCATGATTATCTTTTAAACAAAGCAAGATTAGAGGCGTATCGGGAAACGCTCAAGATGCTAAATTATGAATACGGTAAAAAGATAGATAGGGTTAAGAAGGACTTGGGGGCGCAATAAGTTTATGCGTAATTACTCCAAAGAATCCGAATGGGACAAAGAAAAATATAAGCGGTTGACGTTCAAGGTTGACCGCAAAAAATGGGAGGCATTGACCGCCGAAGCCCAACAGCAAATAAAAGATAAAATCCGCCAAATATTAGACCGTCTCAAATGAGGCGGTTTTCTTATGTCAAAAAGGAGGGAGTGAATGTCCGAACCATACGAATTAGTCGCCACCAGTGTCACATCCGCCCTCGGCATACGCCTCCGCGAGATATTCGGAGGGACATGGTATCGCGAGACGATTCCCGCACAGCTTCTTGTATATCCCCATTGGTTCGTGAACCAACTCACACTTAATATTCAACCAGAGCGCCGCAACCACTGGTGGGTAAGCTATTTCGCCACAATGCGATTCCGTGTCGCCGCTGATCCTGCGTCAGTTGTGGGGAGCCTACAGCAACAACTTGATGATGCGAGTATAAAGCTGTTGGCGGGCTTGGATTATATTTATTGGAATGGCATACCGGTGAGGATAAGCAATCTCAGGACTGAAAAGGTGGACGGCGTCTTGCATTGCTTCTGTAACGTTGATGTCATGGCAACAAAGCCGATTGAACTTGGGCCGTTGCAAGAAAGCTTGGAAGTAAATACCACAACCGCCTGATGGGCGGTATTTTTATGCTCGAAATTTTAAGGAGGTAAATCATGGCAATACCTGATTATGAATCCAGTATTGGGATAGGTGGCTATGGATGGGTGAATCCCTATCAATCTAAAGCGGATGAAGTGGAAAAGCTTGTTTCCGTTGCGGAAAGTTGCGGGATCGAAAAGGATATAAAGTTGTTCGATTATTTGGTGAATCTTGTTTATCGCGGGAGCGCGCGGGCAAAAGGCTCACCCAAAGGCTTGTCGGAATTCTTGGTTCAGCCGTCAGACGTCAAAATCACAGATGAAGATGTTCCACTCTTGAAAAATATCGCAACATCAGAAAGCAGCTTGCACAGATATCAGCCTATTGCATCAGAATTAACTATAAATGTCGGAAGTCCAACAGAAGAAATGGACATAGACAAAGTATGCGGCAGGATTGCGGATGTTGTAAATCAGGCTAAAGGAGCGTGTATATAATGGCAGGAGGACGTTGGCTTTCCCAAAACAAGGTACGCCCTGGGGCGTATTTGAACTTTGTTAGCGTCCCACGTCCGACAATGACCGTGGGTGATCGTGGTATAGGCACAATGGCAATACCCCTATCGTGGGGACCGGAAAATGCGATTATTGACGTTTACAGCACCGACCTATTGGACGGCGCAAGCCTCTCTAAAGTAGGCGTGACAGCCTTTGACGAGGCGACGGAGCAGAGCGCAAAACTGCTTATCCTTATGCTCTCAAATTGTTATCTGGCAAAAATTTATCGGCTGGATACTGGCGGCGTGAGGGCGACAATCACAACCGGAAGCCTTACCGCAAAGGCAAAATACCCCGGCGCGTTCGGCAATTCAATCACAATTTCCATCGTGGAATCGGATGGACTATTCACAGTGACCACATTTGTTGCCGGAACAAGCCGCGATGTGCAAACCGTTTCTACGGTGCAGGAACTTGCCAATAACGATTATGTAGAATTTAGCGGATTCGGAGCATTGACGGCCAACGCAGGGATTCCGCTCACTGGTGGCACCAACGGCACATATACCGCCGCAACTGCCTATCCCAACTATCTTGCACTTGCAAGCCGTGCCAGATGGCAGACAATGGCTGCGCCTTTCGATGGCGCAACAGTTAACGCGCAGATTGCCACATTCGCAAAGACCATGCGCGACGATGAAGGTAGAAAAGTACAGGTTGCGCTTTCCAATTATTTAGGTGCGGATTTTCAAGGCGTTATCAACTCCGATTGTGGGGTTCCTCGTGCGGATGATACCGTTACTGCAGAAGAAGCGACCGCATGGGTGGCTGGAATTACCGCCGGAGCCACTATCATCCAATCGAACACAGGACGAGTATTCCCAGGTGCTGTCGGGATACTCCATGAACGTACTAATTCGGAGATCATCGAAGCATTACAGGGAGGCATGCTTATCCTGTCCGCCAATCAGCGCGGCGAAATTATTGTGGAGCAGGATATCAACAGCTTGCATACATTCACGCCGGAATTGGATTATGCTTTCAGCAAAAATCGCGTATTGCGTACCTTGGACGAAATCGGCACGAGCGTTACCGACGTTTGGGAGCAGTCTTATCTTGGCAAGGTAAGCAACAACGAAAACGGACGAATGGTTTTCAAGGCTGACATTATCGGTTACCTCAACGAACTTCAAACGCTGGGCGCGATTGACGATTTCGCTGGGGCTGATGATGTCGAAGTTATTCGCGGGACAGAGGTTGATGCTGTTGTCTGCAATATTTGGGTGAAGCCAGTAGACAGCATGGAGAAACTCTATATGACCGTAAATGTGCAGGGATAGGAGGAATAGATAAATGCCATTAGCATTTGACAACATACCCATTCATGGCAAAGAGGGAACGGTGACTGCCATTATTGACGGTAATGTGGTAGAACTTGCAGAAATTAAGACGCTCTCTGCAAATATCGCATTCAATAAAGACACATATAACGCTCTTGGAGTGCGGGCCACGCTTCATAAGTCCGCAGGATGGACCGGAACCGGCTCTGTTACATATCACTGGATTTCCCGACGCTTTGTGAAGATGGCCATTGATGCCGCCAACAGTGGAAGGATGCCATACTTCACAATCAATGTCACAAACGATGATCCTGGAAGTTCAGCCGGCAGGCAGACCATTAAGCTTGGGCAAGTAAGCATTGACGGTGCCGATATTGCACATATCGACGTAGATAATACGATGCTGGAAGGAAGTTTCGACTTTACCTTTTCGGAGGTTTCCGGGCTTGAATACTTCAACGAAATTTAGGGGGATACTATGAGCAGAACGCAAGATTTTTTTTCAAGGCCAGATGTATCAGAAATTACCGAAGAGGTGCTTATCAATAAGCGACTTGGTATTTTTACAATAAAGCCCATGTCGGAACCTCAATTTCAAGGATATAGGGAGAGGTGCAAGCTTAAAAAGGCCAAAAATGAGACTGAAATAGATCACAGCAAACTTAATATGCTTGTTATCACAAACCATGTTATAGACCCGAATTTCAACGATTCCGAGCTTCTCTCGCAGGCCGGATGTGCGACTGCATCCGAATTTATTTCAAGAAAATTTATTATTGGGGATGTTGCTGATATCGCCGCAAAAATCCTTGAGGCAAGCGGCATTGATGGAGATATCAATGAGGATATTGAAGAAGCAAAAAACTAATAGCGGAGGACGGCGAGGCGGCGTGTTGCCAATACGCCGTCTTAAATATTCCTGAATATGGAGACCCTAGGAAATTCGTTCGTCTTCCGCAAAAAGTTAAAGCTTTTGTGATTGCCTGTATCGAAAACAAGATTGAAGCCGAGAAGAAACAGCAAAAAAAGATGGAAGCAGAAGCGGCTAAAGCGAAATCAAGGGGAAGGGGGCGGTAATTTGGCAACAATATCCTCAATATTGCGGATAACGGATGAAATGTCTTCGCCCATGGCTAAAATAACCGACAAGTTAAACGCCGCATCTCTAGCGGCATCAAAAACCGGTGACGCTATGGCGAAAACTCAAAATGCTATGGATTTGGCGGCGGGAGATGCGGAACGCTATCAGCGCAAAATTGAAGAAATCAATGCATCGATGGACAGCAACGCCGAGGCTATAGCGAGGCTTGAACGGGCGCAAGCGAAAGCGTTCTCAGAGGCGAGGCAGTCGGAACTTGAAAAACTGATAGCTACGCAAGATAAACTTGGTAATTCTCTTCTAAGCACTGATCGCGCGCTTACCAAAGCGAACATGACTTATGATGAGAATAAAAACAAATTAGCTACCTTGAATACTCAATATGATGTGCAATCAGATAAGGTTAGGCGGTTGCAAGCGGAGTATGACGAATTATCGGATAGCCTAGGGGGTTCCGGTCCGCCTACGGATGATTTCAATAAAAAGCTTGACGAAACGGGCGGAGTGGCGGAGAGGACTGGAGGACGCATCTCTAGTCTTGTTAATACACTCTCTGGATGGGTGTCAAAGATAAGCGGATTTGTTAATGCAACCAGAGAAGCCAACAGGGAATTCTATAATATGGAATCCGCCACAGAAAATGCGTCAGACGAACTGGAAAAAACAGTCGGCATTTTATCCCGACTTGGAAATGCGCTTAATTCGGTTAAAGGGAAAGCAAAAGAAATAAAAAACCCTTTTAGCGGCTGGCTTTCAAAGGCAGCCGGGGTTTATTCCACATTGCGGTTAATCAATCGATTAGGACGCATGATTGGCAACACTTTTAATGCTGTTATGGATGCAACTGGCAAATGGGCAGCAAGCACCGATGGAACCGCGACTGTTATGAACAAATTTAATCAATCTATCGAGGCTACGCAAAAATCAATTGGTGAAAAACTTCTTCCGCTTGCCGCCATAGGTGCTGATTTGGTCGCCCAGGCTTTTGACTGGATTGGGCAGAAAGTAAATGAGGGCATTAACTGGGTCTTGGAAAATATCGATAAGGTTATAATGGCCTTGACGATAGTCGGATCAGGAATCATTTTACTGGCGGCAATTTGGATCATGCATTGGGCTATCATGAACTTGCCGCTAATTTTAATTATCGGTGTAATAGCAGCATGGGCCTCTAAAATGGTGGAATCAGGTGTAACCGTTACCGATGTGCTGGAGAAAGTCGGCTCAGCGTTTGGGGCGTTGTACGGAGTTGTTTACAATGTTTTCGCGTGGATATGGAATTATGTGATAGCGCCGTTTGCGGAGTTTCTGTCTGAGGTTTTTGAAGACCCGCTGGGCGCAATTGTAAGAATGTTCGCAAAGATGGCAGATGGAGTATTGAGCATAATTGAATTAATTGCCAGTAAAATTGATGCCGCATTTGGCACAAATTTAGCGGCGGCGGTTTCTGGTTGGCGCGGTAAATTAGAAGCATCGGTCGAGGAAAAATTTGGAGTTACCATTGATCCAATCAGACGAATGGAATATAAAGACATCGGCGACACAATGGCTGAGTTTTCGGACAAATTCGCTTCTATCGGAGATACTCTTGGCGGAATCGGTGACAAGCTTGATAAATTCGATTTAAGCCAATACGCCACCCCTGACAAATCCATCAAAACCAAAGGCGAAGTCAAAATCGATGGCGAGGACATCAAGATGCTGCTTGATATTTCCGCATTGCGATACCAACAGACATTTCAGACATTAGCGCCACAAGTTGACTTGGGCGGTGTGGTTATCAACGAGAATGCCGATGTGGACTATTTCGTAAACACTCTGGTTGATCGGATAGAGGAAGCATCAGGATCGAGGTTGGATTAAGATGATCGACTTAACCTTTGAATACCGCCGCGATTCCCTCACGCTCCCAATTAACCCCGAAAATATTGAAATCTCCGAACCCGGCGACAGTCAAAAAGCAAATGTTGTCGGGCTTGGGGAAATCATCATTCCAAGGGAGCGAGGGCTTGCATCCTTCCAGATATCCAGTTTCTTTCCTGATGATTCGGACTTGGAGTTTTTCAAGGCATGGAGGGATGCTAAAAAGGCGGGCCATTTTACCGCTGACGGCTTAAGTATTGATATGGATGTCGTGATAGACGATTTTTCGTATGACCGCCGTGCTGGGGAAGAAGATCGGGTATATTACGAGCTCTCTCTATCCGAATATAGGCCATATGGGGCGCGGATAGTAATCATGCCTACCACAACAACGGCGCAGCCAACATCTGAGCAGCGAAACTATAACAAACCGCCCGTCGGTCAAACGTATACCGTCAAAAGCGGAGATAGCCTATGGGCAATATCGAAACGGCTCGGGGGGCAAGGCGGGACAAACTGGCAAGAATTATACAACGCAAATAAATCGGTTGTTGGTGCTAATCCCAATTTGATATACCCTGGGCAGACCCTTGCAATTCCATCAACGTGGGTGACGTCATGACGTACGAACTTCTCATCCAAAATGCGCTAACTGGAACCGTGTACGATATAACTACGCTGGCCGGGAATATCCAGTATCAAACACAGTTGGGCGGGCAACCAGGCAAGCTTACGTTTTCAGTACAGCAGGACCCGAACAATCTCTTGCAAATGGTGTGCGGAAGTGTTGTGCGCTTTACCGTTGACAATATAGGCGTATTCTACGGATTTATATTTATTATGGGGACCGACGCCACAGGCGTATATAAAATAACCGCCTATGACCAGATGCGCTATCTGAAAAACGAGGAAGTATATACCACAAGCAATATGACCGCAAGTCAGATATTTGAGCTTATATGCAGGGATGTTTACCCGGGAGTGCGAGTGAGCGTCACGGGTGATACATATAGACCTCCGGCCCTACCGTATAAGATAGCAACCCCAACCACTTTTATCGTGCCAGAATATTTCCACGACCGAAAAACCCTATACTCAATTATCGAATACGGCATAGATCGAACCAATATTGCGGAGGGAGAGAAGCCGGTCGCAGATCGTAAGTCTTATTTTATCAAAGACAATTTCGGGGTATTGGAGTTTACGGAGCTCGGACAGGGATTGACCAATCTGATTATAGGCGAACGTTCATTACTCACCAGTTATCAATACGAAATCAGCATAGACAAAAATACATATAATTCCGTTGTTATCGTACGGGATAACGAAGCGACCGGCAGACGGGATTCGTGGGTTGCGTTTCACAGTGGTACCCAAGGGCAGTGGGGAAAACTGCAAACAGTGCAGGAGGCCGACAAAAACGCAAATGAGGCACAGATCGCAAAAATGGCGAAAGACCTATTGGCGCTTCGTAATCGCGAGACAAAGACAATGAAATTAACCGCTTTGGGCCAAGTTGGATTAGTGGCCGGTAGCGGTTTTTTGTTTGAACTTGAAAAACTTGGGATTAAGCAAAACATGTGGATTACAGCAGCTACCCATAATTATGGGCGGGATTATCACACTATGGAATTGAGCGTGTTTATATGAGCAATGCAGCAGACCGTTTGCTTGGCGTGATGGATGCAAGAGGCCGGGGCGTAAATTCTGTATCTGAATTATCCTATGGTACGGTGACAAGCGTAAATCCCTTGGTAATTACAAGGGACGGTGGCGCAGTTTTAACGGCTGGATTCTTGGTATTGTCTAAAATGTGCAAACCGTACTTCATAACCACCGCCATGCATACCCACATAATACCAGATGGAGAGGCCAGCACGGAATTACAGATATTGCAGTTGTGGCCTGGGCTATCTGTTGGAGAAAAGGTAATCCTCTTATCCTTCAACAACAGCCAGAAATTTTTCGTGGAAAGGATGTGACCAATTGATACCACAAATCTCCGGCGCTATCGGCGTAGAGCAAATTAAAGTCATCCCATTTCCGTCCAATACCTACCGCCTTACAGATACGCAGCTTATAGGCTCCATTGACGGCCTGACTGCAATTGAGCAAGCAGTATACCACATTCTATCTACTGAACGTTATGCCTATGCAATATATGATTTCAATTTTGGCGCGGAGCTGGAGAAGTACAAAGGGCGCAGTTTCGGATATCTGGAAACAACAATTCAGAATACGCTGAGAGATGCGCTATTGCAGGATGATCGCATAATTGCCGTGAACGTAACTAGCGTGACGAAACAGGCAATTGATAGCGCTCTGGTTAAATTTGATGTCATTTCAGATCGCGGAACTTTTGGCGCGGAGGTGAATATTAGTGTCTGACTTTTCCACGATTTTAAATCGGATGCTCGATAATGTACCAGACGATCAGGACAAACGTCAAAGCAGCCCCATTTATAATACCCTCGCTCCCACGGCCGCAGAACTCGCGCAAATGAATATAGATATCCAGATTTTTGAAGAACAGACCTATTTGCTTTCGGCGGTCGGGATAAATCTTGATAATTGGGCGGCGAACTTCGCGATAACGCGGCAAACGGCCACAAATGCTATCCGTATCGCGGAAATGATAGACACCAATGAGCAGCCGATTAATTTGCCGATTGGCAGCCGGTTCGCAACTCCAAATGTTGAGGGTGGCGTGAATTTTACGCTGATTGAAAACTTGGGCGCTGGGCGCAGTTTGCTGGAAGCTGAAACCGCTGGAACTGTTGGCAATGAATATCTTGGGCCGCTGCTTCCATTATTTGCTATCAACAATCTTGGCACTGCAACAATGGTTGGAACGCAAATTCCGGCAGAGGACGAAGAAAACGACGCGAGCCTGTTGTATCGGGTTCGATTCCGGGTGAATCGAAATCCATTCGGCGGCAACATGGACGATTACGAGCAATTCACAATGGACATTGACGGCGTTGGCGCAGTTAAGATATTTCCCATATGGGATGGGGGCGGAACTGTAAAGGTATCCATTATCGATAGCGAATTGAAAACCGCTACGCCTGAATTTATTACCGTTGTTCAGGATTTAATTGATCCTATACCAAATAACGCCCCCGGCCCTGGAGTCGCAGCGATAGGCCACCGCGTGACCGTAACCACACCGACCACAATAGCAATAAATATAACGGCAAGCGTATCCTTGCGTTCTGGATACACGATATCACAATTACAATTAAGTATTGAGACGGCGCTTGAAGATTATATATCCAGCTTGCGGCAGGAATGGGCTGACGCCTCTGAGTTATCAGTTTATATCGCCCGCATAAATTCCGCAATCATCAGCGTGGACGGCGTAAACAATGTGACTAATATCGCCATTAATGGAAGTCCGTATGATTTGGAACTGACGCAAACAGCGCAGTTGCAGCAATTGCCTATGCTTGGAAGCGTGGTGTTGTCCAGTTGATTCGAGACAATATGAATCGCATTTATGATGATAATTCTACCGTGGATGCGATTGTGGACGTAGTTCAGCCGGAACTTGATGCGCAGAATGCAACAATTCAAAGCCATTTCAATGATGCATTCCCAATTGTTGCGACACCCTCCGGAATCCTCAAATGGGAGCGCGTACTTGAAATTGTTGCCGATCCGTCAATTGAATCTATTGAATTCAGGCGGGAACGTATCATTAACCGTCTGTCAAGCAATATCCCATATACTGAGCGTACTTTGCAGGAACTTCTCGGACGAACGATTACTGCAAGAGACTATCCTTTTTTCGGAACCTGGAGAGCCATTGAGGAAAACTTCGCCTATTGGGAAGATATTGAAAAAAAATATGAGACATGGGAAGATTTAGAGCAAGCGTCCAAAACCATAACCAGCGCATGGAGTTATGTTCTGGATTATCGCAATTATCGTCTTGATATCTACATGTACCGGCCTAGCCGCAATTGGATAAGGGAGCTAACGCGCACATTACAGCAAATGATTCCGGCGAACATTGTGTGGGAAATCCATTTATCGCATCCGTTGTGGTCTGCGTTGGAGGAAGATTATTATTTATGGCAAGAAGTCGAGGACAAATACTATACTTGGCAAGAATTAGAGGAGGGCTATGAAAATGGCTGAATTAAATTTGAATCCGGTTGGGCCGGGAGAACGGGTAGATTCGGCGGCAATTGGAGCGAATTTTGATATGGTTGAGGCGGAATTGGCAAATAGAGTGAATAGAAGCGGAGACACAATGACGGGCCCCATTACCATACCATCCGCAACTATAAAAGGTGGCAGCCAATATACAAATTTAAATTTTCAAGATGGAAACGGAAATACAAAAGCTCAACTTGTTGTAGACAACAATACCGGAGAATTGTATTTAAAGGCTACTGGTACTGGAATGAGCAAAGATTTAATCGTCAATAGAGACGGTCGTTTGCTTTGGGATTATAGTCGAGTTTGGTATGGCGGGGAATCCGCATTGCCAAGTACAGACAATGCGATTGATATAGGGGCAGGGTCTCTTCGAATTCGGAATATTTACGCTGGAACCGGAACCATCAATACATCCGACGAACGCAAGAAAAAAGATATATCCATTCTCGACGAAATCAAAGACTTTTTTATGTCACTCAACCCTGTCAAATTTCGCCTCAAGGACGGCACCAGCGGCAGAATACATCATGGCTTGATAGCGCAGGAGGTCGAGGCTGCGATGACCAAAAATAGGATTCCCGATATGGATTTCGCAGGGCTTATCAAATCACCGGATGAAGAAAAATATGGTGAATGTATTTATGGCCTGCGTTATTCGGAGTTTATCCCTATGCTCATAAAGATGGTGCAGGATCAGCAGCGGGAGATCGACGCACTGAAAGCGAGATAATTCGCTTTCGGGCCCATGAAGACGAACAGGGCAAATCGCCTAACGGCGGTTATTTTATTTAAGGAGGATATTATGCAAAAACTAATTCTTCCAATCAACAAAACAAAACTCACCGCAAGCTGGAAGACCGCAGCGTATACAAATAAATTCGGCTACATACATTATGGATGTGATATGGTATCCATTGTAGGAAGCCAAACCGTATACGCTTCTGGTAGCGGCGTAGTGGTGGCTTCCGGATTCGATAACGTGGTAGGCAATGTTATCGCCGTTCTTTATTTGGATGCAAGAAACAGCCGCACAGGAGCTGTGCGGGACATCGTTATGCGATACTTTCATTTTGATACCAAAAAGGTCAATAAATGGGATAAAATCACAAAGGATACCGTACTAGGCCTTTATGGTAGCACCGGCCTTGTCGGAACAGGGAGGCATTTGCACATTGAGGTGGATTCCGACATTGCCTATCCGCTATACAGCCCAACCGTGTTAAGCTCCAGTCTGCTGCGAGGCCGTTCTATCGGAGCCAATGACAAAACCATGAGCAATCCGCTTGAATGGCTATTCTGCAAGATGAGTCCGCCCGACTATCAGACCTTTATCACGGCAAATGATGCTTATATCCGGGAAGAAGACAAAATTATAACAACCACAGTCACAATTTAAGGAGGAAATATTATGACATCGATCGTTCTTATTATCGTACTCGCCGTAACCGTAGAAGGGCTTGTGGAATATGTCAAGACGCTTATGAGCGCGGATAAGAAAACCATCATTATCCAGATGTCTGCGCTTATAGCATCCGTTGTCCTGTGCTTGGCGAGCGGAGCAGACTTGTATGTGTTTCTAGGCGTGTCGTTCGTCTACCCTGTAATCGGCGTCATCCTGACCGGAGTTTTTGCCTCGCGTGGCGCAAACTATGTATCCGACCTGATTAAAAGATTGCAGAATGTTGGATCGTAGGCTTGTAATGATTCCCAAATTTAGCTATAATGAGGTGAAGATATGGATCCGCAGGAATTAAGCATCATTGTAGACAGGCTCAAATATGATTTAGAGAAACTAGAGCAGCACAATACTGCTGCTCACGAAAAGATTTACAGGCGGGTTGAAATCTTGGAGCAGCAATCGCCCGTAACAGACCATCAGTTTAGTCAGATCATGAGCGCCATACAGGAAATCAAGGCGGATTTAAAGGCATTTAAGACAGAAATGGAATCCAGAATCAGCGCCATTGAAAAAGCCCCAGCAAAAAAATGGGATCATTTGCAGCAAACGATTGTAGCGTGTGTTGTGTCCGGTGTTATTGGATTTTTCATATCAAAGTTATTGGGAGGCTGATTATGAGCGAGAATGCTGAAAGCATAGTCAAAGAAGTCAAAGAAGTGCAGGGCGCGGTCGAATCCATTTTGCGGGATACGCTTGGAGATTACCGTGAGAGAGAAGCCGCCAGAGAGAAAAGGGATAAACGTAAGGATTTTATCATTATTATTCTCATATTGGCTATGGTCGGGTCATTTATTTATTACCATTGGTCGTTTAAAGACTTTGTGAGTAAATATGATTTTATAACAGAAATTGCGGTTGATAGCAAAGATGGAGGCAATGCCAATTATATCGGAAATGATGGAGATATAACAAATGGCGTCAGTGAGAGTAATAAGGCGGATGCGCCATAAAGATGGTAATGCTCAATACCAAATATCATCCGGGCATACCATAACAGTACAGTATAACCATGAGGAAAACACTTCAACGACTACATATCGATACTACCGAAGAATTGAACCAAAATAATTAAGCGCCTTTTTATAGGGCGCTTTTTCACGCTAATACGGGGGTGATGGAATCGAGCGACTTGTCAAAACGAGTTAACCAATTTTTCTTTAGCCCGTTTGTTCCGAAACAGAAAAAGAAAGACATAACGAACAGGCTGGATGAAGAGTACGACATATCGGAAGATCAGGCAAAGATATTTCAAATGAGATATATCGAAAAAAGGCCGATAGACTTCATTGCCGACACGCTCGGGTACAGCCAGTCTACCGTCAAGCAGGAACTTGCCACAATCCGCGCCATGCTGGATAAATTGAATATATTATAAGACTAGGGGGCCGCTTCGTTTGAAGTAGCCCCCTTTTTGCTATTTCGGCATTGTTGACGTGAATATCATTAAACATTTATGACTTTATGGCCCTTGCCATTTCTTCCGCTTGCTTCTTTATTCTATCCTCGTCATATTGGTCAATCTGTTCCATAAGGCTTGTTTTAAAATTGTTCGCTCCGGCAATGCCTTTATATGGGAATGATCCTGACGAAGTGGTAATTAAAATATTCGCATATCCGAAAATCTTACCGCCCAAACCACTGGAGACAGATACATTATTGATCTTATTAAGCGGAGCGTCCAATGCCTTTGTGTTAATTAGACCAACTTTACCTAAAACCTTTTTATTAGTGAATGCAAGTTCGGTTGTGAACATTCTTATAATTCTTGGAATTGCAATAATTATTGCGAAGAAAAAAAATACCATGAACGCCGGGGCGGCATCAGAACTTCCAGATGCAGTACCACCGGATAATCCAATTAAACCAATGATAAGAATAATAATGGGCGGAACGAGTGTTGTCCAATGCACCTTTGCCTCTAAAATTAATCCTTCATCCTTACCGACATTCTGCTCTACATACTTGCTCATAATATGTCCTCCCTCAAAAATTATGTCCTCATCTAAATTCTACCACAAAAACCAAATATTCGCAATATAAAAGGCGGACCGCTCCGGTATGGAGTTGTCTGCCTTATTTTTTGTCCTTTTTCAGTCCTTTATATGCCGGTTAAATGGCTTAATGGTGCCGTTTTGTTCCGGTGGATATCTTATAATTAAATCAGAAGACAAGGAGGGTTTCTCCATGATAGATAAGATGGATAAGGCTCTCGCGGATTTAACAGAAATGGCTATAGACATGGTCGAAAATGCAAAGGCGAAACAAACTTTTAACAAAGAATTTGTAGAAGCCGTCTGCATAATTTTTTCAATGGCGTATGGGAGGTTCTCGGATGATAAGTAATTTGATACAGCCGCCCAAGCCCAAAAGCTCCGATGCCGCCCAAGCCGACCTCGCCCCCACAACGTCTACGACCGCCCAAACTGCCGCCAGATTCTTTGTAGGCAGTATGGGCGAAGCGCAGCGGAAACGGTTCAAAACGATGCTCCAGAGCGGCGTAGAGTGCGGACAGAGCATTGCCCAATCATACGGAGTGCCGCTGAAAGAGTTCATTGCAGAAGTGCAGAAGATTATATGATTTATACCAACGAAATCCTAAAAAACCAACTCATGCACTATATGGGATATTCCGCAAGTCAGGCCGAACAGCTAATAGAAAGATATCGGTGCAATTGTGAGTTGGACGACTTGGTGGCCGCAGTGGAAGAAAAAGAAAAGGCTTGCTCCCGGCTTTGACCGGTTGCAGATATAAGACTGTAGGTGTAGGTGCGCTACACCGCAGCTATGCCTATAGTCTAATTTTATTGAAAGGTGTAGATTTCATATGGCTTACAATACGGAAAACACTTTCGTCGCTCTCATCGACCAAAATGGAATGATACGGGATATGTCAACAGGGCGGCGCGGAGAAGTCATCGGCGTGGATTATCAAAAAGAGGACGAATATAAGCGCACGATTTCCGAAATGCAAGAAACGATTGATAACTATTACGGAAAACTTGTTGAGCTTGGCGCGATAACAATTCCAAAATCTCCCGAACAGATCGCGCAGGAGGCCGCCGCCGAGCAATTACGGCTCGTACAGGAACAAGCGACACAGCAAGCGGCAATAAATCAGGCATTGCTTGAATCAGTACAAAACACAAATGCTGTAATCGGTGATTTGCAAAACCAGATAAAGGAGTTGAGGGCAAGTGGGAATAGCGGAAGTGGTATTGAATCTGGCGCAAAGCAAATCGGCGGCGATAGCCAAAGTGACAGGCCGACCGGAAAATCAGGTAAAGGCGGCACTGCAACAGGGACAAAAGATGCTACCTGACATTCTCAAAAACGTCAACTCCGCCGAAAGCGGCGCGAGAGTGCTTGATAATATGGGAATCGATAAATCCGTTATCGATGAAGCCTATAACAAATACGCGCCTTATATTTCAAAAATCCCCGGCATGAACGCAACGAGGGCGAAGCCTTTGCTTGATATGATTAAGGGCGCTATGCGCGGCGGTTCTCGCCAGATGCAAACCCCTACTGCACAATCCAATACTCCATTGTTCGACCGGAAGAAATATCCCAAACTATAGCGGTCAATTACAGGCTCTTGCGGCCTGGTTGAAAATATATATATTTTCAGAAAGGAGTAAAACAAATGGCAAATTACGGAAACGAAGTCAACGATAGCAATATCGGCAGCGGCCTTGGCGGCGGCGGTATATTCGCAATGGTGATTCTTCTCGTTGTCGTGTTCTGGGTTCTGTTCAGAGGTGATGGACGCAGAGACGGCTTTGACGGAATCGGTCATTTCGGCGGTTTCGGCGGTTGCGGTTGTGGCCCTTGTGTCCAGCCCACGTTCAAAGACGAAAGCAATTTCGAGGAAGAGCGCAATATCAATGCCAAGCTTTGTTGCATTGACAAGGATATTTGGGAAAACGGTTGCAAGGATCGTGAGGCCACTCATTGCGAGGGCGAGAAGACCCGCGCTTTGATTGAGCAGAATTACATCCAGGATCTGCGCGACACGATTTCAGAGAAAAACGCTATGATTCAGACCATGAAGTCCGAAGCATTCACAAGCGCCCAAATCGGACTTGTGAACAACAAGATTGAAAAGGTAGATGAAATGCTTGAGCGTTTGGCTTGCGAGCTTCCCAAAAGACAACCTGTTTACGCCGAATGCGTAACACCTTGCACCCGCGATCTTGACCGCGATTGCTTCCGCGAAATCGACAGACGATTCGAGCGTTTTGAGCGCGACAACAGGCGTGGACGCTGTGACTTTGACGGCTGCTGCGCTTAACAACTAAACAACGCGATTCGTACACTTTGCCGTTAAAGTGATCAACAGGGCGGCATTGACCGTCCTGTTTTTATTCTGGAATTAACTGCTTTTCTCCATGCGCACAATGCAAATACAGAAAATCGTTCATTTTGCCTTTAAATCTTGCTTTAATAGTTTCTTGATACAGTGAAATTTCGCATATTTTCCCATTCTCAAAATCCCAATAGCATTGTCTGCACTCAAATACTATAGGCTTGTTGTTAATTTCAATAATTACGCCACCGCTAGTCATTGTCACTTCGTCACCAGGAATATATTTACTTTCATATGCGACAATATCATGCAATTTAATGCCTTCGACTATCTCGCCATTTGCGGGATTAACAAAGATGATTATCGTAACTATCAAATAAAAAGCTAAGGCTAAGGCAATTATTGATTTCGTTTTCATAATATTATTATACCGTAAAATCTGCATAAACACAAGAAAAATCAAGCTTTTCGGAGGTGATAAAATGAACATATCAGGACTTATACTTCTTGCATCTGGCTTTTTGCTGGGAAACCCTAAGGCGAGAAAAGATTTTTTTTCAGGCTTGCAGCAATTGGCTGGTCATGGAGTAGACGCTCTAAACAAAATGGGCGGAAGTGATCCAAATGTACAGCAACCCGTGGAATCAGAACCAACAGAATAATTACGACCACTCGAATTTATTAACCAACGTCACCATTTTGGCTTTAACTGTCGGAATATTTTTTTTAAATCAATGGAATGCTCAGTTAAATGCTCGAAACGTCCAACTCAATGCATTGAACGTTACAAACAACAAAAAAAGTGCGGAGAGCGGACGGAAAACGCTTGAAGTACTCAAAGAAATAAACAACAAAATAAATTAACAAAAGGAGACTTTCAAATGCATAACGATTGCACCAGCATTCTCGATACCTATACCAATACTGACCAAACCATTACCACCGGATCGCCGCTCGTATTCAACACTAACAGGGTGCGGGCTGGCCGCGCCATTACTCACCCTCCCGGCTCGACCACTATCAGCCTGAATTGCCCCGGGATTTATGATGTGCATTTTAACGGCGACGCCGCCGAATCTGGCACCGCAGGAGATATCACGGTACAGCTTTTTGTCAACGGAGTGCTTCAACCCGGCGCAGAGGCCACAGAGGATAGCACCGCCATCACAGATATTGTCAATATGGCTTTTGAAACCGCAGTTTGCGTTACCCCGGCCTGCTTCGCTTGCGGCAATTCCGTTTCCCTGACCTTTGTTGATACCGGTGTTGGCGCTGTTTTCAGTAATGTCGAAGTAGTTGTTATTAAGGTTCGATAAGGGAGGTTTAAATTATGCCTTATGATGCAAGAAACCCCAACATGAATCCCGGCCATGAGCATAAATTCGCTGATGTGAATGATTGTCTGAACAAAATCGCCACATCTTTCAAAGAATGGGAACTATGGCACGGAGAATCCGAAGTATGTGCTACTTTAATTGATTATCGCGGCCCTTCAAGATTCCATCAGCAAATGCAGAAAAG
>Ga0153948_1000329_pt1 | contig 25703 bp, 33 predicted proteins | sample TSNJ032MetaG_FD_104696 | JGI IMG/M metagenome (GOLD analysis project Ga0153948, IMG submission 104696) | Attine ant fungus gardens microbial communities from New Jersey, USA - TSNJ032 MetaG | ecosystem: Host-associated > Fungi > Mycelium > Unclassified | place: USA: New Jersey, Wharton State... | reverse complement strand
GATCGTTACTTTGGCCGAAGGCCAGAGCATCGACGTTTCGACCGGTCTCTGAGAGGCCTTGGAGTAAGAGACAATGGCACTCAAGCATTTTAATCCGACCACGCCAAGCCAGCGTCAGCTGGTCATCGTGGATCGCTCGGAACTCTACAAGGGCAAGCCGGTCAAGTCCCTGACCGAAGGTCTGTCCAAGAAGGGTGGCCGTAACAACACTGGTCGTATCACTGTTCGCTTTCAGGGCGGTGGTCACAAGCGTTCGTACCGCTTCATCGACTTCAAGCGTCGCAAGCTTGACGTCGTCGGCACCGTCGAACGCCTGGAATACGATCCGAACCGCACCGCGTTCATCGCGCTGATCCGTTACGAAGACGGTGAACTCGCATACATCCTGGCTCCGCAGCGTCTTGCTGTTGGCGACAAGGTTATTGCTGGTAACTCCGTCGACGTGAAGCCGGGCAACGCAATGCCGCTCGCTTCGATGCCTGTTGGCACGATCGTCCACAACGTCGAACTGAAGCCTGGTAAGGGCGGTCAGATCGCACGTTCGGCTGGCACCTACGCCCAGCTCGTCGGTCGCGACCAGGGCATGGCGATCCTGCGCCTCAACTCTGGTGAACAGCGTCTGGTTTCCGGCGCCTGCTTCGCTTCGGTTGGTGCAGTTTCGAACCCGGATCACGGCAATATCAACGACGGCAAGGCCGGTCGTTCGGTATGGCGTGGCAAGCGTCCGCACGTTCGCGGTGTTGCAATGAACCCGGTCGATCACCCGCATGGTGGTGGTGAAGGTCGTACCTCGGGTGGTCGTCACCCTGTCACTCCGTGGGGCAAGCCTACGAAGGGCAAGAAGACGCGCTCGAACAAGGCGACCGACAAGTTCATCATGCGTTCGCGCCATCAGCGCAAGAAGTAAGAGAGGTAGTCTAAAGTGGCTCGTTCAGTTTGGAAAGGTCCGTTTGTCGACGGCTATCTTCTCAACAAGGCTGAGAAGGTACGCGAAGGCGGTCGTAACGAAGTTATCAAGATGTGGAGCCGCCGCTCCACCATCCTGCCGCAGTTTGTCGGTCTGACTTTCGGCGTCTACAACGGCAACAAGCATGTGCCGGTGTCGATTTCGGAAGAAATGGTCGGACACAAGTTCGGTGAATTCGCGCCTACGCGTACCTACTACGGTCACGGCGCGGACAAGAAGGCAAAGAGGAAGTAACGATGGGCAAGGCCAAGGCTCCCCGCCAGCTTAAGGATAACGAGGCGAAAGCCGTCGCCCGTACGCTCCGCGTCAGCCCGCAGAAGCTTAACCTTGTCGCGAGCTTGATTCGCGGCAAGAAAGTGAATGCGGCACTTGCCGATCTGACGTTCTCGCGCAAGCGGATCGCCGATACGGTTAAGAAGACGCTTGAGTCGGCGATTGCAAACGCTGAAAACAATCACGACCTCGACGTCGATGCTCTGATCGTCGCCGAAGCCTATGTCGGTAAGTCGATCGTCATGAAGCGCTTCCACGTCCGCGGACGTGGTAAGGCAAGCCGTATCGAGAAGCCGTTTTCGCATCTCACCATTGTTGTCCGCGAAGTTGCGGAAAAAGGGGAGGCCGCATAATGGGTCAGAAGATTAATCCGATCGGTCTTCGTCTCGGCATCAACCGCACCTGGGATTCGCGTTGGTACGCAAATACCGGTGAGTACGGCAAGCTGCTGCATGAAGATGTCAAGATCCGTGAGTTCCTCACCGAAGAACTCAAGCAGGCTGCGATTTCGAAGATCGTGATTGAGCGTCCGCACAAGAAGTGCCGCGTGACGATTCACTCGGCTCGTCCGGGCATCATCATCGGCAAGAAGGGTGCAGACATCGAAAAGCTCCGCAAGAAGCTTTCCGAGATGACCAATGCCGATACTTCGCTCAACATCGTTGAAGTTCGCAAGCCGGAAATCGACGCTACGCTGATCGCTCAGTCGATCGCTCAGCAGCTCGAACGCCGTGTGGCATTCCGTCGCGCCATGAAGCGTGCCGTTCAGTCGGCAATGCGTCTTGGAGCCGAAGGTATCCGTATCAACTGCTCGGGTCGTCTGGGTGGCGCGGAAATCGCTCGCATGGAATGGTACCGTGAAGGTCGCGTTCCGCTTCACACTCTGCGCGCCGATATTGACTACGGCACAGCAGAAGCGAAGACCGCTTATGGTATCTGCGGCGTGAAGGTCTGGGTCTTCAAGGGCGAGATCCTTGAACACGATCCGATGGCTTCCGAACGTCGTGCGGTCGAGGGTGACAATCAGGGTTCCTCGTCGAACCGCCGCCGCGAAAACGCTTAAAAAGCGGGCCGCGGGCGAGAAATTTGGAGTAGAGAACAATGATGCAGCCTAAGCGCACCAAGTTCCGCAAGCAGTTCAAGGGCCGTATCCACGGCAACTCGAAGGGCGGCACGGATCTGAATTTCGGTGCTTTCGGTCTGAAGGCTCTCGAGCCGGAACGCGTCACCGCACGTCAGATCGAAGCGGCTCGCCGCGCGATCACCCGTCACATGAAACGTGCCGGTCGCGTGTGGATCCGCATCTTCCCTGACCTGCCGGTTACTTCGAAGCCTACCGAAGTCCGTATGGGTAAAGGTAAGGGTTCGGTTGACTACTGGGCATGCCGTGTGGCACCAGGTCGCGTAATGTTTGAGCTTGACGGCGTACCCGAAGATGTGGCACGCGAAGCCCTCAGACTCGGCGCAGCAAAGTTGCCGATCAAGACGCGCTTTATCCAGCGCATTGCTGAATAAGGAGAGGCAACTATGAAAGCCGCAGACGTTCGGGCGAAAAGCACCGATCAGATGAACGACGAGTTGGCCGCACTGAAGAAAGAACAGTTCAATCTGCGCTTTCAGAAGGCTACCGGCCAGCTCGAAAAGACCGCGCGCGTGAAGCAGGTTCGCCGCGACATTGCGCGTATTAAGACTATTGCCCGCCAGAAGGCGGCCGAAAGCAAGGCATAAGGAAAAAATATCATGCCTAAACGCGTTCTGCAGGGCGTTGTCGTCAGCGATAAGAACGACAAGACTGTTGTGGTTAAGGTTGAGCGTCGCTATTCGCATCCGCTCCTCCAGAAGACCGTGCGTCAGTCGAAGAAGTACAAGGCGCATGACGAAAACAACCAGTTCAAGGTTGGTGATTCCGTTTCCATTCAGGAATCGGCTCCGATCTCGAAGGACAAACGCTGGGTCGTTCTGACGAACGAAGCAGCGGGCTAAATTACAAACACGCAGCTTAGGTAGGGCAGGAGCCCTTAACCAGCTGAAGGAAAAGAAGGCGGCCAGTCATGATTCAGATGCAAACAAACCTCGACGTGGCGGATAACTCCGGCGCACGTCGTGTCATGTGCATCAAGGTGCTGGGCGGCTCGAAGCGGCGTTATGCTTCCGTTGGCGACATCATTGTGGTGTCGATCAAGGAAGCTATTCCGCGCGGCCGCGTCAAGAAGGGTGACGTGATGAAGGCGGTTGTTGTACGCACCGCCAAGGACATCCGTCGTCCGGACGGCAGCGTAATTCGTTTTGATAACAACGCAGCTGTTCTCATCGATAACAAGAAAGAGCCTATCGGCACTCGTATCTTCGGACCGGTTCCGCGCGAACTTCGCGCAAAGAACCACATGAAGATCATCTCGCTGGCTCCGGAAGTTCTGTAAGGAAGCACAACGATGCAAAAGATTCGCAAAGGCGACAGCGTTGTCGTGCTGTCCGGTAAGGACAAGGGCCGTAAGGGCGAGGTCCTTAAGGTTATGCCTAAGGACGAGCAGGCGCTCGTACGCGGCATTAATATTGTGAAGCGTCATCAGCGCCAGACCCAGACCCAGGAAGCCGGCATTATCTCCAAGGAAGCGCCGATCCACCTGTCCAACCTGGCTATTGTTGATCCCAAGGACGGCAAGCCGACCCGCGTCGGTTTCCGCGTTGAGGACGGCAAGAAGGTTCGTGTCGCAAAACGTTCTGGAGCGCTGATCGATGGCTGAAGCTAAGGCACTTCCACGCTTCAAGAAGCTTTATCAGGATAATATCCGTAAGGCTCTGCTTGAAGAGTTCAAATACGACAACGAGATGCAGATTCCACGCATCACCAAGGTTGTCCTCAATATGGGCGTTGGCGAAGCCACCGGCGATTCGAAGAAGCCGTCGGTAGCCGCAGAAGACCTCAGCCAGATTGCTGGCCAGAAGGCCGTCATCACGCGCGCCCGTAACTCGATCGCAACCTTCAAGTTGCGTGAAGACATGCCGATCGGCACGAAGGTCACCCTTCGCCAGGACCGCATGTATGAATTCCTTGATCGTCTGGTTACGATTGCTCTTCCTCGCGTTCGCGACTTCCGCGGCCTGAACCCGAAGAGCTTTGACGGACGTGGCAATTTTGCCATGGGCATCAAGGAGCACATCGTGTTCCCCGAAATCAACTACGATAAAGTTGATCAGATCTGGGGCATGGACATCATCGTTTGCACGACCGCCAAGACGGATGATGAAGCGCGCTCTCTTCTGCGTGCATTCAACTTCCCGTTTCGGCAGTAACGGCAAGCGTAGCGAGGTATAGATAACATGGCCAAGACTAGCGCAGTCGAAAAAAACAAGCGCCGCGAAAAGTTGGTTAAGCGTCATGCTGAAAAGCGTGCACGCCTGAAGGCGATCGTAATGGATCAGGGCCTTCCGCTGGAGGAGCGCTTCCGCGCCACTATCCGGCTTGCCGAACTGCCGCGCAATTCATCGAAGGTTCGTATTCGCAATCGTTGCGAAGTTTCGGGCCGTCCGCGTGGTTATTACCGTAAACTGAAGATGTCGCGTATCGCGCTCCGTCAGTTGGGTTCGCTCGGTCAGATCCCGGGCATCGTCAAGTCGAGCTGGTAAGGAGTAGCATATGTCTGTGTCAGATCCTCTCGGCGATATGCTGACCCGTATCCGCAACGCAGTAGGCCGCAAGAAGACCAAGGTTACGACCCCGGCTTCGAAGCTGCGCGCTCGCGTTCTCGATGTTCTTCAGTCTGAAGGTTACATCCGCGGTTACTCGCAGAGCGAATTCGTGAACGGCAAGGCCGAGATCGAAATCGAGCTGAAGTATTATGAAGGTGTTCCGGTTATCCGCGAGATTAGCCGCGTATCGAAGCCTGGTCGTCGCGTTTACGTGTCGGTCAAGTCGATCCCGCAGGTCGCGAACGGCCTCGGCATCTCGATCCTCTCCACGCCGAAGGGCGTTATGGCGGATCATGAAGCCCGTGAACAAAACGTTGGTGGTGAGCTGCTCTGCCGCATCTTCTGATGCGGTTGACAGCGAACAGATAAAAGACAGGTATAAAAATGTCTCGTATCGGTAAAAAACCCGTGCCGGTCCCGGCAGGCGTGACCGCCAGTGTTGATGGGCAGATCGTCAAGGCCAAGGGCGCGAAGGGGGAACTCTCCTTCGTCGTGCACGATGAAGTTCTGGTTAAGCTGGAAGACGGCGCTGTCAGCGTCGATCCGCGCGATCAGTCTAAGGAAGCTCGTTCGAAGTGGGGCATGTCCCGCACGATGATCTCCAACATTTTTGTTGGCGTGAAGGACGGCTTCGAAAAGAAGCTCGAAATCAGCGGCGTTGGTTATCGCGCTGCCATGCAGGGCAAGAACTTGCAGCTTTCGCTCGGCTTCAGCCACGAAGTGGTTTATGACGTGCCTGCTGGTATTACTGTTGCTGTACCGAAGCCGACGGAAATCGTCATTAACGGTATCGACAAGCAGCAGGTCGGTCAGGTCGCGGCTGAGATCCGCGAATATCGCGGCCCCGAGCCTTACAAGGGCAAGGGCGTCAAGTATGCGGGCGAGAAGATCGTTCGCAAAGAAGGCAAGAAGAAGTAAGGGAAGCGCGTCATGGCATCGCCAAAAGAAACTTTGCAGCGTCGCGCTGCTCGCGTGCGCCGTCAGCTCAAGTCTGTCGCCAACGGCCAGCCACGCCTCAGCGTGCACCGTTCTTCCAAGAACATCTACGCCCAGATCATCGACGACGTCCGCGGCGTTACGCTCGCGGCCGCTTCGACCCTCGATGGCGACCTCAAGGGCAAGCTCAAGACCGGTGCGGACCAGGCAGCAGCAGCTGCTGTTGGCAAGCTGGTTGCTGAGCGTGCCGCCAAGGCTGGCGTCAAGAACGTAGTGTTCGACCGTGGAGCTTTCATTTTCCACGGCCGCGTGAAGGCTCTCGCCGAAGCTGCCCGCGAAAGCGGCCTCAGCTTCTAATAGAAGTTTGTGCTTCCGGAAAAGAAAAAAGGAAATCAGGATATGGCACAGAGAGAACGTAACCGCGAAGACCGCGGTCGCGAGGAGCGCGACAGCGAGTTCGTTGACAAGCTCGTTCACATCAACCGCGTAGCCAAGGTCGTCAAGGGCGGCCGTCGCTTCGGTTTTGCTGCTCTCGTCGTCGTTGGCGATCAGAAGGGCCGCGTAGGCTTCGGTCATGGCAAGGCACGCGAAGTGCCGGAAGCTATCCGTAAGGCTACCGAAGCTGCTAAGCGCGACATGATCTTCGTTCCGCTGCGTTCGGGTCGTACTCTGCATCATGACGTCGAAGGCCGTCATGGCGCTGGCAAGGTTCTGCTCCGTGCAGCTCCTGCCGGTAAGGGTATCATCGCCGGTGGTCCGATGCGTGCAGTGTTCGAAACGCTTGGCGTTCAGGACGTTGTTGCCAAGTCGCTCGGTTCGTCGAACCCATACAACATGGTTCGCGCGACGTTTGATGCCCTCAAGCATCAGATGCATCCGAAGGATATCGCGGCACAGCGCGGCATCAAGTACTCGACCCTTCAGGCTCGCCGCCATGATGTGGTCGGTTCGGAAGAATAGCCGATAGTTTGTGTTAGTCCGGGGCCTGACAGTTTCTGCAACAAGTTGCATTTGACACTGAAACAGGCCACCGGATACGCCATAGACAAAGGATTTGAGTGATGGCTGAGAAGAAGGGTAAGACGGTTACGGTCGAACAGATCGGAAGCCCTATCCGTCGTCCAGCCGAGCAGCGCGCAACGCTGATCGGTCTCGGACTTAACAAAATGCACCGCCGCCGCACGCTGGAGGATACTCCTTCGGTTCGTGGCATGATCGCCAAGGTTCAGCATCTCGTCCGCATCGTGGACGAGGCCTGATAACGCAGGGGATAGAGACATGAAACTCAACGATCTGCGTGATAAGCCAGGTTCCGTCAAGGCTCGCAAGCGCGTTGGCCGTGGTATCGGCTCGGGCACCGGCAAGACCGCTGGCCGCGGCGTCAAGGGTCAGAAGTCCCGTTCGGGCGTCGCGATCAATGGCTTCGAAGGCGGCCAGATGCCAATCTACCGCCGTCTGCCAAAGCGCGGCTTCACCAACATCTTCGCAAAGAGCTTCAACGTTGTGTCGCTCGGCCGTGTTCAGGCCGCTATCGACGCCGGCAAGCTGGATGCCAAGGCTGTTGTGAACCTCGAAGCGCTGAAGGCTGCTGGTGTGATTCGTCGCGCCAAGGACGGTGTTCGCATTCTTTCGGATGGCGAGCTGAAGGCTAAGGTAACCTTTGAGGTTGCTGGCGCTTCCAAGTCGGCAGTCGAGAAAATCGAAAAGGCTGGCGGCAGCATCAAGCTTCCGGAAGCCGCAGCTGCCGAATAAGGCTTCTGCAATAAAATTCTAAGCGGCGGCCCAGAGCGATTCCGGAAAAATGCAATGCATTTTTCTATTTGGAATTGCGATTAAAACTGGGCCGCCGCTTGCACATTTATGCCAATGCGCATATCTGGGTTGGGTCTTCTTGTCCGTGAGGACGCGGGTTGAATAAACGCGCGTCGATGGGGGTAGGGGACCGGAGACTTTTCACCGGAGAAATTTAATGGCATCGGCTGCTGAACAGCTAGTTTCCAATCTCAATTTCTCGGCTTTTTCGAAAGCTGAAGAACTCAAGAAGCGCATCTGGTTTACTCTGGGCGCTTTGCTCGTATATCGGTTCGGCACCTATATTCCGCTTCCAGGAATCAATCCTGACGCTCTTGCGCAGGCTTTCCAGCAGCATAGCCAGGGTGTGCTCGGACTTTTCAACATGTTCGCCGGTGGCGCCGTTGGTCGTATGGCCATTTTCGCGCTCGGCATCATGCCTTACATCTCTGCCTCCATCATCGTGCAGCTCATGACGTCGGTTGTTCCGTCGCTTGAAGCGCTGAAGAAGGAAGGCGAGGCGGGCCGCAAGATCATCAATCAGTATACGCGTTACGGTACGGTGCTTCTGGCACTCGTGCAGGCCTATGCCATTTCGGTCGGCTTGCAATCGGGTAACGGTATTGTGGTGAGCCCGGGACCGTTCTTCATTGTTTCATCGGTGATTACGCTCGTTGGCGGCACCATGTTCCTGATGTGGCTCGGAGAGCAGATCACGGCGCGCGGTATCGGTAACGGTATTTCACTGATCATCTTCTCGGGTATCGTTGCAAACCTTCCGCATGCCATTTCCGGTACGCTGGAACTGGGCCGCACTGGTGCTTTATCCACGGGCCTTATTCTGGGCGTCATCGTGCTCGCAATCGCCCTGATCGCGGTCATCGTGTTCGTCGAGCGTGCGCAGCGCCGCCTGCTGATCCAGTATCCGAAGCGTCAGGTTGGCAACCGCATGTTCCAGGGCGATACTTCGCACCTGCCGCTGAAGCTCAATACAGCTGGCGTGATTCCGCCGATCTTCGCATCGTCGCTGCTGCTTCTGCCTGCGACTGTTGCTGGCTTCGCCAACACGACGGAAATGCCTGGTTGGGCAACCACGATTCTCAACGCGTTGGGCCATGGACAGCCTCTTTACATGCTGTTCTACGCAGGCTTGATGGCGTTCTTCTGCTTCTTCTATACGGCCATCGTGTTCAATCCCAAGGACACTGCTGACCAGCTCAAGAAGCATTCCGGCTTCATCCCGGGCATTCGCCCCGGTGAACGGACTGCCGAATATATAGACTATGTGTTGACCCGCATCACGGTTGTCGGCGCCATCTATATTATGCTTGTCTGTCTTCTGCCGGAATTCCTGATTTCCGCGACCGGCGTGCCATTCTATCTTGGTGGTACATCGCTGCTGATCGTTGTGAGCGTGACGCTCGATACGGTTGCGCAAGTTCAGGGACATCTTATCGCCCATCAGTATGAAGGGCTGATCAAGAAGTCCAAACTCAGAGGTGGGAAACGCAATAAATGAGACTGATACTTCTTGGGCCGCCCGGAGCAGGTAAGGGGACGCAGGCTGGACTTCTTACCAAGAAGCATGGAATTCCGCAGCTTTCGACTGGCGATATGCTGCGTTCGGCAGTCGCTCAACAGAGCGAAGTCGGAAAGCGCGCCAAAGCAGTTATGGATGCCGGTCAGCTGGTATCCGACGAGATCGTCAACCAGATCGTGTCGGAGCGCATTGATGCTCCAGATTGCGCGAATGGTTTCATTCTCGACGGCTACCCGCGTACCGTTCCGCAAGCTGAAGCGCTCGGCGGAATGCTCGCGAATAAAGGCCTGAAGCTTGATGCAGTCATCGAGCTGAAGGTTGACGAGAATGCCCTGGTCAAGCGGATGGAGAGCCGCGTGGCCGAAACGATCGCCAAGGGCGGTCAGGTGCGTTCGGATGACAATCCGGAAGCTTTCCGCAAGCGTCTTGTCGAATATCGCGAGAAGACCGCGCCGCTTTCGACCTACTATGCCGGGACTGGCGAATTGCGTGTCCTCAACGGTATGGCTCCGGTTGAAGAAGTTACCGCTGAGATCGAGAGAATTCTCGTTCCGGCATAAGGCTTTTCAAAGCCTTGGACTATCGCATCGGCACAGATACCGGGATCGGTTTTTGTAAAGCAGGATGCGCAGATACAAACACGGGCAGAGAAACGCTTTGCGATTCTCTGCCCGTTTATTGCTTCCAGAAGTCGCTTTGATTGTCTGTCGGGCCGGTTTGATGGCTTTACGGACAGTTAAGAGTTGACTTTTTCGGGCGATTCCGTCAAAGACTGCGCCACTTCATTTGGTTTTGAATGGCAGGTAGCGGCGGAAATCGAAAAGAGGCCGATACCGGTCATTTTATGCTGTCTGGGGGATTAGTCTTTCAGGCGGAAGTGATTAACATTAAGGAGAACAGACGTGGCACGTATCGCTGGCGTCAACATCCCGACGAACAAGCGCGTTGTTATTGCGCTTCAGTACATCCACGGGATTGGACCGAAATTTGCTCGGGAAATCGTAACGAAGGTTGGCATTGCCGATGATCGTCGCGTTAACCAGCTGACGGATGCTGAAGTCCTTCAGATCCGCGAAGCAATCGATGCTGACTACCAGGTCGAAGGTGACCTGCGTCGTGAAGTTTCGATGAACATCAAGCGCCTGATGGACCTGGGTTGCTACCGCGGCCTGCGTCATCGTCGTTCGCTGCCGGTTCGCGGCCAGCGCACGCACACCAACGCACGCACCCGTAAGGGTCCGGCGAAGGCTATCGCAGGCAAGAAGAAGTAATTTCGACGGAACGTTTTCGTTCCGTCGGGCCTTTCCGGTGCGCCGGTTGGGTTTGATACTGGTCCTTTCTTGAGGACCGGTGTAGCCGCTGGAATTACGGCGGTGTAGAGATCGATTGAAAGGACTATCATGGCCAAGGAAGCCACGCGCGTTCGCCGTCGCGAGCGTAAAAACATCTCGTCGGGCGTTGCCCACGTAAATTCGACGTTCAACAACACCATGATCACCATCACGGATGCTCAGGGCAATGCTATTGCCTGGTCTTCCGCCGGTGCTCAGGGTTTCAAGGGTTCGCGTAAGTCGACCCCGTTCGCCGCACAGATCGCTGCCGAAGATTGCGCCAAGAAGGCTCAGGAACACGGCATGCGCTCCCTCGAAGTCGAGGTTTGCGGACCGGGTTCTGGCCGTGAATCCGCGCTGCGCGCCCTTCAGGCTGCCGGCTTTGTGATCACGTCGATCCGCGATGTTACGCCGATCCCGCACAACGGTTGCCGTCCGCGCAAGAAGCGCCGGGTCTAATCCTCGTTCACATGCTGCAAGAGCCTCGGATTTCATCCGGGGCTCCTCTGCGGTTTCTTCACTTGATCGCTACGATAGGATGGTAGCGACGATTGATAGAGGGATACTCACATGATCCAGAAGAACTGGCAGGAACTGATCAAGCCGAACAAGGTGGAATTTTTCACCCACGGCTCCCGCACGCACGCAACCGTCGTTGCTGAACCGCTGGAACGCGGCTTCGGTCTGACGCTCGGTAATGCTCTGCGTCGCGTGCTTCTGTCGTCGCTGCGCGGCGCTGCCGTGACCGCCGTACAGATCGACGGCGTTCTGCATGAATTCTCTTCTATTCCGGGCGTCCGCGAAGACGTTACGGATATCGTTCTGAACGTCAAGGAAATCGCCATCCGTATGGAAGGCGAGGGCCCGAAGCGCATGGTCGTCCGCAAGGAAGGCCCAGGTGCCGTTACGGCTGGCGACATTCAGACTGTCGGCGATGTCGAAATCCTTAACCCGGATCACGTCATCTGCACGCTGGACGAAGGCGCTGAAATCCGCATGGAATTCACCGTCAACACCGGCAAGGGCTACGTGCCTGCCGACCGCAACCGTGCGGAAGACGCTCCGATTGGGCTTATCCCGGTCGACAGCCTGTATTCCCCGGTTCGCAAGGTGTCGTACAAGATTGAGAACACCCGTGAAGGTCAGGTTCTCGATTATGACAAGCTGACGCTGAACATCGAGACCAACGGCTCGGTTACGGGCGAAGACGCAGTGGCTTACGCTGCTCGTATTCTCCAGGACCAGCTGGCGATCTTCGTCAACTTCGAAGAGCCTCAGAAGGAAGCCCCGCAGGAACAGGTTGCGGAACTGGCTTTCAACCCGGCTCTGCTCAAGAAGGTGGACGAACTCGAACTGTCTGTCCGTTCGGCAAACTGCCTGAAGAACGACAACATCGTCTACATCGGCGATCTGATCCAGAAGACGGAAGCCGAGATGCTGCGGACTCCGAATTTCGGTCGCAAGTCGCTCAACGAGATCAAGGAAGTTCTCGCGTCGATGGGTCTCCATCTTGGTATGGAAATCCCGTCCTGGCCGCCGGAAAATATCGAAGATCTCGCAAAGCGTTACGAAGACCAATACTAAGCATTTCCAGCGAAAGTGCGAAGCGGTTTCGCGTCGGACAATGCGTAAAACGAAGATAAGACCGGCATATCCCGGTACGTTACGAATTAAAGGAGAAGGCCATGCGCCACGGTAATGGACAGCGTAAGCTGAACCGCACTGCCTCGCATCGCAAGGCAATGTTCGCCAACATGGCGGCTTCGCTCATCGAGCATGAACAGATTGTGACCACGCTTCCTAAGGCTAAGGAAATCCGTCCGATCGTAGAAAAGCTTGTCACGCTCGGCAAGCGCGGCGACCTGCATGCACGCCGTCAGGCTATCTCGGCTATCCGCGACGTTAAGGTCGTGGCTAAGCTGTTCGATACGCTGGCTACGCGCTATGCAACCCGCAACGGCGGCTACATCCGCATCATGAAGGCTGGCTTCCGCGCTGGCGACAACGCGCCTCTGGCTGTTGTTGAATTCGTGGAACGCGATGTCGATGCTAAGGGCAAGGCTGACCGCGCTCGCGTAGAAGCTGAAGCTGCTGCTGAAGCCGACGCAGCGTAATCAAAGCATTTCCAGCAAATGCGCTAAGCGTCTTTGCGTCGGATAATGCATGATTATGAGCAGAGATTAAAAAGGGCCGCCTCGTGCGGCCCTTTTTGTTTGCGCTGTTGCTGACATATGCGCTCACACATTGATGTGAGGGAAAATTACACCAGCTTTTCGTCCGTGGTCACAATGTGGCCCTTTATCCTTGGCCTCAGTTGATTACATATGGACAACGAGTCTCGTATGCTTCCACCGGAAGTCTTGCGGGCAGGCTGGGAAAGCGCGGAGTTTGTGCATGAATTGGCGACGTTTCGGGATTGCGGGCATTATTCTGGCATCGATTGGCATGGCAAGCCTGCCAGCTTCAGCGCAGGATGCGCCAGCGGCTCCAGCAAAGCAGATACCGCTCAGTCGCGGAGATATGCAGCTCTCCTTCGCGCCGTTGGTGAAGGAAACCACGCCCGCCGTCGTTAATGTCTATGCTGCGCGACAGGTTCAGGCACAGGCACGCTCGCCATTTGCAGGCGACCCATTCTTCGAACAGTTTTTCGGCAAACAGTTCGGCGATAGCAAGCCGCGTATCCAGCAGTCGCTCGGTTCCGGCGTTATCGTCGATTCATCGGGCATTGTCGTGACCAACAATCACGTCATCAAGGATGCGGATGAAATCAAGGTCGCTCTTTCCGATGGTCGCGAATTCGAAAGCAAGCTGCTGCTGCGCGACGAGACCACCGATCTTGCCGTATTGAAGATCGATTCCAAGGAAAAGTTTCCAGTCCTGTCGCTTGGCAATTCCGATGAGGTGGAAGTGGGCGATCTGGTGCTTGCTGTCGGCAACCCGTTCGGTGTCGGCCAGACCGTGACGAGCGGCATTGTCTCGGCGCAATCGCGCACGCAGGTTGGAATTTCCGATTTCGACTTCTTCATCCAGACTGACGCAGCCATCAATCCGGGTAATTCCGGCGGCGCGTTGGTGGATATGCGCGGGCGATTGATTGGCATCAATACGGCAATCTATTCACGCTCCGGGGGCTCTGTCGGCATTGGCTTTGCTATTCCGTCCAATATGGTGCGCGCGGTGATCGATGCGGCGCAGCGGGGCAGTTCCAGTTTCGAGCGCCCTTATATCGGCGCGACTTTCCAGGGTGTCACAGCTGATCTGGCCGAAGGCCTCGGTATGGAAAAGCCCTATGGCGCTTTGATCACCGCTGTTGCCAAGGGTGGACCGGCGGAAGCCGCAGGCCTGAAGGTCGGCGATGTTGTCCTCTCGGTGCAGGGTGCCCGCGTGGATAATCAGGATGTGCTTGGCTATCGTCTTTCAACCGCAGGGATCGACAGCACGATCTCTGTTGCGATCCTGCGCGGTGGTGAAAATCTTACCGTGCCGGTCAAGCTGACCAAAGCGCCGGAAGTGAAGCAGACAGCGCCACTCATTATCAAGGGCGATAATCCTTTCGCAGGCGCTGCTGTGCAGGAGCTGACGCCTTCCACAGCGACCAAACTGCGTCTGAAGAGTGACGTAAATGGTGTAGCCGTGATGGATGTCTATTCGGGCTCGCCTGCGGCAAGACTGGGGCTGCGCCCGGGCGATATCATTCGCAATCTGAACGGCAATGTGATCCGCAGCGTGACCGATCTTTCTTCGGTCCTCAATGCGGGCCGTGGTCTGGCATGGCGCATGGAAATCGAACGCAACGGTACGCTTCTGCGCCAGTTCGTTCGATAAACCCGCCACGAAAAGTTGCATGCCGCTTCAGGTAAGATTATGCCTGAAGCGGCATTTTATTTATCGACCGAGTTATCGAATGAGCGATCTTTTTTCATCGGCCTCAGACCCGAATGCGGACCGTAACCGTCCGCTGGCGGACCGCCTGCGCCCTCGGCACTTGTCGAAGGTGACCGGTCAGGAACATCTGACCGGGCCGGAAGGCGTACTGACGCGCATGATCGAATCCGGTTCGCTCGGTTCGATGATTTTCTGGGGCCCGCCCGGAACCGGCAAAACCACTGTCGCTCGGCTGCTGGCGGGCGAGACCGATCTGGCCTTCGAGCAGATTTCCGCAATCTTTTCCGGCGTGGCCGACCTCAAGAAAGTCTTCGAGACGGCTCGTGCAAGGCGCATGTCCGGGCGTCAGACCTTGCTTTTCGTGGACGAGATCCATCGTTTCAACCGCGCGCAGCAGGATTCGTTCCTGCCGGTGATGGAAGACGGTACGGTCATCCTGATCGGCGCGTCGACTGAAAACCCGTCATTTGAACTCAACGCTGCTCTTCTTTCACGCGCGCGTGTGCTGACCTTCCATCCGCATGACGCAAAGAGCATCGCGACGCTGCTTATCCGGGCAGAGGAACAGGAAGATCGCTCGCTGCCATTGGACGAGGAGGCGAGGGCCAGCCTGATTCGTATGGCCGATGGCGATGGTCGTGCTGCATTGACGCTGGCTGAAGAAGTCTGGCGCGCCGCGCGCCCGGAAGAGATCTTTACCGCCGAAAAACTTCAGGACGTGGTGCAGCGTCGTGCTCCGGTTTACGACAAGAGCCAGGACGGGCATTACAATCTGATCTCTGCCCTGCATAAATCGGTGCGCGGGTCCGATCCTGACGCGGCGCTCTATTATCTGTCGCGCATGTTCGATGCGGGCGAAGATCCGCTATATCTCGGACGGCGTCTAGTGCGCATGGCGGTTGAAGATATCGGGCTCGCCGATCCGCAGGCGCTTGTCATCTGCAACGCCGCCAAGGACGCCTATGATTATCTGGGATCGCCGGAAGGCGAGCTGGCGCTGGCGCAGGCTTGCGTTTATCTCGCAACCGCGCCCAAGTCGAATGCCGTTTACATGGCTTATAAGGCCTCTATGCGCGCCGCCAAGGAACATGGTTCACTGGTGCCGCCAAAGCATATTCTCAACGCTCCCACCAAACTGATGAAGAATGAGGGTTATGGCGATGGTTACGCCTATGACCACGATCAGCCGGACGCCTTTTCGGGACAGGATTATTTCCCGGAAAGCCTGGGACGGCAGAAGTTCTACGATCCTCCGGAACGCGGCTTTGAGCGCGATATCCGCAAGCGGCTCGATTATTGGGCAAAGCTGCGTCAGGAGCGTCAGGGCAGGAACCGGTAAGAACCTGCCCGTGTGAGGTTTAACGCATTAGTGCTGGATAGGTGAAAAACAGCGCGTGGCTCAGATTCAGCAGAAAATGAACCGAGATTGATGAGATCAGTCTACCTGTCTTGTAATAGGCAGTGCCATAGAACAGCCCGGCAACGCCCGCCAGCGCTATATAGGCTACGCCGCCATCGAAGTGCAGAAGCCCGAACAGGATCGCGCTGATTGTGATTGCAAAGACCGGATGCCAGCGGCGATGGTATGAGTAGGCAAGCAAGCGCCCCTGAATCATGCCGCGAAACAGCACTTCTTCTGCGAAGGCAACGAAGACGAGATTGTTGATGGCCCATATGCCGAAGTAGGGCATGATCTTCGGGTCGAACTTGATATAGCCGATCGCCAGTGCGAAGGGGATCAAGGCGAGAAGACAGCCGCCCCACATCATTCCTATGATCTTCAAAGTTTCGGTTGTTCCAGCGCGTTTTATCGGCGCGTCAAACTCAGTCCCCGAGGTGAAAAATCGCCCGCTGAGTGCAAGGATGATCGCAGCCGCCGTCTTGTCCAGATTCAAGTACATGGAAAATGGCACGCCGCCAGTGGACATGACCGCTGCGTCGATGATTTTCGTGTTGTGAAAGCCCCACACAACATGAATGAAGAATGTGAGACATGCCGCGATTACAAGTAGGTCCATTGTCGGCTCGGTCCAGGGAAAACGGCGATACATGCTTTCGCGGAGAATGTTGAACCGCCAATGTGTAAGGATCGAAAACACCGCCAGCGACAACAGGCCCACCAGAGAGATGGACTCTCCGAGCAGTGCCGCGATGAACACGGCGATCAGGAGAGCGAGGGCAACAATGTCATGTCTTGTTACGACGGCGATGACAGATGCAGCTAGAAATATATAGGTAAATCCATAGGGAATAAAATATTGCATATAGCTCATAATTCATTCTCCAATTATTCAATAAAACAATAATCGAACGGGTAATTTCTAGAAATTCCTAATTTTTTATCAAATGTTACTAGCCTGATTTTATATTTATTAAATCGGCCATCAATGCATTTATTCGGCAATATTATTTATTGCTGAGAAAATATTATCTCATTCAATGAGATTGAACTTCCGAATCGGGCGCCGCGCGCGTGATGCTGTGCATTCAGGTTAATAGGAAGTTTACTTTTACATTTTATCAATCTTTGCAATTTGATGAGGTTTCCCATGATGCGCGTTTTGTGTCTCGTAGCGCTCGTGATCCTTGGAGGCTGTGCGACCGCCCCACGGCAGGTCAGCAATGTATGCGCAGTCTTCGATCAGCGTGACGGTTGGTTCAACAATTGGCAGACTGCCGCGACACGTGCATCGCGTGAGTTCGGCGTGCCTGTTCCCGTTCTGATGGCGACGATCTATACGGAATCGGGCTTTCAGCCCTATGCGAGACCGCCTCGCACCAAGATTCTTTGGATCATTCCGTGGAAGCGCGCATCCAGCGCTTATGGCTATTCACAGGCGCTGAACGGCACCTGGGATCGTTATAAACGTGAGACCGGCCGTTGGACCGCTTCACGCACCAACTTTGCCGACGCTATTCATTTCATCGGCTGGTATCACAATCAAAGCTATCAGAAGAACGGCATCAACCGCGCTGACACCTATAGCCTCTATCTGGCCTATTATAGTGGTCATGGCGGTTACGCACGCGGGGCGTGGCGCGGTAATTCCACGGCGCTCAGCGGCGCGAAGCGGGCACAGGCGATGGCCAATCGTTATGCAGCGCAGTTGCGTTCTTGCGGCGGTATTGGCTAAAAGGTGAGGATTGGGGTTTCAAATACGAGATTTGGAACACCATCCGGCCTTAATCGCAATTATCATGCGCGCGGAATCGCAAATTGAGGATGACCTTTGCATGTTGAAAAGAATCGGTATCGCCCTGATTGGAGCCACTTTGCTGGCGGGCTGCACCACTGACCCATATACGGGCGAACAGAAGATGTCGAACACGGCAGGCGGCGCGGCAATCGGCGCTGCTGTCGGTGCTTTGGGCGGCCTTATGGTTGGCGGTTCCAGCCGCGCACAGCGCAATGCCGTGCTGATTGGCGCGGGTATTGGCGCGCTCGGCGGTGGCGCCATCGGCAATTATATGGATCGTCAGGAAAGCGAACTGCGTGCGCAGTTGCAGGGCACCGGCGTTTCGGTGACGCGTAATGGCGATCAGATCATCCTGAACATGCCGTCGAGCATCACCTTCGACACCGATCAGGATCAGGTGAAGAGCCAGTTCTATCCAACGCTGAACTCGGTGGCCATCGTGCTGCGCAAGTTCAACCAGACCCTCGTCGACGTTCTGGGGCACACCGACTCGACGGGCAGCGCCAGCCACAATCAGGACCTGTCGCAGCGTCGTGCCGGATCGGTGGCAAGCTATCTCGGTTCACAGGGTATCGATCCGCGTCGCTTTGCGATCATCGGTTATGGCGCAAGCCAGCCAGTGGCCACCAATGCCACGCCGGAAGGCCGCGCTCAGAACCGCCGCGTCGAAATCCAGATTTCGCCGCTGCGGGGCGCAAGCTAACCCTTCAGCAGCTAGAATCGGGCCGCCAAGGCCCGCCATATCGAGCGCAGTTCTTCGCAAGAAGGGCTGCGCTTTTGTCTGTTTTGGCGAATCGTTGCTTCGTTGGATGCCGCCGCTGGCCTTAAAGCGTGGATAGGCTTTTTATTTTACATGTCTCTAATTATAGAGAACAATAATGGAACAAAATAATAAAAATAAATAAATTCAGTATGTTGCATGAGTTGCCAAATGAGAACAAAACAGATACAAATAGATATGAGCGATGAGCCTGCCGGGCTTCTAGCGGGACAAGAGGATGGTGTAAGATGTCTCAGAATTCATTGCGACTTGTTGAGGATAATTCAGTGGACAAGACTAAGGCACTTGATGCGGCGCTGTCACAGATCGAAAGAGCGTTCGGCAAAGGCTCGATCATGCGCCTCGGTCAGAACGACAAGGCGGTCGAAATCGAGACCGTATCGACCGGCTCGCTCTCTCTGGACATCGCGCTGGGTGTAGGCGGCTTGCCCAAGGGCCGTATCGTTGAAATTTACGGACCGGAAAGCTCGGGTAAGACCACGCTCGCGCTGCACACGATTGCCGAAGCTCAGAAGAAGGGTGGCATCTGCGCATTCGTTGATGCGGAACATGCGCTCGATCCGGTCTATGCGCGTAAGCTTGGCGTGGATCTGGAAAACCTGCTGATCTCGCAGCCGGACACCGGCGAGCAGGCACTTGAAATTACCGACACGCTCGTGCGCTCTGGTGCCATCGATGTTCTGGTCATCGATTCTGTTGCTGCGCTGACACCGCGTGCGGAAATTGAAGGTGAAATGGGCGATTCGCTGCCGGGTCTTCAGGCTCGTCTGATGAGCCAGGCGCTGCGCAAGCTTACCGCTTCCATTTCGCGTTCCAACTGCATGGTCATCTTCATCAACCAGATCCGTATGAAGATCGGCGTCATGTTCGGTTCGCCTGAAACGACGACCGGCGGTAATGCGCTGAAGTTCTACGCTTCGGTTCGCCTTGATATCCGCCGCATCGGTTCCATCAAGGAGCGTGATGAAGTCGTCGGCAACCAGACCCGCGTGAAGGTGGTGAAGAACAAGCTTGCTCCTCCCTTCAAGCAGGTTGAATTCGACATCATGTATGGCGCCGGTGTTTCCAAGATGGGCGAACTGGTCGATCTTGGCGTGAAGGCAGGCGTTGTCGAAAAGTCCGGCGCTTGGTTCTCCTATAATTCGCAGCGTCTCGGCCAGGGCCGTGAAAACGCGAAGCTTTATCTCAAGGACAATCCGGAGGTCGCCCGCGAAATCGAGACGACGCTTCGTCAGAATGCCGGTTTGATTGCTGAGCAGTTCCTCGATGATGGCGGCCCGGAAGAAGACAGCGGGTCCGACGTAGCGGAGATGTAATATCCGCCAGAGGTTTTGCTCGAACCGCTGTACTGATTGGAAGTTGGAAGCCCTGTGCTGTTGCGCGGGGCTTCTCTTTTTTCAGTCGCGGCTTGATGTGAATTTAAAAGCACTGGCAAAAGGTGCTTTCACAGGCAGAATTTGCCTTTATGGCGCACGCTGCTTATCTGGACAGAAAAGCAGCACATCGTTAAAAGCGGTCAACCGAAGAACTCCACTTCACGTCTTTGTTGTGCGGGAAGGGAGTAATGCCTGCGGTCTCCGTTATTTGTTGGCGGTTTGCAGGTGGAAAAGACAATCGATGCAGCCTTTGAAACAGGGTGCATCAATGCAGGGCACGAAAAGCCCAAGGGTGAATTATGGCTGGCGTCAACGAGATAAGGTCCACATTCCTCGATTACTTCCGCAAGAACGGACACGAAATCGTTCCGTCGAGTCCGCTCGTACCGCGCAATGACCCGACGCTCATGTTTACCAATGCGGGCATGGTGCAGTTCAAGAACGTCTTCACGGGGCTGGAACACCGCGCCTATAATCGCGCGACCACCTCGCAGAAATGCGTGCGTGCAGGCGGCAAGCATAACGATCTCGACAATGTAGGCTACACGGCGCGCCATCACACTTTCTTTGAAATGCTGGGCAATTTCTCGTTCGGCGATTATTTCAAGGAAGACGCCATCAGCTTCGCCTGGAACCTGATCACCAAGGAATTCGGCCTGCCGAAAGACAAGCTGCTCGTCACCGTCTATCACACGGATGAGGATGCCGCGAATTACTGGAAGAAGATCGCCGGTCTGAGCGATGACCGCATTATCCGCATTGCCACCAGCGACAATTTCTGGGCGATGGGCGATACGGGTCCATGCGGCCCGTGTTCGGAAATCTTCTTCGATCACGGCGATCACATCTGGGGTGGACCTCCCGGATCGCCAGACGAAGACGGCGACCGCTTCATCGAGATATGGAATCTCGTTTTCATGCAGTTCGAACAGGTGACACCGGATCAGCGCATTGATCTGCCGCGTCCGTCGATCGATACGGGCATGGGTCTGGAACGCGTTGCGGCCGTGCTGCAGGGCGTGCATGACAATTACGACATCGATCTGTTCAAGGCGCTGATCCGGGCTTCGGAAGAAGCAACTGGCATCAAGGCTGAAGGCGATTTCCGTGCCAGCCATCGTGTGATTGCCGACCATCTGCGCGCTTCGAGCTTCCTCATTGCCGATGGCGTTTTGCCGTCGAATGAAGGTCGCGGTTATGTGCTGCGCCGCATCATGCGCCGCGCGATGCGCCATGCCCAGCTTCTGGGCGCGAAGGAACCGTTGATGTGGCGTCTGCTGCCAGCGCTCATTCGCGAAATGGGCCAGGCCTATCCGGAGCTGATCCGCGCCGAAGCACTGATTTCCGAAACGCTGAAGCTGGAAGAAACCCGTTTCCGCAAGACGCTGGAGCGCGGTCTTGGCCTGTTGTCCGATGCATCGGGAAAGCTGGTTGAAGGTGACCGTCTCGATGGCGAAACCGCCTTCAAGCTTTATGATACCTATGGGTTCCCGCTCGATCTGACGCAGGACGCTCTGCGCCAGCGCGGCATCACCGTCGATACGGATGGCTTCTCGACAGCCATGGAACGCCAGAAGGCCGAGGCTCGCGCCAATTGGGCAGGCTCCGGCGAAGCTGCAACCGAGACGATCTGGTTTGGCATCAAGGACAAGGTCGGTGCGACCGAGTTCCTCGGTTATGAAACTGAAAGCGCTGAAGGCGTTATCGCCGCTCTGGTGCGCGACGGCGCGGAAGTGCAATCGGCTTCTGAAGGCGAGACTGTTGCGGTCGTGGTCAATCAGACGCCTTTCTATGGTGAATCGGGCGGCCAGCAGGGCGATACCGGAACGATTTCCGGCGAAGGTTTTGCTATCACCGTCAAGGATACGCAGAAGAAAGGCGAGGGCGTCTTCGTTCATATCGGCGAAGTAACCAAGGGCACGGTGAAGACCGGCGAAGCTGTCGAACTGAAAGTTGACTCGGATCGCCGTACGCGCATCCGCTCCAACCACTCGGCAACCCATCTTCTGCATGAAGCGCTGCGCGAGACGCTCGGCAGCCATGTGGCGCAGAAGGGTTCGCTTGTCGCGCCAGACCGTCTGCGCTTCGACTTCTCGCACCCGAAGCCAATTTCGGCTGAGGAACTGGCCAAGGTTGAAAACATGGCCAATGAGATCATCCTTCAGAACGCGCCGGTTTCGACGCGCCTGATGGCTGTGGACGACGCGATTGCCGAAGGCGCAATGGCGCTGTTCGGTGAGAAATACGGCGACGAAGTGCGCGTCGTTTCGATGGGCACAGCCAAGCATGGTCCAAAGTCGGGCAAGGCCTATTCGGTCGAGCTTTGCGGCGGTACCCATGTGCGCCAGACAGGCGATATCGGCCTTGTTCGCATCGTTTCCGAAGGTGCGGTTGCAGCCGGTGTTCGTCGTATGGAAGCGCTGACGGGTGAGGCTGCGCGCCTTTATCTCGAAGAGCAGGATGAACGCGTGAAGGCAATTGCCAACGCGCTGAAGACTACGCCTGCCGAAGCGTTGGAGCGCGTCAACGCCCTTATGGATGAGCGCAAGAAGCTTGAACGCGAACTGTCGGATGCACGCAAGAAGCTGGCGCTCGGCGGCGGTTCGTCGGAAGGCGGCAGTGCGGTTGAAGCTGTGAACGGCGTCAACTTCCTTGGCAAGGTCGTGACTGGCGTGTCGCCACGCGATCTGAAGCCGCTGGCTGACGAAGGCAAGAAGCAGGTCGGCTCCGGCGTGGTTCTGTTCATCGGCGTCGGTGAAGATGGCAAGGCCAGCGCGGTTGCTGCCGTGACGGAAGACATGGTTGGCCGTTTCAGCGCCGTGGATCTAGTCCGTGCCGCTTCTGCAGCACTCGGCGGCGCCGGTGGCGGCGGTCGTCCGGACATGGCGCAGGCCGGTGGACCGGATGGCGACAAGGCCGATGCTGCTATAGCAGCGGTCAAGGCGCTGATCGTCTAATGCAATCTAAAAAAGGCCGGGGCAACCCGGCCTTTTCTTTATGGGCTTAGGCTGCGTGAGCCGTGCGGCTGTCGTCGGGCGCTTCGCGGCGCTCATCCAACCCGTAGTCGCGAACGACACTGGCAACCCGCAGGCGATAATCTTCAAAGACACCGCTGCGTCCTTTGGTCTGGGCAATGCGATGGGTTGGAAGGTTGCGCCAGGCGTTCACCGCCTCTTCATCACGCCAGAAGGATAGAGATAGCAGCTTGTCGGGCTCCACGAGGCTTTGAAAGCGCTCGATGGAGATGAACCCGTCAATGCGGCTGAGATCGTCCCGCAAGCTTGCTGCAATATCCAGATATTGATCGCGCCGCTCGTCATCTGCGGGCCAGACTTCAAAGATCACTGCAATCATGGCTTGATCAACTCCGCATGAGGTCCCGATTGCAACTTGAGAAAGATGCGATCCTCAGACCGGATGAATTGTTCCCGACGCGCAAATTCATAATTCTCCCGACCGAGCGGGTCGGCTGCCAGCCGCGCCCGATAGGCCTCATAAGCGGCGAGGTTTTTCAGCGAATAAACGCCATAGGCAGTCGTGGCCGAACCTTCATGAGGGCCGAAATAACCGATCAGCTGCGCACCGCAGCGTGGAATGGCTTGTCCCCAATTGCGTGCATATTCGGCAAAGGCATCCGCTTTGAACGGATCGATCTGGTAGCGGATGAAGCAGGTGATCATGCGGGGTCTCCTTGATAGGCGTGCTTTCGATGGAGACACTGTAGCGCTTGAACGACAACGACACTTCGGTTACGATCGAAGTATGAAAGATGGACCGATCATAGCTTCCGTCGCCGCTCTTCTCGGCGATCCGGCACGCGCAAACATGCTGACTGCGCTGATGGATGGACGCGCCCTGACCGTCAGCGAACTGGCGGCTGCGGCGGGTGTCACCCTGCAAACGGCGAGCGGGCATCTGGCCAAGCTTGATGCCGCCAATCTGCTGGTTGCGGAAAAGCAGGGGCGCCATCGTTATTTCCGTCTGTCGGGCACCGACGTGGCGCAAGTGCTGGAAGGTCTGATGGGCCTCGCCCAGCGAACGGGTGCGGTACGCGTGCGTACGGGACCGAAGGACGAAGCATTGCGCAAAGCGCGCATTTGCTACGACCATCTGGCGGGCGAGCGCGGTGTCGAGATGCTTGATGCGGCACATAAGCTCCGCCTGATCGATAACGCCGAAGAGCCCGTGCTGACGGACGAGGGTAAATCGTTTTTCACCTGTCTGGGTGTTGATGTGTCAGCACTGGAACACGGAAAACGGCCTGTGTGCCGCCATTGTCTCGACTGGAGCGAACGGCGCAATCATCTGGGTGGAGCACTTGGTGCAGCGCTTCTGAATAATTTTATTGCTCGTGGTTGGGTCAGACGCGCCGAGGGGCGGGTGATTGCATTTTCACCCACCGGCGCGCAGGCCTTTAAAAGCGCCTTCTCGATTGAAGCGCAGCCGAGCTGAAATCGGTGCTTTAGCTTGCAGCTTTGACGGCAGCGTCATCCAGTTCGGATGCGCGTTTCCATGCCGGACGGGCTTGTAGCCGCTCCCAATAGGCGTCGAAGGCCGGACGATGCGGTAAGCTGCCGAACATCATGCCCCAGCCAATATGGGAACCGACATAGACATCGGCGGCTGTAAAGCGATTGCCGGTGATATAGGGATGGCGCGATATCGCCTTTTCCAGTGTATCGACGACGCTGTCGTAATTGCCATAACCCATCATGCGCTCGCGGTCCGGCGGGACTTCAAAGCCCATGGAGCGGTTTGAAAGGGCTGCTTCCAGTGGACCGGCGGCGAAGAACATCCAGCGATAGAAATCTGCGCGTTCATCCGGGTGGGGCGCAAGTCCAGCTTCTGGAAAGGTGACGGCCAGATAAGCGCAGATCGCCGCAGCTTCGGTGACGACGGCTTCGCCATGGCGCAGCGCCGGAACTTTGCCCATGGGGTTCACGGCACAAAATTCAGGGCCCTTCATCGGAGGGCCAAAGTCGAGAATTTGTACGTCGTAGGGCTTGCCCGTTTCCTCCAGCATCCAGCGTGCGATACGTCCACGCGACATGGGATTGGTGAAAAGCGTGAGGTCAGCCATTTTTTCCTCCTGAACCTGATTGGCACAGGATGCGCGTTTTCCCCTATGAAGCAAATCAAAAAGAAAACGGCGGGATGAACCCGCCGTTTTGCATTCTTACGAAAGCTGGTGCTGATTAAGCAGCCATTGCCTTCTTGAGGTTTTCGTCGATCTTGTCGAGGAAGCCGGTGGTGGAGAGCCAAGGCTGATCCGGACCGATGAGAAGTGCCAGATCCTTGGTCATGAAGCCGCTTTCGACTGTGTCGACGCAGACCTTTTCCAGCGTGTCGGCAAAGCGCTTCAGATCGGCATTGTCGTCGAGCTTGGCGCGATGTGCGAGACCGCGGGTCCATGCGAAGATCGAAGCGATCGAGTTGGTCGAGGTTTCCTCGCCCTTCTGATGCTGGCGGTAGTGACGGGTCACGGTGCCGTGTGCAGCTTCAGCTTCAACGGTCTTGCCATCCGGCGTCATCAGAACCGAAGTCATCAGGCCGAGCGAGCCGAAGCCCTGAGCCACGATATCCGACTGAACGTCGCCGTCGTAGTTCTTACAAGCCCAGACATAACCGCCGGACCACTTGAGCGCCGAAGCGACCATATCGTCGATGAGGCGATGTTCGTACCAGATCTTTGCTGCCTTGAACTTGTCAGCGAATTCGGCCTGGTAGACTTCTTCGAAGATATCTTTGAAGCGACCGTCATAGGCCTTCAGGATGGTGTTCTTGGTCGAGAGATAGACCGGGTAGTTGCGCTGCAGGCCGTAGTTCAGCGAAGCGCGTGCAAATTCGCGGATCGATTCGTCGAGGTTGTACATGGCCATTGCCACGCCAGCCGCCGGAGCCTGATAGACTTCGTGTTCGATGGTTTCGCCGTCTTC
>Ga0153948_1000326_pt1 | contig 25774 bp, 26 predicted proteins | sample TSNJ032MetaG_FD_104696 | JGI IMG/M metagenome (GOLD analysis project Ga0153948, IMG submission 104696) | Attine ant fungus gardens microbial communities from New Jersey, USA - TSNJ032 MetaG | ecosystem: Host-associated > Fungi > Mycelium > Unclassified | place: USA: New Jersey, Wharton State... | reverse complement strand
AGCATCTGAGCCTGCGTGGCATGGACCACGTCGCGGAAATCCATATAGGGCTGCATCGTGCCCTTGAAGGTGACCTTGACCGACTGCGGGATCGGCATGGTCGCTTCGCCGGTGGCGAGCGCCAGAGCCACGGTGCCCGAGTCCGCGCCAAAGGCAACACCCTTGGACATGCGGGTATGGCTGTCACCGCCGATGATGATGGCCCAGTCGTCCACGGTGATGTCGTTCAGCACCTTGTGGATGACGTCCGTCATTGAATGATAGACGCCCTTCGGGTCACGTGCAGTGATGACGCCGAAATTGTTCATGAAAGACATCAGCTTCGGAATGTTGACCTGAGCCTTCTTGTCCCAGACCGACGCCGTGTGACAGCCCGACTGATAAGCGCCATCCACAAGTGGCGAAATGGTGGTAGCCGCCATCGCCTCAAGTTCTTGCGCAGTCATAAGACCGGTCGTGTCCTGCGAACCGACGATGTTGACCGTCACGCGCACGTCGGAACCGGCATGCAACACCTTGCCAGGCGTTACGCCAACGGCGTTGCGATTGAAGATCTTCTCGACAGCCGTCAGACCCTGACCTTCAATCGAGAGTTCCTTGTTCGGAGCAAAAACCGGCGTCGCCTCGACACCAAGCGTCTGGGCTGCGAAAGTCTGCAGCTTCTTGCCGAAGACGATAGCGTAAGAGCTGCCCGCCTTCATGAATTCCATCTTCTGCGGTGTGAACGAGGAAGCGACATCGACCAGCTCGTTGCCAGCTTCATCACGCAGCTTCTTGTTCTTGGCGTCGATCTTCAGCACCGTTCCGGTCTCGACCGAGAATTTCTGCTCGAGGATCGGGTTACCGTCATTGTTAAGGATCGGCTTGCCGTTCTCATCGAGCTTCTTGACCCAGTTCTTCAGGTTGATGCCAATGCCGCCGGTCACGTCGACAGTGGTTGCGAAGATCGGCGAAATGCCGTTGGTACCAGCGACAACCGGGGCGAAGTTGACGAATGGCACATAGGGGCTGGCCTGCTTGCCGGTCCACAGTGCCACGTTGTTGACGCCGGACATGCGCGACGAGCCGACGCCCATCGTGCCTTTTTCGGCGATCATCATCACGCGCTTGTCGGGATGCTGCTTTTGAAGTGCTACAATTTCCTGCTGTGCTTCAGGCGTGATCATGCACTGACCATGAAGCTGACGGTCGGAGCGCGAATGTGCCTGGTTGCCCGGGGAAAGAAGGTCGGTCGAGATATCGCCTTCTGCGGCGATGAAAGTTACGACCTTGATTTCGTCTTCAACGTCCGGGAGCTTTGTGAAAAACTCTGCCTTGGCATAGCTTTCGAGAACATCCTTGGCGACGGCACTGCCTGCCTTATAGGCATCGCGAAGGCGGAACATGTCAGCGTCGTAGAGGAAGACCTGAGTCTTAAGAATCTCGCCAGCCTTCTCAGCAATCGCGGCGTTGTCTCCAAGCGTGATGTCGAGCAGCACTTCCACCGAAGGCCCGCCCTTCATGTGCGACAGAAGGTCGAGGGCAAATTCGGGCGTGATTTCCGGGACGACGGTTTCGCCCAGTACAATTTTCTTCAGGAATGCAGCCTTGGCGCCAGCCGCACTCGTCGTGCCCGGCAGCGTATTATAGATGAAGAAATGCAGGGCGTCTTTCCGATGCTCGCTGCCAGCGTCCTCGATCAGCGCGATGATTTCACTGGTGAGCCTGCCATCGTCAATCGGCTTGGGAGCAAGCCCTTGTTTTTTTCTGCTTTCGATTTCAGCCAAGTAATCCAGATAAAGATTCATCGCAATTCCAACATCTTGAGGCTTGAGGTGCCGAAATGCACCGCTATTGAACGATATTTCCAATCGACCCGGGGTTTGAGTACGCCAACATTGGCCGCATGACAAGATACTGAATTTCAATAAAACTGGTGTTTCTTACTCAACTTTTATCGACTAAAAAACGAGAGCATACATCTTCTATTGGACTGGATTTATGGAAACCGAAGAATTCACCCCGCTTGGCTTTTCTGATCTGACCAGCGACGAAGCATTTATCGTTTCTGTGTTTCGATATTGGCAATCTTGCGGCTCGACGCCCAGGGAAGCTGAAAGTAACTTGGTCGAAATGCTGAAATATGATCGGCTACACGGGGGTCTCCATTTGTTGTTCGACTTTTTCAGAATGCTTCCAGACCAACATAGCCGAATACCGAAAACCGACAGCGCCATTTTGACCTCGGTTGAGGAGGACTTGTTGGACGAAATCGGTTCCTTCAACGCCAAGTCCAAGCGATGCGTCCGGGCGCTTCAGCAAATCCTGGGAGAAACAGGTACAGATGTGCGGCCGACATCTCAGATCCCTCGTTCTGGATACGACCAGCTTGTAGAGGTTATTGACCGAAAGACAGCGAAGGTGTTCGACGTGCTTTACCCTGGTTACATTGCAAGCTGAATTCCAAGACAGAAGTGCCCGCCAACGCCGAGGACGATATACAGGCTCAGTTCTTCGCGATTCATCAGCGGAATTGAACTCATCCCCTCTCATCTGGCCAACTTCAGCCTGGCTGCGGACCCGTATAGAGGGATTGCGGCCGGATCAACCGTCCCGTGCGCTCCTGTTCCAGCACATGCGCGGTCCATCCTGCCATACGGCCAGCAGCGAAGACATTGGTAAAGCTATCACGCGGAAAACCCACAGTTTCCAACACCAGTGCAGTATAGAACTCAACATTCGTTTGCAGAGGGCGAAGCGGCTTCTTTTGCTTCAGGAGGGCCAATGCTGCCTCCTCCACTTTGCTCGCGAAAGAAATGCGAGCGGAGCCCTCCCTGAGGGTAGACAGAGCCCCCTGCAGCACGTCAGCTCGTGGGTCACGAACACGGTATATACGGTGACCAAAGCCCATCAGGCGTTCCCCGCGAGCCAGTGCGTCCTGCAACCAAGGCTCGATATTTGCATCAGTTCCAATCGCGTCCAGCATGTCAAGCACAGGGCCCGGTGCTCCGCCATGGAGAGGTCCCTTCAAAGCGCAGAGCGCACCGACAACCGACGAAAGCAGCCCGGCTCCCGTCGAGGCAATCACACGGGCGGTGAAAGTCGAGGCGTTCAGCCCGTGATCGGCAACTGTGGTCATGTAAGTATCGAGCGCCCTCACCTTCTCCGGCGAACGCTGCACACCGGACAGCATCCGCAGGAAATCTGCCGAGTGCGCGAGTGCGCCATTAGGTGCAATTGGGGCGAGTCCTTGTTTGTCGCGAATGATTGCTGCGGTGAAAACCGGGACAGCAGCAACAGTGATGATGTGATGTGGCATCTTTTCATTATCTGGCAGCGCCGACAGGAGAAGACGCAGTGCCTCGACCGATGAGAGGCGCGAAAGAGCTGGCAGCAAAGGTTGCATCAGCTCAAAGACGCGTTGCCGTGCCATGCCCAATTGATAGAGAATGTCCCGTGCAGTGACTACTGGCGAGATCTGCTCCTGCCAAAGCAATTCCAACACCTGCTCGAAAGACCAGTCGGCAAGTTCCGCGAGGTGATGGCCTCGGATCACAAGCTCGCCTGCCTGTCCGTCCACATGGCTCAGCATGGTCTCCGCCGCGACGACATCATCAAGGCCAAAAGCCGAAGTTTGGCGAATAATAGCGGGGGTTGCGGACATGTCATTCTCCTCGGTTCGATGCGAATACGCTTGAGGATGGCGGAGCGCACATATATGGTCAATCTTGATTCATGTAATCAATACGAGATCAAAAATGCAGCACGCCGACAAGTTTATAACCGCTGATCGCGCCTCTGCTGAGCTTGGTGTCAGCCGGGCAACGCTCTATGCCTATGTGAGCCGGGGATTGATCCGCACGAGCAGTGCTTCGGATGATCCCCGCCGCAAACTCTACAGCACGCATGACATTGAGGCGTTGAAGAAAAGGAAGGCCGTGGGACGGCGGCCGGGACAGGTAGCTGCCAACGCACTTGATTGGGGACTGCCCGTTCTGGAATCGGCCATTACCGAAATCGCGGAAGGCAGCCTGTGCTATCGGGGTCACAACGCTCTTGATCTCTCCGAGAAAGCGACCTTGGAAGAGGTGGCTTGCCTGTTATGGAATTGCGGTGACGCTGACCCCTTTGCCGATGCAAAGGCAACCCCGCCACCTTGGCCATGGCCAGTTCTTGACCTTGCAAACAATCTGCCGCTCACAGAACGGTGCCAGACGCTTCTTCCCCTCGTTGAAGCGGGTCGCCTCACCACATGGCGGCGCGACAATCGACGTCTATGGCCTGGCGCAGCGGTTATATTGCGGGCTATCGTCGGAGCCTGCACTTCAAGCCAACCAAATACCAAACCGGCCCACCTGTTTCTCGCAGATGCTTGGCAAACGGATGAACTGGGCGCTGATCTTATCCGTCGCGCACTGGTCCTTCAGGCAGATCACGAGCTTAATGCATCAGCATTTGCCGTGCGGGTTGTTGCTTCAACGGGCGCTTCTCTGGGCGCATGCCTGAATGCGGGGCTTTCTGCACTGAGTGGCCCTTTGCACGGTGGAATGACGAGCCTTGTCGAACTGCTATTCGATGAATTGGATCACGACGGCGATATAGAACGGGTGATCGAAGAACGTCTGCGGCGGGGTGAAACCATCCCCGGCTTTTATCATCCGCTCTATCCGGACGGTGATCCGCGCGCGACGGGCCTGCTTCCCTATCTCCCACCGAATGCAAGAAGAGACGAATTTCTGCAGATAATGAATGACACCGCCGGGCAATTGCCCACCTGTGATGTGGCACTGGTGAGCCTACGGCGAAGTCTCAATTTGCCTCGCGGCTCCGCATTGGCAATTTTTGCCATTGCTCGCACTGTTGGCTGGATAGCTCATGCTCTGGAACAGAAGCTGGACGACAAACTCATCAGGCCACGGGCCCGCTATGTCGGACAATAAAGGTCAACTTTCAAATTGGCGGGCGATTGGTTTGATTGCCGTCGATGGTAAGTGGCTCCCGCCTGCTACAACGGTGTAAAGCCTTGCCGATAAAGAGTTGGGCAGCTCTTAGGTGTCGCATTTTCTGAATTAAAACTCGACCGTATTGCCACCGCTATCAATGGTACGATAGGGATACATCCACATACCTTTGACTTTCATACAGGTTTCATTGGCACGTGACCTGAGGCTTCTTCCAATTGAAGTGCTCCGGCAGTTCTGGACTGAAATGCAAATCCTGACGATGCACCATCGAATGATCTAGCGCGATGCCGCACTTAGCCATCATATCTTTCAGGTTCCACGGGCTCAAATTGTAAGCAAGGTATCATCGAACACAGTGTAGGATGGCGAATCTGTCGAAAGGCGACCTTTGAACATTCAAAATACCCAGCTTTCCGAAAGCTGGAATACTACTACCGTCGTCCTTGACGAAAAGTCTGCAACGCACCCGTTCAATGATATGGGTTCTGACCCTAATGACTACCCCTCTTTTCTCGTGCCGAGCGACTTGATTGTGTTGGTAATGAAGCTGAAGCTTTCTTTTGCACGGGGAACCATTGAACGTGCCCGCAGATAACCATGGACCAGACCGTCTTCTTCACGCCAGATTGCCGGGCCTCCCGCGTCTTTGATAAGCTTCCAATAATTTCGACCGTCATCCGCAACGGGGTCAATTTGTGCCGTAACAGCCACTGTTGGGGGCAGTCTGGAATAGCCCTCCATTAAAAGCGGGGAAAATTCCTTGGATTGTGATAGCGGTTCTTCACCAAAAAGCAGATGACGATAATAAATGATGTCCTCTCTGGAAAGCATAGGAGCGTGGGCATAGCGTCTGTAAGAACCTTCTTTGACATCTCCTCCGAGGTAGGGATAGATCAGGACCTGACCCAATGGCGCCTTTATGGAAGAGCAGAATTGGTGGGTCACAGCAGCAGCAATCGCACCACCTGCGGAATCTCCAACGAGAATGGTCGGTAGCGCTTCATTCGAGGTTGCCCATTCGAATGCTGCAAATCCGTCTTCATACTGAGCAGGGAACCGATGCTCGGGTGCGAGGCGATAGTCAACAGAAAGCACTTGGTACCCCTTAGCACAACATAGCTCAGCACAGATATCGTCGTGACTCTCAAGCCCTCCATAAGCAAAGCCGCCGCCATGAAAGTAAATGATCTGAGCAGCGGGACATCGATTTTCGGATCGATAGATACGTGCAGGGATTTTGCGTGCAGACGCCTCAATAATTTCAGCGCTCGATGAAATCCCGTCAGGATATCCAGCGAAGAAGCTACGGCACATTTCATCATAACAGTGTCGCTGCCGTTCAATCGTCACGGTGCCTTGTGGCGAGAAGGCTTCACTGCGGTTTATGAAGGTCCAGGTGTCGGCGTCTATCCTGTCTTTGTAACCTGTCATCTGGTAAAAAGCTCGCGTCAGAGATCCAAAGCCATTTTCACGACTGGTAGAGCTGGCTCACCCTCAAAAGTGGTTACACCATCAAACCAGATATTAAGTTGCTGCGGGTTATTTTTGATCCAGTTTTGCGCAGCTTTTTTTGGGTCGATCTTGTCATTTATGATCATATTCATAAGTTCACTCTCCATCTGTGTCGTGAACTTCAAGTTGGTCAGAAACTTCGCAACATTCGGACATTGAGCGGCGTAGTCTTTGCGAGTCAGCGTTTCTACACTTGCTGCACCATCATTTGGGCCGAGGAGATCCTGGCTGTTCTCCAGGAAAGTGAGCTGGTAATTTATGTTCATGGGATGCGGCGTCCAGGCAAAGAACAGGATAGGTTGATCTCGCCTGATTGCGCTTTGCACCTGAGAAAGCATGGCCTGCTCACTCGATTCAACCAGCTGGAAATCCTGTAGGGCAAAACTATTGGCTTCAATCATTGCCTGAAGTGTCGCGTTTGCACTGCTGCCGACTTCGATGCCGTAGATTTTGCCGCCAAGTTCATCTTTGAACTTCGCTATATAGGCATATTGCTTGATGCCGAGATTCCTGCCCGCAACTGCAAGTCCAATTTTGGCGCTGTCGAGATTAACAACGAGTTGTTCAATTTGCTTCTTTTCAAGATACGGCTTGCGCATATCGCCCTGAAGCGGCATCCAGTTTCCAACGAAAATGTCGATTTGCCCTCTGGTGAGAGACTGCAGTGTTACTGGGACCGAAAGCATGATTGTTTCCGGTTGATATCCGGATTTTTCCAGTAAAAGCGACGCAAGTGCGGTAGTCGCCGTAATATCTGTCCATCCAACATCGGAGAGCTTGGGTACCTTACATTTTTCAGTTTCGGCAGATTGAACTGGCATAGATTACAAAGCGAACACACAAACCAACAGAATATGAGCAAGAAACCTCATTTATTCATCCCCTTATGATTAAGTGGATAAGTGATATACGAAAAGAAATGTTGTATTAGCGTTTCAATAATAATAGTATCCGATATTTGAATTAGAAAATATTGATTTGATTTTCGGCGTTAGAATATTCGGTAGCTGAATTTTGTTGCACATTTATGATCGGTTTTATCGCATTATCTTAACTGTACCATATCCATAATCTTTTGATTTGCCGTGCTAGTGGATCCACTGTTCTATTTGGACGTGATCCGGCGCGCTTAATTCAAGTCCTTGAAAATTCGCCGACATTCGAGAAGCACATGGCTGAATGACACCGATTCATGCTGGAACTCTGCACCGCAACCCGCCGTGAAACGGATCTGGCTCAGCGCATATTCGAAGCCGTTCGCCTCAGCGATCTGCGCGAGCTTGCGGTTATAATCAATCGTCCAGCTGGTGCGCTGTTCAATATTCGAGTTGACGAGGCCGCCAGAAACATTCGGCACCCAATAGGCGAATTCACGGGATTTTTGCTGCGTTCTGTCATGGCTCAACTCCTTAGGTCATCATCAATTGGCAGCGATTGCGTCAGACACGATACGAAGAATCCGGTCGCCGGCACCGGTGGTCGCGTCGATACGGGAAATGGCAGGAGAAAGATCAAACAGCTCGAAAATTGCGCGCTCGATACGTGCTTCAACCGCGGGGTTGGACAGGGTATATTCCGTGAAATCCGCTTCCACTGCATAGACCGTCGTTGGAATAGTAACCGCGCCAAAAAAACCGAATAATGGACGAAACTCGTGTTCCAGCATCAAGCCGTGCAGAGGCGAACCGCCTGTCGCGGCAAGAACCACGCGCCTTCTCTGCAGGGCACGAAAATCAACCAAATCAAAGAGATGTTTCAATGCACCGGTATAGGATGCGCGATAGACGGGCGAACCTACCACGAGCACGTCAGCCGCCTCCACGGTATCGATAATGGCGCGCCCGGCCGCGTCCAGCTGATCGGCGCGCAGCGCCCGGAACAGAACCGGCGCGGCATCAATCTCAACATCGGCGCCGCGCGCGATGCCTTCGAGAATTGCGTCGACGAGCCTCGCCGTACGCGACGGTCGCTTGACGCTGCCATAGATGCCTAAAACCTTCATACAACCACTCCTTGTAAAGCTCATTGTCTATGGTTTTAGTAAACTATCAAAGATGACTATTCCAAAGTCGGGGACTTCAGCGGAATGGAATCCCTTCCCTTGGGTGAAGATGAATAACGGTGGGATTATATTGTAGCAGTGGAGGATGCCAAGTTCAGCCGACTGCGCCGGTTCATTGGGAAAGGCGTTGCATATTCTTTCTGTTTCAGTGTGGACAAAGTTAAATCATTCGTCGAGAAAATGGGCGTGGCGAGAATGACAAATATCGAGGCAAAACGGGCAATGAACCCTACAGCGGAGATCGACCTTCTGATTTATTCTGGCTGTCAGACGGCTGCGATATACCGTCTAACAGATCTAGTTCGCATCACCGGCGAGTGGAGCGGTAACAAGTCACGGCTCATTCGTGTGACCCACTGACAACCCAATGCAAGCAACGTCGAATGCATCTGGGATAGCCATCCGGATATGTCGCATAAATTGAGCTATCTGATTTCACCACCCAGCATCATCATGCCCGAACATATGGCGCCAGAACCCGTGGCTGCACGTTGGCTACGTGAACATCACGACGAAGGTGTGGTTTTATGTGCAGTTTGCGCGGGACTTTCGTTCTCGCAGAAGCCGGTCTGATAGACGGACGAGCGGCTACAACGTATTGGGCTTTTGCGGAACAGTCAGCGCGCCGGTTTCCCGTAGTTCTGGTCGCCACTGAACATATGGTGCTTGACGACTGCGATATCTTAACCGCAGGCGGCATTCTTGCATGGACCGATCTGGGCCTGACCATCGTCGAACGCGTCCTTGGCGCGGCCCTTCGCAGATTTCATTCCGAATTTTGAGCACAATGACGATGCAATCCGGCGTGCACAGCATTATATTCACGCCCACACCCACCAGAACCTGATCCTATCGCAATTGTCAGCCATCGTCAGTATGACAGCGCGCACTTTTCTTCGTCGTTTTACGGCTGCCTGCGGCCATCGTCCGAATGAATATCTTCAACATGTTCGCGTATCCAAGGCGCGGGAAGCGCTGGAGCGTACACTCAACCCGCTCGGCAAAATCGCATGGGAGGTCGGTTACGAGGACCGCACTGCGTTCCGGAAACTGTTTCTCCGGCTAACTGGAATATCACCCGCCACTTATAGGCAACGTTTCGGAATAAAAGACGCACGCGGCTGACAGGGCACGCGATATATATTCTCCATCGACGTCGATGCTGCATCCTTTTCCGTATCAGTATCAGCCTGCGCGAAGCCGAAGAAATAATGGGGTACTAACTTGTTAGCTGAACACACTGCTTCTGAGAGCCGGGTACGAGACGGTCTGGACAATACCTAAAATGCGGAAGGGGCCGGAAACTGCCCCCCCCAACGAAATCCCGTATGAACCTGCTTTGTTTATTTGCCCGCGGCCTGAGCGGCATAGACGTAACTGTCGTAGGTGTATTCGGCGACACGAAACCATTCGAAGCCTTCGTCACGGAATTTCTTCCAGCTTGGGTAGATCTTCGCCCAGGCTGGGTTCTTCTCATTATACTCGGCATAGAGTTCAAACGTAACCTTGTAAGCTGCATCCAGTACATCGCGTGGCAGCGGTTTGAGTTGAACGCCTTTCGATACCAGCGAGCGGATCGCCGCCGTGTTTTTCACGTCATAGAGCGAGATCATGTTCTGCGTTGCGGCCTGTGCAGCCGTATTCAGCGCCACTTTGTAAGCTTCCGGCAGGCTTTCATATTGCTGCTTGTTGACGAAGAAATGCACCGAAGCGCCGCCCTCCCAGAAGGCCGGATAGTAGTAATAGGGTGCGATCTGGTAGAAGCCGAGCTTTTCATCGTCATAGGGACCGACCCATTCGGCCGCATCGATGGTTCCGCGCTCCAGCGACGGATAGATGTCGCCGCCCGGAAGCTGCTGCGGCACGACACCAAGGCGCGACATGACCTCGCCGGCCACGCCGGCAATGCGCATTTTCAGACCTTTCAGGTCCTCGAGACTCTTGATTTCCTTGCGATACCAGCCGCCCATCTGCGCAGCGGTGTTGCCGCCGACGATGCCGACAACACCGTAATCGGACAGGAATTCATTATAAAGTTCATTGCCGCCGCCATGATAGAGCCATGCATTTTGCAGGCGCGTATTCATGCCGAAGGGGATGGCCGTGCCGATCGCGAAAGCCGGGTTCTTGCCCGTGAAATAATAGCCACATGTATGCGCAATTTCGACCGTATTGGCCTGCACTGCGTCGATTGCCTGCGGACCGGGCACCAGTTCGCCTGCCTGAAACACCTGAATCTGGAACTTGCCATCCGTCATCTTCGACAAGGCGTTGGCCATATAGACAGCGCCGCCATAGATCGTGTCGAGATTGTTCGGAAAGCCCGATGTCAAACGCCAGCGCAAGGTTGGCAGTTCATCCGCAATGGCTGGCGTAGCAAGTGCCGCGCCGCTTGTTGCGGCTGCGGCACCAATGGCAGCGCCCTTGGTCAGAAATGTACGGCGATTCAAATCCTGTTTCATGTCTTCCTCCTCTAAGACGATTGATCATAAATGACCCGCGCAGTGACTGGTCTCCCCTATCCTCACTGCGCAGGCTTTTCCGGTTGTCCGAAACTTGGCGGCGGCGACCCGAACGATGGCGCGGGCAGCGGTTCCGTGGACGGCGAAGGCGCACCGAAGGGGGCGGGCGCATTGCCGAACGGGTTGCCACCGCCCGCATCTGGCATAGGAACATTAATCTGGATCGCAGACGGATCAGCCACCGGGTGGCTCGACTTATAATGGGTAACTATCCCCGGAAAGGCGATAATGATGGCGACCATGACCAGTTGGATCAGCAGGAACGGGATCGACCCCATATAGATCTGGCCGGACGTGACTGGCTGTATCGTGGCGCCTGTCACCTTGTCCTTATAGGCGCGCGACGGCGCCACTGAGCGCAAATAGAACAGCGAGAACCCGAATGGCGGATGCATGAACGAGGTCTGCATGTTCATGGCCAGCATGACGCCGAACCAGACGAGATCGATGCCGAGAGCGTCGGCCACCGGCGCCAGAAGCGGGATGATGATGAAGGCCAGCTCGAAATAATCGAGGAAGAAGGCCAGCACGAAGACGAGAAGATTGGCGACGATCAGAAAGCCTACTTCACCACCCGGAATGGACGTCATCAGATGCTCGACCCAGACGTGGCCGTTAACGCCATAGAAGGTGAGCGAGAAGACGCGCGCGCCCAACAGAATGAAGATGACGAAGGACGAAAGCTTCGCCGTGGCGTAAAGCGCCGAGGTCAGCATCTTGATGTTCAGGCGGCCGTTGATGATGGCCAGCAACAAGGCGCCAACAGCGCCCATCGCGCCGCCTTCCGTAGGCGTGGCGACGCCAATAAAGATCGTGCCCAAAACGAGAAAAATCAGCACTAGCGGCGGAACAAGCGAGACCACTACTCTCTGCGCCAGTTTCCATCCCTTCAAGGTGCGGGCGTGCGGCGGCAGTGCTGGTACGGTTTCCGGCCGCAGAATCGACATCCCTATGATGAAAGCGCAATAGACGCCGACCAGCATCAAACCCGGCACCAGCGCACCCTTATACATGTCGCCGACCGACCGACCAAGCTGGTCGGCCAGAACGATCAGAACAAGGCTTGGCGGAATGATCTGCGCCAATGTGCCGGAAGCAGCAATGGTGCCGCTTGCCACCTTGCGATCATAACCGTAGCGCAGCATGATCGGCAGCGAGATGAGCCCCATCGAGATCACCGAAGCAGCAACGACACCTGTGGTCGCAGCCAAAAGTGCGCCGACGATAATCACCGCAAAGGCCAGACCGCCGCGCACGGGGCCGAACAGCTGCCCGATCGTGTCGAGCAGATCTTCCGCCATGCCACTTCGTTCCAATATCAACCCCATGAAGGTGAAGAAGGGGATCGCAAGCAGGGTTTCGTTCGACATCTGCCCGAATATGCGGTCCGGAATAGCGCCGAATAGATTGACCGGGAGAAGCCCCATTTCGATGCCGACAAAGCCGAAGGCAAAGCCGACGAAAGCCAGAGCAAAAGCCACCGGATAGCCGAGCAAAAGCACAACGACCAGCGACAGAAACATGAGTGGCGCAAGATTTTCTGCGGAGAAAGCAACCATATCCATCCCCCTCAGAGCGCTTGCGCTTCAGCATCTTCGGTGGCGACGGCATCGGGTATCCGCCCCTGAAGAATGGCAATGCGCTTGATCAGTTCGGACAGGCCCTGCAAGGCCAGCAATCCGAAACCGATAGGGATGAGCAACCAGACCGGCCAGAGCACCAGCCCGCCAGTATTGTTCGAGGTTTCACCGCTGGCGATCTTCGCTTCCACGATGGGCCAGGAGAGATAGATCGTGATGAAGCAGAAGGGCAGCAGGAAGAAGATCGTGCCGAAAATCTCCACCAGCAGCTGCGTGCGCCGCGAGTAACGGCTGTAAAGCAGATCGACTTTCACATGTTCGCTGTGCAGCAGCGTATAGCCCGCGGCGATCAGGAAAACAGCCGAGAACAGATACCACTGCGCTTCCAGCCATGCGTTGGAACTGAGATTGAAAAGCTTGCGCGAAACCGCATTGATGGCGCTGATCAGCACCGCCACGAGTATCAACCAGGATACTGCTTTTCCGATGAAATCATTGGCCGCGTCGATAGCGCGCGACAACGCCAGCAAAACTGACATTGCTCCTCTCCTCCTTGTTCGGCCTCCTCAAGCCGTTTTCTTGAAGGATAGGTGCGGGGAAACTCACCCGCAAGCAGACGATAGTCGCAAGCGGCACACACTACCCACTAGTGGGTAATCAAGGGGCGATTCACCGCCGAAATATCCAGAATATGGTCTATTTTACTGTCCAGCTATACTGAGTCTATTTTCGATGGCATAGCGCGTAAGGCCGGCGGTGCTGGCAATACCGAGTTTCTTTTTGATATTCTTGCGGTGAGTCTCGACCGTTGCTTCCGATATGCCGAGTTTCGAAGCAATCTCACGGTTGCTGCTACCTTCGGCAACCAGAACCAGAACGTCGTTTTCCCGCGACGACAGGCCTTCCGCCTTCTTCTCGGCACTGTCGAGAAGTGCTTCCGAAACGCCGGACGAAAAGTAGGTTCCACCCGACGCAACCGCATGGATGGCGGCAACGATTTCATTCGTTGAAACATCCTTCAGGATGTAACCCGAAGCGCCGCGCATGATCGATGTCGAAATGTACTCGCGACTGTCATGCATGGAGAGCATCAGAATCCGTGTACCCGGCAATTGTCGCTTGAACAGCTCGATGGCGTCGATACCATTAAGAAGCGGCATATTAATATCCATCAACACAACGTCAGGCTTGACCGTTTGAGCCATTTCGAATGCCAGACGCGCATTCGACGCAGCGCCCGTAATTTCGATATCATCATAGGTCTCAAGCACTGCGCGCAATCCGTCGAGCACCAGAGGGTGATTGTCGACCAGCAATACACGTATCTTGCATTCTTTCGTCATGCGACTTCCGGGTTGAATAGTGGCGGCTTCAACATTGGCGGTTTCGTCATCGGTCTTTCGACTGCCGAAAGCGGCAGGCGCGCGGTCAACTGCGTACCATCACTGCCGGTTTCCACCAAGAGCACACCGCCGAAATGTGCCATGCGTTCCTGCATATTTCGCAGGCCGAGCCCCGATGTTGCACCTTTCAGATCCTGCCCGGCAAAACCATTGCCATTGTCGGTCACCGTCATCGTCACGCACCCGTTCGAATCCCAAAGTCGCACACCGACCGCTCTCGCGCCTGCATGACGCTCGATATTCGTCAGTGCCTCCTGTGCAACCCGGTAAAGCGCCGTGCTCGGCTCCGGTTTCAGATTGACACGCAGTGTATCCGCTTCAAAACGGATTTTAATGTCTGTCCGTTCCGCGAAGTGCTCGAACAGTGCCTTTAGCGCTACCGTCATACCCAGATCGTCAAGAATGCGCGGCCGCAGATCATGCGATAGACGCCGCACTTCCTTGATGGCACCATTCAGCACATCAGCTGCCTTCTCAATGGCTTTGGGCGCACTCTCACTGCCCGTATTCACCTGACGGCTGGCCAGATCGATGGCATAGCGCACGCCGACCAGATTCTGCGAAATGCCATCGTGCAGTTCCCGGGCCAGACGCGCGCGTTCCTCCTCTTGCGTATCGATGATACGCTGAGCAAGCTCCTTAAGCTTGTTGTCGGCCATACGCCGCTCGCGCAGGTTCAACAACATACATGTCGCGAAAACCAGCATGACCGCAGGCACGGCGATGAGACTGACCACGAGAAACGTGGTGCGGATATTGGCGCGAAAATCGGCATTGGCCGCCGCTGTCTGGGCGTAAACATCATCCAGATAGACACCGGTTCCGAGCATCCATTTCCACTTGTCGAGACCGACAGCAAAAGACAGCTTGTCGGCCATCTCGCCGCTTGATGGCTTTTCCCATTTATACTGGTGCAGCCCCCCGCCCTGCTTCGCCTTGTCGATCAAATTGGCAATGACATGATCACCATCTGGATCGACCAGATCCAGCCAATTCTGACCCGGACGAAAGGTCTGGCGCGGATGAACAACATTATTGCCCTCATAATCATAGACAAAGAAATAACCATCGCGCCCGTAATCCAGCGATGTGAGAATACTCGTCACCTTCCGCATGGCCTCCGTGTCATCAGGACCAGCATCGTCATAGATTTTCTGGATCGCAGACAGAGCCAGATTGGTGAGGTTCAGAAGTTCAGTCTCCTTCGCCTTCAGCATGTTTTGTTCAAAGGTCGTGATGCTGCTCTGCACGAGATTGGCCGATTGCCACGTGATAAATGCCGTGACCGTCAAGATGGCGACAATCAAGGGCACAATAGCCAATGCCAGAATCTGATATCGAAGCGTCACGCCTAGCTCCTCCCAACTTCGCCGGACAGCTTATGAGCAACAACTCTAAAGCTCAGTTCCCGGTGACGGAAGAGGTGATATGCAAAGCCGCTTGCGCTTCGCTCGGTCTGGACACGGAGATGTCATGCGGATCGCCTCCAGCCAGTTTGACCATCCAACGGTCCATATCGTGGTTCAAAAGAAGCATTCCGACTGGCAGTTTCCCCCACTGGCGACCATACTCTTGATTATAACACATTGAAAATACGTCATTATTAGTATCGCCGCCAGATTTAATTAGGTGTCTGTTCGCAACAATTTCCAGGTTTGGATGTCTCATGGCCGTGTCAGCAGATCATCGAGAGCCGCATGCCATTCAGCACGATAAGGACGATGGAGTTGAACATTCAACACATCATGCCGGTCAGTCCAGGTTTCGTGCAACTGGAAGACGTCAGGTCGCTCCGCATCGACGTGAAGTGCGGCATGAACAAAGGTTTCTTCATGCCGCATGGCATCAATCACCGCACCAAGCAGTGAGCAGAACCGCTCACGCTTATCCGGCTTGACGTGAAAGGTGATGACATATGTTTCGCTCATGTTGCGTCCTCCATTTGGAAAGTTACGACAGCACCATTGCCCTACGCTTCTTCGCGATCGAGAAAACCGATCACCTCAGCAATGCGTCCCATCCCATCCAGCCGCACGATGTCAGTGCCACCGACCACTGCAGCGCCGCCGACTGGCGCCAGTGTCCAGGAAAAGCGAACGAACCGGCCATGAGCATCAGGTGTGCCGCGCAAGGTGAACGCATGACAGGGGAATTGTTCGCGAGCGCTGGCGATCATGGCGGCGATTTCCTCCCGACCGACCCCGGCCATCAACGGATCCGAATAACGGCTATCGGCAGTCCAGTTTTCTTCCAATCGGATGCGACGTGACTTGTCTTCGGCATCGTTCCACAATGCGAGGTAATTTTCAGCGATGATATTCGGGTTGGTCATCTGGCGTCCCCTTCTTTATGTAGGGAGAATGACAGGTATGTTGGGGCCGTTCGATTACCTCTGAGGTAATGGTATAGTCACCGCAGACCGACAAGGATGCCACCATGACTTTGCACAACCCCACTGTTGGCGATTTTCTGCGCGACTTGCGCGCTCGACGCCGGCTTAGCCAGCTAGACCTTGCTGGCGAAGCTGAGGTCTCTACACGTCACCTCAGCTTCGTGGAAAGTGGACGTGCAGCGCCAAGCCGCGAGCTTCTGCTGCGTCTCGCAGAACCGCTTGCGCTACCGATGCGCGAGCGTAATCGACTATTGCTTGCGGCGGGATATGCACCAATGCATGGCGAGCGGGCAATTGATGCGCCCGACATGGCTGCGGCTAAAACTGCAATAGAGACGATATTACGTGGACATTCGCCGTTCCCGGCGCTGGCAGTCGACCGGCAATGGAATCTTGTAATCTGCAATGATGCGGCGCAGGCTCTTCTTGATGGCATTGATCCCGCACTGCTTGCACCGCCGGTCAATGTCCTACGCGCCAGCCTTCATCCGAATGGGCTCGCCTCGCGCATTGTCAATCTGGCCGAATGGCGGCACCACCTGTTGGCACGGTTACGAGACGACGTGGATCGCAGCGCTGATCCTGCCTTGCTTGCATTGAATGAGGAACTGCGCGCATTGCCCGCGCCAGCGAGCCCGCGCCCGTACGGCTCTCCACAGAAGATTGCCGTTCCATTGCAGATCCGGAACCCTGCTAACGGCGATGTGTTATCGTTCATTTCGACGACAACGGTGTTCGGCACGGCAGTTGATGTCACGCTTGCCGAACTGACACTGGAGTGCTTCTATCCTGCTGATGAGGAAACCAGACGAGTCCTGATTGGCTAGCTTGCATATCTCTGATCTGCCAATTTTTTTCATAACCGGACTGACAGGAGGGCGCTATTTTATCGGCCTTCAGCGTCCTCCCTACTTATGGAGTTTTGGCAAGGTTGGCGAGCACCTGATGGTGCAGGGTATCGTTTGCAGATGCTATGCATTGACTGCCGGATGTGATTGCGAGCGGGGCTCCATGCCAATCGGTGATCCGGCCTCCAGCGCCGTTAATGACTGGAACGAGTGCACAATAATCGAAAGGCGACAGCCCTTCGTCGATGCATATATCGAGGCTTCCATCGGCGACACGTCCATAGGACATACAACTACCCCCAAAGACGCACCAACGTGTTGTTCTTTGAAGGCGCTCCAAGCGTCGCTTGTTACCATCATCGAACGCATCGGGATTACCCGTCGACATGAATGCCTCTTCCAATACAATTGTAGAGGCGGACCTAATCGGCACATTGTTCAGGGTTGTTGCCTCACCTGACACTCCAAACCAGCGGTCTCCGGTCGTGGGATTATCAATCAGTCCAATGACCGGGTTGCCATTATGAGCGAGTGATATCAATGTTCCAAAAACGGGCAGGCCAGCCACAAAGGCCTTCGTTCCATCGATCGGATCGAGAACCCAGACAAATTCCCGATCCAATCCCTCCGCGCCGAATTCCTCGCCGAGTATGCCATGATCTGGAAAGCGGTCATTGATACACTCACGCAACCTCTGTTCAACGGCTTTATCAGTGGCAGTGACCGGGCTTGCATCCAGCTTTGCAACCGGTCGCCGGTTTTCCTTATCGGCGGTCTCGATGATGTGACGCGCAATATCAGCCAAGTCATGGGCAAAGGTTGTATACTCACTGAGTAACCGGTGTGGCATGGCGGGAGGCTTTCGGTTGGTTGAGGTTGGGGACAGGTTTAATCACCACGCGATACACGTGAAAATCGGTTGCCGGCTTGAGGTATCGGCAACCGATTAATCTAAATGGCTCATGCCAATGCCATGATCAGGCCGTGCGAAGCGCAGTTTGCCGCGCCATTTCCTCAATCAGGTTAGATCTGAGATTTTCCAGCTGGCAAATTCGCAAATGCTCGCACGAATTGCGCGCTGCATCGATGGTTGCATGGCGAGCGGCATCTGGCAATTCATCCAGCTTGAGCGCCCGCTGCATGACCTCGGGAAACTTGGCGGGATGAGCGGTGGACAGACACACAATCCTGACGCCTGACGGCAGTTTGTCTTGCACCATTTCCACAGCTGCAACCGCAACCGCAGTGTGAGGGTCGATGAGATAGTGCTGGTCGGAATTATAGACCTCGCGGATCGTGGTCAACGTGTCTTCGTCGGCGACAGAAGCGGACAGGAATTTGTCTTGAATGCCACTTGCCGTTTCGGCATCGAACACGACCTTCCGGCTTTGGGCAAAATCGCGGATCCACTGTTGAATACGCTTTGAATCGCGGTTGGTCTGGAAATACAGGAAGCGCCAGAAATTATAAGGCGCCACAATATCGATTGCGGATGAAGGCGTTTGCACCAGATCATTGCGTGGGAAAACACCGGTCGAAATCGCCGAGTGAAGAGCGCCATTGACATTGTTGGCGCAAACGAATTTCGCTACTGGAAGCCCCATGCGGCTGGCAAGGAACCCGGCGAAAAGATTGCCGAAGGCACCCGATGGCACTGCAAACACGATTGGATCACCAACCTTCTCTACGGTTCTGAAATAGGCGTAGAAATAGTGCACCGTCTGGAACATGACCCTGCACCAATTGATCGAGTTCACACTCGACAGGTGGAGTCTGCGCTTCAGCTCTTCATTACCAAACAGTTCGGCGACCACCAGATCGAGATCATCGCCGCCATCCGGACAATTCTCGACGGCGACCGGATGCACATTATCGGCACGCAGTGTCGTCATTTGCCGTTCCTGCTCACGTGAGATCATCCCGCGAGGATAGAGCGGCCAGCAGTCGATATGGCGTTTTCCGGCCGCTGCCCACGCGGCGGCTGGTCCGGTGTCACCGGTCGTGGCCAGCACAATGTTCAACCGCTTCTGACGCCGCTCGAGAAGATAATCTATCGTCTCCATCAGGAAGCCCATCGCCATGTCTTTGAAAGACTGGGTCGGGCCGTGGAAAAGCTCCAGAACCCTGATGTCGGGCTCCCCACTGATTGGAACAAGCTTGACAATGTCCGAATGCTGGAAGTCCCGATAACTGTCGTTGATCAGCCGTTTCAGATCCTCTGACGGGATGATCGATGGGTCGATGTAAGGCGAGACCAGTTCGAAAGCGAGCTCTTGAAAGCTAAGCTTTGACAAAGTCTGCAGTTTTTCCTGACTGATCACCGGGATCGCATCAGGAACAAACAGCCCGCCATCGGCAGCAAACCCTTGCAGTACGGCTTCATCGAAGCCGACAGGTTCAATCCCACCCGTTGTACTGACATATTGGATCATTGTATTCCTCCTTAACAAGATGACGGTCAGCGGCTGTCAGTTAGACAGAGCCTGATCTGCCATGAGTTGGGCGCAAACGGCCTTAGCTATCTGAATGTCCTGCACTGCGACACCGGTCAGATCTGCGATGGTGATATCGCTTTCATTTCTGCGTGCCTTTGCGCCAGCACGGATGACATCACCCAGTTCGAGAACATCCTTTTCGGCCAGATGGCCATCACGGACGGCATGAAAGATCTCGCCGCGAGTCCGGCATTGCTCGATACTGTCCGCCACAACGATGTCGGCCCGGCTGAATACCCGGCTATCAAGCTCTTGCTTTTCAGGCGTATCGGATCCTACTGCAGTGATGTGCATGCCCGGCCGGATTTGTTCCGCCTTTATCAGAGCCTCGGTCGAAGGGGTTGTCATCACGATCAGATTGCAGGCCTCAGTGACGTCGCGGCTATGGCGGGTTGGTGTTACCTGATACCCCAGCGCGGTCATGTCCTCACAATAACGGCGCAGGCTATCATCAGAACGACCCCAGACCACCAGCTTGCGGCAGTGGGTTTCGCTGGCAAGATGCGTAACTTGCAGGCGGGCCATGGTGCCCGTGCCATAGACGCCGATCGCATCAATTTTTTTAGGCGCAAGATAACGCGCAGCAATACGGCCAGCCAATGCAGTGCGGATATTGGTAAGATGGCCCTCGTCGAGCAGGACCGATTGAAGAAAGCCGGTCTTCTGCGAGAACACTAACATCAGGCCCGAACCGGACGCCAAGCCGCGCGACGGATTATCGTAAAACCCCGACGCAATCTTGATGACAAAGATATCATCGTTGCGAATATAGCCATATTTGATGTGCGTATCACCGGGCGGCTCGTCGAACAGCAATTCACCCACGGGTGGAACAACCACCTTGCCGTCGGAATAGGCAACGAACCCCGCCTCGATGAGCGGCGTCAGATCCGATGCTTCGACGACGGAGCGTATTGCGTCGAGTTGAAAAACGTTAGTCATAGACTGCCTCGAATGATTTTGGATACAGGAGGCCTAGCGCCCTATCGGTGGATAGTTGCGTTCCCAAATCCAGATTGTATGTAACGAACAGGTGTGGCCCTTCAGGCCACGACCCAATCAATCGTCGTGTCAGTGCCTCAATATCTGACGCAGAAACAGTGCCGTGCGCTCGTTCTTCGGATTACCAAAGAAAGTCTGGGGATCGGCTTCTTCAATCAGTTCACCACGGTCCATAAACAGGACCCGATCCGCAACGGATTTGGCGAAGCCCATTTCGTGGGTCACGCAGATCATCGTCATGCCGCCCTGCGCGAGATCGACCATCACGTCGAGCACCTCGGATATCATTTCCGGATCAAGAGCGGAGGTTGGTTCATCGAACAGCATGATCTGCGGCTTCATGCAAAGAGCTCGCGCGATTGCCACCCGCTGTTGTTGACCGCCTGAAAGCTGGATCGGATATTTGTGGGCCTGTTCCGGGATTCTGACGCGCTCCAGATAATGCATGGCGATTTCGGTTGCCTGTTTCAGGGGCGTTTTACGGACCAGGCGCTGGGCAATGGTAAGATTGCGCAGAATGGTCATGTGCGGAAACAGATTGAAGCTCTGGAAAACCATACCGACTTCACGCCGGACTGCATTAATGTCCTTGGTCTTGTCGGTAAGCTCGTGGCCGTCGATGAAGATATCGCCGCTGGAATGTTCTTCCATCCTGTTGATGCAGCGGATCAGCGTTGACTTGCCAGAGCCGGATGGACCGCATACGACAATCTTCTCGCCGCGGTGCACCTTGAGGCTAACCTGCTTGAGCGCCTGGAACTTGCCGAAGCTCTTGTTAACATTGACCAGTTCAATCATCGTGTCTTTAACTTCATTCATAAAGGTCACTTTCAAGATACTGTTTCGCTTCAGCGCACCATGTGGCGGCCAAGATAATCCTCAAGGCGCTTGATCCCCGTCTGTAGAATCCAGGTCAGGACGATGTAGACGCAGGCCAGCGACAGGAACACTTGGTAGGGAGCGAAGGTTTCAGCGACAATCGTGCGGGCGATACCGGTCATGTCGACCAGAGTAATTGTGCTCGCCAGCGCGGTCGATTTCATCAGGCTGATGATCTCATTGCCGTATGCAGGCAGACATATGCGGAAAGCGAGCGGCGCAGTTATATAGACAAAGCGGTGTATCGAGTTCATTCCAAGTGCAGCACCAGCTTCGGTCAGTCCGCGTTCTACAGCGAGAACCCCGCCTCGGAAAACCTCAGAAACATAGGCCCCAACATTGAGCGACAGCGCAACAATGGCACAACCAAACGGGTCTCTGAGTATGGGCCAGAACATGCTGTCACGGATCCAATCCAGTTGGGGAAGGCCGTAATAGATGATGAATATCTGGACCAGAATCGGAGTGCCCCGGAAAACATAGATATAGAGCTGCGCGGGCCACGAAAGCCACCATCTGCCGCTCAGCCGCATCAGGAGTAGAATGACAGCGATCAGGGTCCCAGCGGCTAGCGAAACAACCATCAACTGGAATGTCATGGCAAATCCGCCCAGCATGCGCGGCAGCGCATCAAGGAAAATGCTCATATTCATGATGGCCTCCGCTGCAAATGCCGGTTGGCTAAATGCTCGAGCAGATTGACTGAGAGTGTGATGATGCTGGAAAAGAAGAGGTAAATCAGGCCGACGACGATATACATCGTAAAGGGTTTCCCAGTGACGCCCGCAGCCTGCTTGGCGACAAAAAGCGTTTCATTCAGCCCGATGATCGAGATCAGCGCCGTGTCCTTGATGAGCGACAGCATGTGATTACCAAAGGCTGGCAAGGCCGTGCGCCACATTTCGGGCAGGCGAATATAGACGAATGATTGCAGCGCATTCATTCCCAGGGCACGTGATGCTTCGACGCTGCCGGGCTTCACGCTCTTGAATGCCCCACGGAATGTTTCGGTGGCATAGGCACCCACAACCAGAGCAATGGCTATAGATCCGGCCCAGAATGGTGGGATGTCAATGAACTTGATTGCCGGATTGAAAAACCGTGCAATGGTCGTCAATGTGACAGCCGAGCCAAAATACAGCAACAGGATGACAAGTATTTCAGGCGTACCGCGAAAGAACACCGTGTAAACATTGCCGATAGCATTCAGCACCCGACTGGAAGACAGCTTGGCGGCCGCGCCAAGCAGTCCGAAAACCACCGTCAGAATCAAGGAACAGATAAACACTTTCGCAACGATGACAGATGCGAAGAGATAGTTATCCCACCAACCGTTTAAGGCTTCCAATTTGCTTCTCCGTCTTTTTGAGAAAACAGGATCGACGGATTATTTGTTGGCCCATGCATCATCGTGAATCGGGAATGGGAATATCTTCAGGGCATACTCCTTGAGCTTGCCTTCGCGAATGAGCTGGCGAATGGCATCGTCTATCCTGCCACGCAATTCATCTTCGCCTTTGCGCAAACCGACCCCAACGCCGGGACCAAAATACTCAGGCTCATTGATCTCTGGACCTACCAACTCAAACTTGCCCTTCCCCTCACCCTGAAGGAAAGAGAGATAGGCCTTCATCGGATTGGTCATGATCATGTCGACCCGGCCATTCTTGAGGTCGAGATACATGGGCTCGACACCGTCATACATAACCAGATCGGCATCAGGCAGCTTGGCCTTGAACCAGTCGAAATAGGTCGAGGCACGTTCGACACCTATGCGCACGCCCTTGAATTTATCAGGGATCGGCTGACCGCTTGCGTCAAACATATCGGCACCCTTTCCGGCCCGACCAACCAGATGCGCGACTGACTTGCGATAGGGAATGGAAAAGTCAATCTGCTGTTTGCGCTTGTCGGTGATCGACATGGAGGCAATGATCAGATCAAACTTGTTGGCGAGTAGCGCCGGGATTAAGCCATCAAAGCCCTGACAAACATATTCAAGCTCATAGCCGGTGATTTGGGCTATGCCTTTGGCCACATCCACGTCATAGCCTTCAAGATTGCCTTCCGCTGTGCGGTAGTTGAACGGCGGGTATGTGCATTCCAAGCCGACTCGCAAGGTTTCGCTGTGGGCCAGCGATGTGCTGACCAGCATTGTCGTAACAGCGCCCAAAACAGCTGACTTCCACATTTTCATGGTCTTTGTTCCCTTTGTTTTTTCGCCTCCACAAGCATTCAGTGCAGCTAGAGCGCCGATGAAATAACTTGCGTAAGCCCTGTAATTTCGATTTAGACTATGATATCTAAAATGGACTGTCTAGTCTATTTTTCTCGCATGTTGCCGCTATACAATCAGGATCAACTGAGGGTATAGTTTGGGAACAAAAGGGATTTTTGATTAAGGAAAACAGCCTCTTGAGCCATGAGATAAGCCCGAATCTGTTGCCCTATGTGCCGGTTTGCGAGGCAATTGCGACGTTGTTTGCGCCTTTTGCGGAGGTCGTACTGCACGATCTTCCCAGCGCGTCAGTTGTTCATATCGCTGGAAATTTCTCCAAAAGAGAGCTCGGAGATCCGTCGAATCTTGATGAAATCAATTTTACGCCGGCGGATCGCTTGATTGGCCCCTATGCAAAAACCAACTGGGACGGGCGGCGGATAAAGTCGATCAGTTCTGTATTGCGGACCGCCGACGGGAAAGAAATTGGCGTGTTATGCATCAATGCGGACATGTCTGTTTTCGAAAGCATGGTGCTGACGCTACAGAATTTCGTCTCGGTTCCGTCGACACCGGGTGAGATGGAAAGTCTGTTTCGCGATGACTGGTTCGAGCGCATCAACAATTACATTCAGCACTGGACGGCGGCGCGGAGCCTTAACATATCGGACCTGTCGCGCGCCCAGAAAAAGGAACTCGTACAAGCGCTCGCTGATAGCGGTGCATTCAGCGGCAAGAATGCGGCGGGATACATATGTCGTTTGCTGGGAATGGGACGCGCCACGGTTTACAACTATCTTAATGGCAATAGCAGTGCCGATGACGAGGTAGGCTAGAGAAACATTGCTCCAGGCTTTTGGCATTCACATGTGATGAGGCGGTTTGATGACAAACGCTTCGAGTTTTGTTTGCCGATCAGGAATCTTCTCGTTTCTGGCGCTGGCGACCTGCCGGTGTCTGTGGAGTGTTGCGGCTAAAAATGGTGACTGACAAGCGCTGCACCCAAACCCATGAGAATAGTGCCGCAAGTCTTTGGCACTAGCCAACCAGATCGATCGCTGTTGAACCGACCAAAAGCGAATGAGGCGACAGCTACTGCCGCAACGTCGGCTATCGAGAAAATCAGGTTCACCACAACGCCCAGAACAAGAAACTGGAGCCAGAGCGGGACTTCGGCTGTCGGCTGTACAAATTGCGGCAGAAAGGTCACAAAAAATAGCGCAGTCTTGGGATTGAGAACCTCAACAATAATGCTATCTCGAAACGTCTTTGACACCGGGTTGCCGGAATGATCGCTCGTCTTGTTCCAATCAAAGAAGATGACCAGCCCCAGCCAGACAAGATAAGCTGCACCGGTAAATCTTATGATCATATAAGCGGTCGGAGCATGCTCTATCAGCGAGGCAAGGCCAATCGTAGCCGCTGCAATATGAACATAGCAGCCAAGATGAACGCCGAGCGCTGCCATCAAACCAGCATTGCGACCGTGCGCAAGTGTTTGCGCGGTCATATAGAGTATTGCTGGTCCCGGTATGCAGGCAAAGGTCAGCGTCGCAACCGCAAACGGTATCAATAACTCCAGCGACAACATGATGGTTCCTCCCCCATCGGCCAAACGCTGGGAGATTTAGGCTTCACTGAAATAGAATGATATACGGCAGGCGCCGTATTTAAACGGCAGTGATGCCTGGATAGCGTACTCTTGGTTAACTTTTTTTGATTGCCCGAAGCGGTCTTATGAGACGACGCATGAACTGGTTATCCAGTTCAAGATATCGTCAAGCTTGGGCAGAGGCTAGGTGACCGACTCATAAGATCGAAGCCAAATACGAATTGAAGCAAGCTGGATAGATGCGAGGAAATTGTCGTCGCGTTTGTCGTATCGGGTTGCGATGGCTCGGAAGTGCTTGAGTTTATT
>Ga0153948_1000325_pt1 | contig 25779 bp, 24 predicted proteins | sample TSNJ032MetaG_FD_104696 | JGI IMG/M metagenome (GOLD analysis project Ga0153948, IMG submission 104696) | Attine ant fungus gardens microbial communities from New Jersey, USA - TSNJ032 MetaG | ecosystem: Host-associated > Fungi > Mycelium > Unclassified | place: USA: New Jersey, Wharton State... | reverse complement strand
GCTGGCGATGATGGAGGCGCAACCCTCCGGCGTCCGGGTGGAGTTCACCACGTCCTCGGAGCTGATCGAACTGGTCGTGCACCCCACTCGTCTGGGCTACCGCGGCGCGCACCGCGCACGCGGGGCGATCGACCTCGTCGTGGACGGCCAGTACGTGGCGAGCGACCGGCTGACGGGCGGCGACCTCATCGAAGCCGACCTCCAGACGGGCCAGACGGCCTTCCGCCCAGGACCTCCGCATGCGTCGCGTTTCGCCCTACCCGTAGGTGAGAAGCGCGTGGAACTGTGGCTGCCCCACAACGAGGCAGTCGATCTGGTCAGTCTGTCGACCGATGCACCGGTGTCTCCGCTCACACCCCCAGGACGTGTGTGGCTCCACCACGGCAGCTCCATCAGCCACGGCTCGAACGCGACATCGCCGACGCGGATCTGGCCGGCGGTCGCCGCTCGACTGGCCGGGGTCGATCTGCACAACCTCGGCTTCGGTGGCAGCGCCCTGGTCGATCCGTTCATGGCGCGGGTGATGCGCGACACGCCCGCCGACGTGATCAGCGTGAAGCTCGGTATCAACGTCGTCAATCTCGACCTCATGCGGCTGCGAGCCTTCGTACCCGCGGTGCACGGTTTCCTCGACACGATGCGCGAGGGCCATCCCGACACTCCGTTGCTCGTGATCTCGCCGATCTTCTGCGGAATCCATGAGGACACCCCGGGACCGGGCGCCGTCGACCCTGAAACGCTAGGCACCGATCATGTCCGGTTCATCGCGACCGGAGAGAGGGGCGACCGCGGGCGCCTGACGCTCCGGACCATCAGGGAGGCGCTGGCATCGTTGGTCGAGCGCCGCAGCGATGACGAGCACCTCTTCTATCTGGACGGCACCTCGCTGTACGGTCCGGGGGACTCTGACGCTCATCCGCTCCCGGACAACCTCCATCCCGATACGGCCACTCACCAGTTGATCGGCGAACGCTTCGCCCGGTCGGTTTTCGGTGATGGCGCCCCCTTTCACCCAGGGGGCGGTCGAGGATTAGGGGGCTGACCTTCGCCGAGGGTCGTTCTGCGGGGCGTTTTGGCGTAGGCGAGTCTCCGTCTTTTTCTGGTCGGTGCCGGGGTGCAGGGGTCAGTAGCGTCCAGGATTGACGGGGTCTTCACGTGTAGTTGCAGGTGGCCCTGGTGTCCCGCTTCAGTGCCACCGGCGGCATTATGTCCGGTCACGCCCCCAAGGACGGTCTCGTTAGAGAGCGCGGTGCAACTTATTCTCGTGACCCCGTCAACTCTTCGGATCTGACAGTCGAGAGCGAGACGTGCTCACGCTACCTTCCTTGCTACAGCTGGAACCCAGTCGACGGGGCTCGCGCATGGGTGGCTGCGGGATCTGTGGCCTGGACACAGTCGCAGAAGTGGTTTGCAAGCGCCGTGCAGAATGCTGTTTTGGGAATCAAGGCATCGGTAGTTGCTGTAGAGACTTTCCTAATCCGGTCCCTCGCCGGAATTATGACGATGGCGCACAAGAAGAAGGCCCCGGCTAAGAACAGCGATCGCAAGGGCCACGGCGATAACCTGCAAGGGAAGCCTCCCCAGAAGCATGAGGATGCGCAAGGACACGGTGGGCGGCAAAACATCCCACCCAACCCGAACAAGCGAAATCCGAGGGCCTATTGATGAATAGCGATGAACTGGTAGCAGCCGGAAATCTGATGGCAGAGGCTGGGAACCACCGCGACGCGATTCGTACATTCGAAGAGGCGGCCCAGTCTGGAGCAGTGGGCCTGGAGCTCAATATAGGTAACTCTCTTGTGGCGCTGGGCGATTACGGGTCTGCGATGGAGTTCTTCCAGCGGGGTTGGCTCAATGGAGACAACGACGCCGGTTTCAATCTCGCTTCCCTGTTGGAAAGCCGAGGCGCATCGACAGCGGCTGGCATTTACGAGTCGCTTGTTGCCGACGGGTATGCCAAAGCCAGCATCAACCTCGCGCTCCTGCTGGACCATGCCGGACAGCGGGACAAGGCAATCGAAGTTCTCGGGCAGGTACTGTCCGACCCAGAGGTCGGATCCACAGCCGAGGCGATATTGGGGTCGCTCTATTTGTCAGTGGGCGACGAATCCCGAGCGGAGCCCCTGCTTCGGGCAACGGCCAACGAAGATGCCTTCGCGCGAGCGGATCTAGGCCACCTGCTGGCCCGAACCGGGCGGACGGAAGAGGCGATTCGGGTGTGGCACGAGGGTGCAGCGCACGACGAGCCGTCGAGTATGGTGCCCCTGGCAAACCTGCTTTCAGAGCGAGGTGAACGTCAGAAATCGGGAGATCTCTATCGGAGAGCCTTTGAGCTAGGTGACGCTTTCGCAGCGACCAATTTGGCCATCGATCTGTGGGATGACGGCAACAGGGCAGAGGCGATTCTGTGGGCTCATCGTGCTGCGGACGCGGGTGATGAAGCAGCGTCACGTTGGCTTGAGTCGATAGACGCTCAGTCCCATCATCGCGACTAGGCGACACCTGGTCCCGGACGTTTGCGCAGGCGCGGGATCGGGACTCTTGGTGGGTGCGGGCATTGCCAGGGATCGACGTAACCGATAAGTCGTTGCAGTAGGCACGAACGGAGCCCCTTCTGATGTGGAACCCGCCCGGACGCGGATATAACACCCTCAACCCGGACGACAGCGCCGACTACCTCGACGAGGCCCTGCAAGCCCGGATCGATGCGCTGACGCCGCAGCAGATGGTCGAACTCGACCTCGAGATGAACAAAGTCGTCGAACGGACGTATGAGCAGCTCGACCGCGAATTCACGCGCGAGGACGAGGACATCTACTACATGAAACTGCCACCGTCCGACCTCATCCTCCGAGACATCGACCCGGACGCTGATCAAGCGAACAGCATCGCCCGCCAGATCGAGACGATCCCGCTCCGTTGGCGCCTCGACGCCGCGATGTTCACCAGCAGTTACATCAGCGACTACGGGCTGTCCCAGCGGAAGTATTTCCGCATCCTGAAGCGGATCGAGCGGGAGGCACGTGCGTGATGTCGCCAGACGATGTGGGTGCCTCGTGGTGGTCGGTTTTCTACGCTCGCCGTCTTCGCAGCCACCCGTTCCAGTACGTCGGCGGCGTTCTTCCGCCGGCGATCGTTATTCTCATCGGAGTCTTCGCGTACCCGTCGGAGCAGGATCTGCCGCAACTAGTCGGACCCGGCATCTTCGTCGCCCTCGGCGGCTACTACGTGATTCGTTGGCTGGGGTGGGCTGGCGCCCACCGCGATGGAGATGATCTGGTCGTCACGGGTGTCATGTGGTCGCGGCGGATCCCCCTGGGGCAGATCGATCGAATCAGATCTGGATATGTCGCGGTCTCGTGGCGAACGCAACGCGGTACGCGGCGTTGGACGCCGATCACACCCCTGTGGTCGAAGCTCCGTCCTCTGGAGTTCGTCACGCGACACAGCAACCACGAAATCAGGATCATGCGCGAGTGGGTGACGGAAGCAAGAACCGCTGAACCGTGACGGCTCGCATCCTGACTCCAGATCGGGATTACGGACCAACGATCAAACGTTCACCGATCGAAAGCGTCAGAATGGCAAGTGGAAGGCTCGGTAGTGATGGATGAGGAGAAACGCGCCGCCGCCGCAAGACTGGAAGATGCTGCCGAGATCGCGCGGAAGAACGGCGACTTGGAGCGATCCGAGCAATTGCTCGAACAGGCCGCGGAGATCGACGGGACGACGCCCGGCCTCCTCTACAATCTCGGCCTTGTTCGTTCAGAGCTTGGCGACCACGCGGGTGCCATTCGGACCTTGACCGCAATTGTTACAGCCGACTACGAGGCGATCTGTTACAGCCGACTACGAGGCGATCGCCCTGCGTGGATTGAGCTATGACCGAATCGGCGAGCGTGACCGCGCGCGTGAAGACTACCTGCGGGTTCTTGCTGAGAGGCCCGAGGACGTCGATACTCTCGTGAATCTGGGTACGCTGGAGTTGGCCGATGAGAACATAGACGCGGCTGACCGATACCTCGCCAGGGCATTGCAGCTGGATAAGACCGCGAGTTGGCAGTATGCGGAAGTCGAGTTGGCGCGCGGTAATCTCGTCGAAGCCCGGAACTTGCTGGAAGCTGCTCTCGCCCTCGGCGAGCGGCGCGCAGAGCTGGACTTGGCCCTACTCGACGCTGCTGACGGCCGCGACTCAGATGCCGAGGTCAGGTTCCGTCATGCGATCGAGGCGGGCGCAACACTAGGCCGTCGCGAATACGCGACATTCCTGCTCCTCCACGGCCGCGTCGAAGACGCATTGGACGTATCGAATGAGGGTGTCCGAGCAGGCGACGACTGGAGCTACGCCCCGTACACAATTGCTCTCGAACGCAGTGGGCGAGCACGCGAGGCGGAGAAGTATCGAGCCCTGGCGGTTGATGTGGACGACGAGCACTACTTAGACGACGGGCCAGCATACGTTGCAGAGCCAAAATAGCCTTGTTTGCTCGTACTGTGAGGGTATGGTCTGGTGCCCGGATTGGGTAAACAAGGTCGGTGGGTGACTCATTGACTGGATTACATGAGCTGTTTTGCACCTTCCTTGTGAAGATCGCGCTGGCGCAAGGCGAACTCGATGTGGCACAACGGATCGTTAGCGTGAAGTCCGTGGGCGACCTGCTGCTCGTCGGGACCCGGGAACCAATTGCCCTCCCGTTCGACGACGCACGCGTGCGGATCGCTCTGATGCGATCGGAAGAACCGAAGACCGAGTTTGACGATGCATGGAAAGAGCTCCTCTATGATCTCGGCGCGCACGCGCAGCCGATGTCGGATCTAGGAGTACAGCTCACCTACAGGAGCGTCGAGAGAACAGGAAGAACCGCACGTATCGAGATCACGGACGGGAATCAGTCCCAGCTATTCGTGGTCGACCTCTCTAATTTGGTCTACGGTCTTCCCGATGAACTCGCCGTAGAGTTTCTGACTACCCGTGCGGAAGACAGACAGACAGACAGAGACAGACTGATGATCGGGGGTAGTGGCGACCTTTCCTCTCCCATGTGATGTGACGAGGTGCCATGCGTGCGGGCATGACCGGTGGTGGTGACACCCCCAGCATCGAGCGACTCGATGCCCTCGCCGAGCAAGCGTGGCTCGCCGGCGACCTCTAACGGGCGGAGAATCTGCTCGACAGTGCCCTCCGCCGTGCTCCGGATGATCCCGGCTTCATGCACAATTTCGGGTTGGTGCGTTCGCAGCGAGGGGATCACGGGGGCGCCGTTCGGGCCCAGTCGGCCATCATCCCCGAGACCTTTCCGTGCGCTCCTTGCGAGGCCTTTGCTACGACCAGCTCGGGGAGTTCGAGCTGGCCCGGCAGGACTATCTCCTGGTTCTAGCCGACACACCGGACGATGTCGACACCCTGATCAACCTCGGGACCCTCGAGATCGCCGACGGCGACATCCGCGCCGCCGACGGACACCTCCGCCGTGCGTTCGCGTTAGACGAAATCGTGAGCTGGCAATATGCGGAGGTCGAGTGGACGCGCGGGAACATCGTTGAGGCTCGACGCCTCCTCGAGATCGCTCTCGCCCTCGGCGAGCCGCGAGCCGACCTGGATCTTGCCCTCCTCGACGCCGCCGACGGCCGCGAGTCCGACGCCGATCCGCGGTTCCGTCGTGCCATCGACACCGGCGCGACGCTGTGCCGCCGCGAGTACGCGACCTTCCTGCTGCTCCACGACCGGGTCGCCGATGCGCTGGCTGTATCGGGCGACGGCGTCCGCGCAGGCGACGGATGGAGCTACGCCCCGCACACGATCGCCCTCGAACGCAGCGGACGCCTCGGCGAGGCAGAACGGTATCGGGCACGGGCGGTAGACGCCGACGACGAGAACTACCTCGACGAGGGTCCTTAGCGAAGGCGAAGCAGGATGCCAAGCGACTCCGAAAGGACGGGAACTGTGCCGACTTCCGAGATCTCTGCGGAGCCGGCGATCATTACCATGTCGATGTGAAGACAAAGAACGGACGTGACCAGGGGACGCGGCATTATCGGTGGAGGAAGTTCTGATGTGGAATCCGCCCGGGAAGGGCTACAACACACTCGACCCCGACGATGCCGCCGAGTACTTCGACGATGATCTTCGCGCTCGGATCGGCTCCCTTTCACCCCGCGAGATGGTGGAACTCAGTAGCCAGTTCAACAGAGTCGCCGAGCTGGTGTACGAGCAACTCGACAATGAGTTCACGCGTGAAGATGAAGATGAGTTCTCGATGCAGCTTCCGCCTGCTGACCTGCTGTTTCGCGATATCGACCCGGAAGAGGGTCTCTTTGAAGGGTTGACTAAGCAAATCGAGGCCGCACCTCTACGGTGGCGACTTGACCTCGCTCAGATGGTCGGAAGCTATGTACGCGACTACGGTCCGTCGCAACGAAAGTACATCCGGATTCTGAAGCGCATCCAGCGCGAATCTCGTAGGTGACGAAACGTGGCGATCCTTGCTGTCTCGATGTGAAAACGAACAACGTGCGGGATCAGGGTACGAGACCGTCTCGACGACCTCCTTCGTGTAGCTGAGCGAAGGCACGGGCTTCGAAGATCTCGTCGCTCTTCTCGCCGGCCGCATGCTCATCGACGACGTTCCGCTGGCGGCCGCGTTGATCGAGAAGACGGTGGAATTGCTCCGCGCTCGAAACCCGAGAGCTGCGACGAGCAGCAGCAATCGATCGCCATCGAAGGCCGAGATGGCAGCGGCAGCACGGGCAGAGCTCGAGGAGCTGCACGGTGACCTGTGACGGGCCCCGCGCGAAGCAACGGCCACGGTCAAGTCGGCGTTGCTGAAACCAGTCCGTGGCGCCTCCACGTCTATCGATGATGTCTAAAGCCGGGGCCGGTTTCGTGGCGCCCGTCCGGCGGTCTCCTGCCAATCGGGCAAGCCTTTGGTAGCGGCGGCAATGACGATCTCGTGTCAGTTGCTTGAGGCTGCTGGTGGAAGCGGTCCCCTTAGCTTGGGCGATCATGAGACTCGCCCGTCAGCGCACTCCGATGGAGTCGTTCCTGACCAGAAAGTGACGCGGAAACGGGGGACTCACAGCGTCCCTTTCGGGGGATTCAGCGCGGCAACCCAGGCCGCTAGCATCGGGCGAGTCCGATAGGGCGAGACAGGTTGTTGGAGGGATCAGCGAGATGGTGCACCACTCACGGAAACTGGCAGGACTCCTGCTGCCCATCGCGCTGACGGCTCTGCTGGGAACAGCAGGGGCGGTATCGTCCGCCTCCGCAGTGGCGGCGACCGTCGACAATGGCTCGTCCGTCTATGTGGGCGCGCGTCAGGGCTACGGCGGTACCGGCGTGTTCCCGATCTACGCGAGCGTACCGTCCGATCCGGCGAACCCTGGAGAGCCGGATCTGTGGGCGTACTGCATCGAACACGATGTGCACGCCGAGACCGGACTCGAGGGAGTCGTCGGCGATGCGGGCAGCTTCCTCGGCACCAATTACTTTACCGACCCGGCCGTCCAGAGCAAGGTCTACTGGGTCCTCGCCCACAGCTATCCGGCGCTCAGCCTGGCGGACTTCGGCGCCGCAGCCGGAGTCCCCGGCATCTCGCGTGATGACGCGATCGAGGCGACGCAGTACGCGATCTGGCGGTACACCGAACTCACCTTCGACGCGGCCTGGAGCTTCGAGACCCCCGACTCCGAGGCGGCGTACTGGCACCTTCTGGCCGGCGCGAACACGAGCACCGGCACCGTCCCCGACAAGTCGTACGTCGCCATCACGGCGTCGGCGGACGCCCAGTTCGCCGGGCAGTTGATCGGACCCTTCATCGTCACAACCAATCGGTCGTCCGCGCAGGTCTCGGTCTCGCCTGCCGTCCCGGTCACCGACGCGGCGGGTGATCCGGTCGACCTGAACGCCGTCACCGACGGTCAGGAGCTCTACCTCGACCTGCGCGGCGACACCGCGGCGGGAAATGCGACGATCACAGCCACCGTTTCGGGCTCGTCCGTCGACGGGCACATCGTCTCTGTCCCGACGACGGCCGGCGGCACCGCGACCTCCGCGGACCACGCGCAGTCGATCGTCCTCGTCGCGGGATCCACCTCGACCACCGACGCGCAGGCCGCGGTCGAGTGGGCGGCCGTCCCCGTCCCCGCCATCGGGACGACTCTGACCGACGCGGCAGACGGCGATCACACGCTCGTCTCGGGAGGCGGAACGGCGATCGACACGATCGCCTACCAGAACCTCACCCCGGGCGTGGAGTACACCGTGACCGGCGAGCTCGTCCGCGCGACGGACGGCGCGACCACCGGGATCACCGGGAGCACGACGTTCACGCCGACCAGCCCGAGCGGCACGGCGACCGTGAGCTTCACCGTTCCCAGCGGGTACGCGGGCCAGAAGCTCGTGGCTTTCGAGTCGCTGTTCGAGGCGGGCGGCACGACCGCCGTCGCCGTGCACCGGGATCTCACCGACGCCGGCCAGACGATCACCGTCGCATCCGCGCCCGGCACATCTTCGCCGTCGACGCCCACGAGCACCTCGGCGACAGGCGGCTCGTCGAACTCGGGATCGACCGGAGGGTCCACCACGCTGGCCTCGACCGGATCGGAGCTCCCGACCGGAATCGCCGTCGGCGGCCTCGTCGCGGTCCTTGCAGGCCTGGTCATCACCGTGCTGGCCCGACGCGAACGGACCCGGCACGAATCCTGACCGGAGACGTGTCCGGCCGCGTCACGTCGTGGGCCGGCCCGACTCCTTAGGGCTGAGAGCTGCGAAGTGCCTCCCCGCCTCCGCGATCTCTCGCCGGTGCGGCCCGCGCGTGCGTCGAAGGTGGGACGGGAAACCCCCTCGATTGCGATCGACGCGTCGGGCCGCACCGGTTCCCCGACGGTGCCGATGGCGGAGGCCGCGTCACTTTTCGCCGCGCTTGGACTCTTTAATGGACGGTGCCGTATTCCCGTGCGAGCGCCGGGGTCCTTCTTCCTGAGAAGGTATGTTCCTGGGGAGGGAACGTGAACGAAGACCGCAGTGATGCCGAATTGATCGAACGTGTGCGCGACGGCGACAACGCGGCGTTCGCGGCTCTCTGGGAACGCCATTCGGCGGCGGGCCGGCGCTATGCCCGGCACCTCGCTCCCGGACAGGTCGACGATCTCGTCGCGGAGGCGTTCCTGGCGATCTACAACCAGGTGACGACGACGTCGAAGGGCCCGACGTTCGCTTTCCGGCCTTATCTACGCGCCGTCGTCCGCAACACCGCCATCCGTTGGGGGAAAGACGCCGGGCACTTCGTCGACCAGGACGAAGTCGACGAGATCGAGCCTCGGGACGGTCTCGCCCACGCGGAGGACGAGTCCGAGTCCGTGGAGGTCCTCGCAGTGTTCCAGGAGCTTCCCGAGCGTTGGCAGCGGGTCCTCTGGCTGACCGAGGTCGCCGATGTGCCGCGGCCGCAGATCGCGCGCGAACTGGGAATCAAGCCGAACGCGGTGTCGGCACTGCATCGGCGGGCGCGTTCTGGGCTCAGACTCCAGTGGCTCACCCGGCAGGTCCCCGAGGCGTTGCGGACGGACGAGACCCACGTGGCGCGTCGGCTCCCGCAGTACCTCACGGAGCCGAAGAACGCCGCCCTCGCTGCGGAGGTAACGGTCCATGTGGCGCAATGCATCCTCTGCAGCGACCTCCTTCACGACCTGCGCACTACCTCGCGTCGCGTTCAGGGCCGGACCCTCGCCGTGCTGCTGGGGGCGGGAGGCGTGGGCGGCTCGGCTACAGCCGCGACTCTGACAACAGGGACCACCGCGGTCGCGACAGGGCTCTTCGGCACGGGGCTGGCCGGCTTCCTCACCGCGGGCGGCCTCACCGTCGCGGCGATCGGCGGGAGCCTCCTCCTCACGACCGTCATCGGGGTGGCGCCCGCGACACCGGAGCCCGTAGCCACATCGTCGCCGCTAGCGGCCGCGTCCGCCGCTCCGAGCCCGACGACGCCCGAGGAAGCGTCCGGCTCCGGTCCCGCAACGCAGCCGGTTCCGTCGCCATCTCCCGACCCAACCGCCGAGAAGAGCGCGACCGGGCGCCACGTGGACGACCCGACCATCCCGGCCGTGACACTGGCAGGGGGAACGGACAGCGAACCACCGACAGCTCCGGCCCACCCCACGCCTGCCGGCCCGGGCGTGCCCTCGCCGGCGACCGACGGCGGCGCAAGCCTCTCACCTGGCCTGGTCACACCGGCGACCTCGACGGCCTACCTGGCGCCCGTGCTGACCGGGAAGAGCACGACAGGAGCGAGCGTGGCCGTGGAGATCAACGGACGGCGCTACACCCCCACCGTCGCGGCCGACGGTGGCTGGTCGTTCGATGCCCGCGCGCTCGAACTGAACGCCGGCTCGTACGACTACCAGGTATGGGCGTTCGACGCGCAAGCGCAGTCGGTCGCCTCGCGCGGGACAATCACGATCCTCCCGCTCGTCGTCACCGGGTTCGAACAGCTGACCGGCTTCGAGGACATGACGGTCGACGAAGCACAGACGACAGGCATCGTCATCGAGATGACCGGACCCGCGGACGGAAGCGTGTACATCTCGACCATCGAGGGCCACGCGGCGATCGTGCCGCTCGACCACACCGGTCGCACACGGCTACGGCTGTTGCTGAACTCACGGGGCTGGTATTACTTCACGTTCCGAGCGCTCGACGGCGACGGGTACTGGGGCCCCGGGACCGAGGCCGCCGCCGACGTCTACGACCCCGACATCATCTTCGATCCGTACGGCCCGAATCCGGACGACATGACCTTCGCCCTGACAGCGCCCTGACCGCGCAGCAGGGTGAGTGCCGGACTCCAGACACGGCGTCACTTTCGCCGCGCCGGCGACTCCTTTGAAAAGGAGCGGCATCCCGGCCGCCCGCACACCGTGAGCATGTGGTGCCCGGTGGCATCGAAGAGGGAGTTCGACGTGAGTACAACCACCGGAGGCGCGGCCATGCCCAGCGGCCGACGTTCCCGCCCGCGAGGAAAGCATCTCGTCGGGAGTGCGCCGACCTTCTCAGGCCGGCGGCCGCGGCCGTTCGGCCGGACGATCGCGGGGGTGCTGGCCTCGCTGCTCGTGCTGGCATCCTTCTTCGGCCTCGATCAGGCCGCCCGGGCGGACGCCCCCGGCATCGCGTCGACGATGCTGTACAACGGCAGCGCGCTGCAGCCCGGGACAGTGCTCGTGGCGGGGGCCAAGCTCGATCTGAAGGTGCAGTACGACAACACGAAGGTTGCGCCCGGCTCCACGGTCACTTTCGATGTCGGCTCCAACGTCAGCGTGACCAGTCTGCCAGCGGCCAACACGTCGATCGCCTCTGTCACACAGGTCGGCGCCGTGGTGTCGGTCACCTTCAAGGACCCACTGCCAGCGGACGTCAACCAGGGCGTGTTCGACATCGGTCTGTCCGTGACGAACCCGGCACAGAGTGGCGCGGACGTGATCGCCTGGAAGGTCGACGGGAGCGGGCCGTCGATCCCGGTGACGATTAAGCGTTCGGGAGACACTCCACCGCCGACCCAGTCGGCCGACGCGAAGAGCGTCAGTCCGACGGATCTGAACAAGTACGTGCGCGTCGCCGAGGACGGCACGGTGACGATGGACTCGACGCTCGCCGGGCAGGCGATCAGCTACACGCTGACCCTGACCTCGACCCAGGCGCAGACGGATTTCCCGATCCTGGACCAGCTGCCCTCCTACCTCGGCTACGACGCCGGCTCCTTCACATTCGCGCTGACCACCTGGGATGCGGACGGGCTGAACAAGAGCACGACAACACCGGCGCCGTACCCGGTGACCGTGTCCGGGACCTCCTTCACCAGCACCACCGACGTTCCCGGCCCGTCGATCCTCACGATCACCTACACCGTGCACGTGACCGACCCGGACGGGCTCGCCGCCGCGCTGCAGGCGCAGCTCCTGGGCAAGGCCGCCGGCACCAGCTACACCCTCCCCCTCCAGAACACGGCGACCTTCAACGGCAACCAGGACAAGGCGACCGTGAACGTGCGCGGCACCGTCCCCGCCGCACCCTGCGTCGGGGTGTGCACGCACACGCTGACCAAGGCATCCAGCTGGGACACCCGCAACGTGCTCGCCGATTCGGCCGGCGTGCTCACCCCCGCCCAGGAGGTCGTCTACACCTTGAAGGCGAGCGTGGGCACCACAGAAGCCGCACTGCCGACGAACGTCGTCCTGATCGACCCGCTCCCGACCGGTATGAGGTGGGACACCACCGACCCGCAGTTCATCACCGGATTGGCATCGACGCAGGCGGCAGACTGCCCTGACGCGACAGCTTTCGCGGCGGACGCCTACGTCGGCCAGTGGTGCGTCGGCGACCGGACGCTCCAGGTCAACCTCGGCGCCGACAAGAGCACGAACGCCACCGTCAACGCCAAGGCTCTGGTCAGCAGCGTCGCCGGGCTGACCTCGAGCGGCACCCCCGGAGCACAGGGGGGAACCCCGTACCAGCTCCCAAACACGGCGAGCCTGCACTACGGGGGAACCAGCCCGCAGACCGCCAGCAAAACCATCACCGTGACGAAGCTGCCCGGCGCAGACGGAGCCGCTTACACCGACGCGAGTGTGTTCAGGAAGACGGTGAACAACCCGCCGACAGCGGTGAACGCGGGCGAGACCGCCATGATCCCGTACGTCTTCACGGTCGGCGCAGGCAAGGGGATCGATCTCAGGACGAGCACGATCACGGACTTCCTCGACAAGGACGTCTACGGCGACATCGACCTCACCACGGTGAACCCGACCGGCAAATACAACGGCCAGTCCCTCACCGCCGCCAGCTTCTCGCTCACCACCGATACGGACGGAAACCTTCTCATCACCCTCAGCGATGCGGGCAAGGCCGTCGTCGTCGCCCAGGGAGTCGACAAGGCCTTCCAACTCGACCTCTCCCTCACTACGCTGCCCTTCGACGGCAAGGTCACGAAGACCATCTCGAACCGCGCCGAACTCACCGGGGCCGCCGGCCAGCCGCCGTACACGTCCACCGTCAGCAACGTCACCACCTCCTTCGGGAGCGAGGTCGAGATCGACAAGACGCTGTACGACCCCGCGACCGGCACGTACACCGACACGCTGCAGGCGACGACGAACGGACCCTCGACCTATCTCTACAAGATCGACTTCATCCCGCACGGTGGCTACAACACGGTCGCGATCAGCGACATCGTGGATCGCCTTCCCGCGGGACTCGAGTTCGTCGGCTTCGTGCAGGCGGATGACACGGCGGTCGCGGATCCTCTCTCCGGGCCCGTCGACATCGGTGGCGATCTCGAGGCCGTCCACGACGCCGCCGCAGCCACGGTGACCATCCGGCAGAAGTCGGGAACCGTGCTCGACAACCCCGACGGCCACACCTTGTCCGCGTACTTCGCGGTCAGCGTGACGGCTCTCACGAACCCGATCGTGAACAGCATCGGGGGGAGCTCGGCAACGATCGTGCCGACAGGGAAGGTCTCCGTCGGCGACTACGTCTGGGTCGACTCGAACCGGGACGGCCGGCAAGACGCCGGCGAGCCGGGCATCCCCGGCGTCGTCCTCACCATCACCGGACTTGACAGCAAGCCGGTGACCGACGTCAACGGCAACCCGGTCGGCCCGGTCACGACAGACGCCGACGGGCACTACTCGTTCGACGACCTCCCCGTCCTGAGCGGCGACGAGACCTACACCGTGCAGATCGACCAGTCCGCTTCCGCGACGGCGCTCGCCCCGTACGTCCCCACCACGGCGGGCGTCGGCGACCGGACAGGCGACTCGTCCACCTGGACGGCCTCCACCCTGCCCGGAGACCTCCACGCCGACGGCGACGGCGATCCCAGCCTCGACTTCGGCTTCGTCGCCACGACGCTGCCGCCGACGATCGCCGATCCGAGCGGCCCGGTGGACCCTCCCGCCCATACTCTCGCTCAGACCGGTAGCGACGTCGGCCCCGGACTCGGACTCGCTCTCGCAGGGATCGCACTGCTCGTCGGGGCAGCCACGCTGACTGTGGCCGGCCTGCGAAGGCGGAGGACCGAAGCATGACGAATCCAGCAGGGGGCGAAGCAGGTGACAGGGGCGGAGGTGCCGATCCCGGTTGCCCTGCTGGTGGACTCGATCACCCAGGGCGATGTCGACGGGCTCGTCGCTGTGTTCACACCCGACGGTTTCATCGACGACGTGGGCGGACCTTGGGCACCGTCAGCGTCAACGGGGCAGTGCGTGACCTTATTGATACTGAGGGCGCGGCGAGGCCTCGAGCCAGTCCCGCACACGATCACTTGGCCGCGCGACGGGTGCTGTCGGCGAATCTCGTAGCGCCTTCTGGAAGACGGACATTCAGGTTCATCGTTGGTGCAGTTCAGATCATCGAGCTGTTCGTTCACCTAGCCCAACTACGGTCCAGTCGCGTGCGCAAGCTCGATCGGATCATGCGCGAACAACACGGTCTCGCGGTGAGCGGAGCCGCAGTTGGGGCGTTGGAGGGCAACGCCATAGTCGGGCACAGCTGAGAGACGGTCAGGTAATGTTCAAGCCACTCCATCACGTTGGAATCGTAGCCCGCGGCCGCCTGCCGGGAGCGGGCATTATCAGGGACGGACGTTCGTCAGATGAGGTTCATCGCACGATCGGACGAGTCAGATCGGTGGCAGGAGCGGATCGACGCGGCTAAAGGTGTTCCGAGGGGGCCCGTGAGCCTGACTGCGTTGGTGGGGTTTGCGCTTGCAGTGAGCGCTGTGTCAGGGGTGACATTCCTTTGGCTGACCATGTGGGGCCCGGTCTACTTTGCCGGGTTCGCCGGCGTGCTGCTGTTCTACCCGGTGATCATCATCTTCTGGCTGTTCTTCGAGGTCGCCGCAATTGCGGCGGTCATCGTGTCTATCATCGCGCTGGCCCGCTCGTCGTCGAAGACTCGATCCCGCCGCTACTCCGTGATTGGTCTGGTACTCGCCGGGGTTGTCGCGGCCTTCTCTCTTCCCGCACTGTGGTTTGGGAATGCTCCCCTCGTGATGCTGGGGGTGGACGTTCTTGCGTGAACGACCCACCCCCAGCATGTAATCAGAACTGCACGTTCACGTTGGCCACGCAACCAGCGACACCGTAAAGGCAAGGCAGAGCGTAGAAGTCGTTCTGCCACGCGAGCCATGCTTGTGCCCACGCGTTGCCGTACCAAAGCTGGTGCCGCGGCATGAGATCGTGAAGTGCCTTCACTGACGACCCGCCACGCTTGAGATCCCAGTACGCGGTCCCGTCGATCGCCGGAGCGATACTAACGAGGGGGTTCTTGGCGGAGACGAACTGCCCGACGACTGCTCTGGTGGCGCCGGCCTAGGTGACCCCACTGATCTTTGTAACGTCTTCGGTGGCTGACGCGACAAGCGTGCAACCGGTCAGGAAAGGCGTGCACTTGTACTTGTGTGTGGCGCCCATCTCTCGGTAATTGAGGATGTGTGCGCCCGTGCCGAAGTGAACTTCCGCCATGTTCCAGGAGCGGTTGGAGCCCCAGATCTCGTACCACGCGCGATTGTCACCACCGAAGGCTATTGCAGGCTTGGCGAGGTCCCCGGAAAAGTCGGGGAAGAGAACGTACTGGTCGGGAATGTACTGCATGTAGAAGACACGCATGATGGGCATGTCGGCGCCCGCTCCGAACGTGGACGCATCGGACTTCCTCGATGTCGATGCGTTCTGAGCATCTGCCTGACCACCGACGAACGACGCAGCCTCTCCGTTCTCAACGATGCTCTCCGGGGACTCGGTGAGCAGTTCCCGATCCGTGCTAGGTGTGGCATCGCGGAGGGAGGCTGTGGCTTGGCCGCCTCGACGCAGCGCGAAGTCAGCGACCGTATAGCCGGGCTGGGCCAGCGGCGCGTCGGGCCCGGTCGCCTTTCGAGCGGCCGCGGAGGCCCAGGCCGGCCACTCGAGCATGGGGATGTTCGCACCTGCTTCGACGGGAGCGGTGAGAGCGGATCCCGCACTGTTGCAGGATGTGCCGGAGGTGCTCAGCATGTCGACCTGGTAAACCCACTGCTTCGTCTTATCCATCGCGGGCTCGTGAACTCGCTCCCACAGGTAATCGCCACGACTTCAGCAGTTGACGGGTTTCCCGTTGGGTTCATGGGGTCATCGGCAAAGATGTCGACCACATAGCGCGTGATCAGCCGCGGAACGCCGCTGTCGTCGAGCCAATTCAAGTGGTGCTTGCCGCTGAACCGCTCCGATGAGACCGAGATGACCCTCGTCGGGTTCCTTGCCTTCCTCGACCCGCCCAAGGCGTCGGCTGGGGCGGCGATCGCCCGGCTGCGCAGCCACGGCACAGCAGTCAAGGTGATCACTGGGGATAACCCACTCGTTGCCGCCACCGTGCGCCGGGAGGTCGGGATCGACGTCGGTCGCATCGTCCTCGGTCCGTCGGCGACCCGCTCATGACGGTGCGTGTTGAGCTGTGGATCGTCGCGTTTCTTAACGCTGACAGGATTCGATACCGCAGCGAGCGGTCGGGGCTTCGGCACACCCTGAGCGATCAAGTGGGCGCTCAGGATTAGAGGGAGCCGAGGCCTTTGCCGATCATGACCACGGCGATGACGAGGAGTAGCACCGAGGTGATCACCGAGTTCTCACGAGCGAGCCACTCATGAACTTCTTCCAGCGGCTTGCGTAAACGTTCCGACGCGAGCAAATACGCGATGACGGGGACCAGGACGGTGGAGACCGCGCAGAGGGCGAAGGCCGTTGTCGCGATCGTTGTGGACGCGACTGTCAGCTCTGCGCCACCGATGATCATGCCCGCACTAGCTGCTACGAGCAGATTCTTCGGGCGTGGGATCGAGAGCAGCAAACCGAGTGAGAGGGCTCGTCCGAAATTGAAGGAATCAATGGCGGACATCCATTTCGGAAGGACAGGATCCGTGCCGGGTGCGGGCCGCCCCCGCCATCGCTTGACGCCAAGGATGAGCAGAAGGAGCGCGAGGACAAACTGGACGCTCGCACGCACGAAGTCCGGCCCGCTCTCTTCCGCGTTCTGGGGTAGTGCTCCTGCGACGAGTACGAATACCGTCACGGGCGCGATCACGCCGATTCCCCAGCCGAGGAGGAAACCCGGGCCGGTGCGTCGGGCATTAGGTGCTAGCAGCATAAGGATGACTGCCACGATGGTGAGCGGGCTGACCGCGATTGCGAGCGTTAGGGGCAGGACGTCGCCTATGACCGTTGCGAGCATCCTCAGTTCCTTACCGGGTCGGACGTGGGTTGGTGGGGTTGTCGGGTCCGCAGCCCGCGATAGACAGCGCCGCAACCGGCGCGCGGGTTGGTCGCGAAAAATGGGGTCGCCTTCGTGCTCGACACCGAAACGGCAAGGGGGAGGACGGCTACGCTCACGATCACGCCGATCGCCGACGGCACGAGTTCGAGCCATTGCTGCCAGCCGAGTACGGGCAAGGTTGGCGCTGGCGTGCCGGACGGCACGGCACAGCAGGTGGCACCGCGACTCCAGCGAGACCAGCGCGGGTGATTCCAACGATGAGCGTCGCCAGAATGAGGACGATGAGAGGCCAGGGAGCGATCGGAAGCAGCCGCGTCCGAGCCCGAGGAGGGTGACGGTGCAGCCCGAAGCCATCCCCGCACACGGATTTGCGGCTCCGAATCCGCCGTCGCGGGACCTCGGATCGATGCTCCAACCCGTCGGTCATCGACGCGTCGGGGGACGCGACGAGCTGTCGCGAGGAGGTCGGGATCACCCACGCGACCGTCGGCAGCACGACCGCGTCTAGTCCCGCTGTCGGAGGGATGCCCTCGGTCTGCGCGTCGCCGATGTTGAACGGGACCCCAATCGCGATCGGGGTGGCTCCCGTGAGGAGGTCACGACTCGCGTTTCTGCGGCCGACGGAGGGAGGGAGACGATTCATCCAGGCAAGCTTCTCCCGAAGCTCTCGACCGAAACCCTCCTGTACTCCGTGAAGGATGAGAAGACGACTGACCCCGGCGCCCGGCAGCGATTCATTGAACCGGCGTGGGGAAGACGAAGAACAGGGTCCGACCTACCACGTGCACGTCCCCGAATGGGACGGGCCCGGTCGAAATGGTCCAGCGAGACCGACTCGCCGAGACAGATGCCGACGTCGAATCAATCGTTGGAGCTGAACAGCCCTCGTGCGTTGACCGACACTGTACCGGTCACGATCTCTTCGCCGTCGAGGGAGGCCTGGAACGGATACTAGTGCGACGAACGATGAAGAGTTGACCTACCGTCGATCGCCCGCGCGAACGGCTTCCCGCCGCGAATTAACCCTGAGTTTGCGGTAGATCGACCGCAGATGCGTCTTCACGGTGGGATAAGAGATGTTGAGGTGTGTCGCGATCTCCTCCGCCGTCATGGTGGTGCGCAGGCAGGCGAAGACCTCCCGTTCGCGTCGTGTGAGAGTCCCTGTTCGGAGCTGCGCGTTGTGGCCGCGGCGCTCGAGGATCGTGGTCAGGAGTTCGTCGTGTCGGGAGCCGCGGTGTGCGTGCGCGACGAGCAGGTCGCCGATCACCGGGTCATCGGAGAGGAACGGGGCGAGGATCTGTTCGGAGCCGGCAGCATCTAGTGCGCGGTCGAGCTGTTCGTGCGCCTGTGTGCCGCGGCCCGCGTCGGAGTGCAGAGCCGCGGAGGTGACAAGCGTGCTGACCTGGGCGTAGCGGGGCAGCGCGACAGCAGAGGCGAGGCGGTACGCCTGCGCGGAGAGAGCGGATTCGCCGATAAGCCGGTAGAGCTCAGCCAGGAGGGCATGCGCTACCGGGGCGCCCGGGCGAGCGAGAGCGGGCGCCGCGACGCTCAGCGCCCGCTCATCACGTCCGTCTGCGTGGGCAAGCCATGCCGACATGACGCGGCGCAGCGTGTCCCAGGGAACGCCGTGCTTATCGGTCTTGCTCACGCCGTTCAGCAGGCCGGCGGCGGTGAAATAGCGATCCTCCCGTTTCAGGGCAGTGAGGCTCAAGACGAGGTAGAGCCGCGCGAGAGCCTCGAAATTGTTGCCAGGGCTACCCTCCACGATGACGGAATCGAGTTGAGCGACCGCCTCATCGAAATCTCCGCGCCAGTAGGCGATGCAGCCTCGGTTGGACTCCGGCAGCCCACCCTCGAACCGGTCCCAGTCCGAGGCCGATGGCGCGGGAGGGAGGTCATCGAGGATTCGTTCCGCCTCGGTGAACATGCCAGCATGGGTGAGCGCGAACGCAAGGTTGGATTGTGCGAGTCGTAGCGTCTCCGCTCGTCCTTGCAGGCGTGCTTCGTCCGCGGCGGAGCGCAGCAGAGCGATCGCTCCGACCGGATCTCGGCGCAGCCGCACCTCCACCCAGCCGAGCAAGAACAGGGCGGAGGGATAGTCGTCCTCGGGCCCACACTGCGCGAGGGCCTCCCGTGCACGGTCGGCGACGGCGATCTTGCTGGGCGTGTCGGGGGCGAGGAGGAGATCGGTGAAACAGACGACGAAGTCCTCGGAGGCGACACGCAACCCCTGCCCACGCAGGAACGTCGCCCCGTTGGAATCGCCGAGGAGGTCGCGGCAGCAGGCGCGGATGAGCAGGATGTGCGGGTCGTGCTGATCTGGATACAAGAGGCACAACCGCTCGAGTTCAGTCGTGTGGGACTCGAGGATGAGGCGCAGCCAGTTGCGCCGCAAGTCGCCCCGGGACAGTTCGCGCGTAGCGGCGGCCGGCTCCTGTCGAACGGCTTCGATCACTTCTCCACGATAGTGGGGGGAGCACGAACCTCCGAAGGATCTGTGTCGTCCCGAGTCTCATCCGCTGAGGATGAGACTCGCCTCCCGGTCAGCGCGCGATGGAGAGACTGGCATCTGGCGACTCTGCCGAATGACAGAAACGGAATATCGAGGCACATGTACTTCTGGGAAATCCTCGGCTGGATGCTTTGGGCGACCATCTTCATCGGCTACCTGTTCGCTCTCTTCGCGATCATCGGGGACCTGTTCCGAGACCGTGAGCTGAGCGGCTGGTGGAAGGCGCTCTGGGTGATCTTCCTGATCTTCCTCCCCTTCCTCACCGCGCTCGTCTACCTGATCGCCCGGGGGCAAGGGATGGCCGCCCGTAGTGCCACGGCGGCACGGGAAGCGGATAATGCCGCCGCATCGTATATCCGTGGTGTGGCGGGTCGGACCGCGAGCGATGAGATCGCCACGGCGGCCGACCTCCTCCAGGCGGGATCGATTAGCGCTGCGGAGTTCGAGCAGCTCAAAGCGAAGGCGCTGGCGAACTGACATGCCGTTCATCCGACGCGGCGCTCGGCCAAGATTGACCGTGCTCGCCGCACGGACGGCGGTCAAGGCGGGACCGCGGCCGACGGCGGCGGAATCGCGCCCACCAGGAGAGGAAGGTCGAGACGGAGCGCGTAGCGGCCGCCTTTGAGACCGCGCAAGCGCGATTGCTCGCCCACAACCCGAGATCCCCGCTCCATCCACTCGACCGCAAGGATGCTGATGCCCCTCACGAAAGTCACCGTTCAGAACTTCGCCCGCGCCGAGTCCGACCTGATGTTCTCGAGGCTGGCCGCAGGCATCGGCCTAGGCCGCTGGAACCACACCCGCGATCTCAAGGGTCTCGACGACCAGCCGGTCATCCGGCAGAACCGCGACACCCTCTACAGCAGCGCCATCATCGACCTGCGGGCGGGGGCCGAGATCACCCTTCCGAACACTGGGGAGCGGTACATCTCGGTGGCGGTGGTCAACCAAGATCACTTCCTTCCCGTGATCATGCGTGAGCCCGGCGAGCACCTGCTCACTCGTGACCTGGTCGGCACCGACTACGCGGCACTCCTTGTGCGCATCCTCGTCGACCCGAACGACCCGGCCGACCTCGATGAGGTCAACCGGCTGCAGGACGAGGTGCTCCTCAGCGGGGGCGGCTCGGGACCGTTCCCGCTGCCCGGCTACGACGCGCAATCGCAGGACGAGACCCGGGATGCGCTCCTTGCGCTCGGACGAGGAGTCTCGACCTACGACCACGCGTTCGGTACCAGTGCGGAGATCGACCCCGTCATGCATCTCCTCGGGGCGGCCGGCGGTTGGGGCGGCCTGCCCGAGTACGAGGCGACCTACATCTCCGTGGATGAGGGCCTTCCCGTGGGCGAGTACCGTTTACGCCTGGTGGATGTGCCGGTCGACGCATTCTGGTCGGTCTCTTTGTACAACGCTGCCGGCTACTTCGAACCGAACGCCCTCGGCGTCAACAGCGTCAACAGCCTCACGGCGGAGCCCGACGCCGACGGCAGCGTGACCGTGACCTTCGGGGAGAACCCAGTCGGACTCCCGAACGCACTACCGATCATGCCTGGCTGGAACTACACCCTCCGGCTCTATCGACCGCGCCCCTCCGTACTCGACGGCACCTGGACCGCTCCACGCCCCGAAGCGATCTGAGCCAGCGAGTCGGACGCCTCTGGTGATCAGGGAATAGACGTTGCGTCAGCGAAGCGATAAGCAGTTTAGGGACGAGATCGCGCGCCCGCTCTCGCCAGCAACCATCGTGGGGACGGCCGTGCTTGGCATCGAAGCCGGCGCGTTGCTGGACCCCCCTGCGGAGCCTGCCCGCGCCGGCGCGGGGCAGCCTTCCCTCGGACCGCAGCCGAACCACCCCCGACCTCGACGAGGAGCAGACCGATGACAACACCGACGGGCCGACGTATCCCCTTACGGAGCGCACCGAACCTCCGTGACCTTGGTGGCCTCGCGACCTCCACGGGGACTGTCCGTTCCGGCGTCCTTTACCGCTCCGCCACCCTCGCGCGGCTGCAGGACGACGACCTGACCGTTTTCGGCGGTCTGGGCATCGCCACGGTCTACGATCTGCGGACGGCGGCCGAGCGAACCTCTTCGCCCGACCGACTGCCCGCCGGCGTGCGGACCGTCCCGCTGGACGTGCTCGCCGATAGCAGCAGTGACGTCGCCGCCGGCGTCGGACAGCTCGCCGACGACCCCGTCGCCCTCGCGGCGACCTTCGGCGAGGGGCGGGGCATCGCGCTCATGATCGACTCGTACCGCGACATCGTGAGCCTCCCGTCGGCCCTGGCCGCGTTCGGCACCTTCTACCGCGACCTCCTGGATCCCGCGCGTACGGGCGCCGCGCTGTTCCACTGCACCACGGGCAAGGACCGCACTGGCTGGGCGGCAGCCTCTTTGCTCCTCTTGCTCGGTGTCAGTCAAGACGATGTACGTGCCGATTACCTCGAGACCAACACCGACCTGATTCCCGCGCTGCAACCGATTCTCGACGCCGCCGCGGCTCGGGGAGCCGACACAAGCCTCCTCATGCCCGTCCTCGGAGTGCGCGCCGAGTATCTCGACGCTGCCCTCGCCGAGGCGCGCACCGCCTTCGGTGGAATCGAAGGATATGCGCGCGACGGTCTCGGCCTGAGCGCCGCTGAAGTCGACGAGCTCCGCGGGCGGCTCATCGACCGGTGACTCTGACCGCCGCGCACGCGGTCTGGACGTTCGCGCGCGGCAGTGAAAGGGAGCGCCACTGGGAGCCGAGTCGAATTCCTGCACAGCGAACCGGTCTCCCAGCGCGAAGCGGCCAAAGGCAGCTGACACGTGACATCCGGGCGCACGGGCCTGCGAGGTCCGAGTATGTGGCGTGATGGGAGCCCCGCTGTGTGTCCCTGGGCTCGGGCAGTTATGCGCTTCCTACGCCAGCCGGGCTGAAACCGAGGGCCTCGCGAAGCGTGAACACTGCGCGAGGCCCTCAGTGGAGTCACTCCCCAGCTGCCGCCAGCCGGCTTCCCTTGATCGGGACGGTCATCATCGGCGACTTTCCAGTGCCGACAAGGTCGTTCCCGTCGATGGTGGCGTCGAATGTGACTTTCATCGGGAACGGGCGAGTGAGTTTCGCTACAAACTGAATGGCATCTCCTGCGATCGAGCCCTTGTGAATGGGAGCCCCATCAAAGGTGCCGGTTAGAGCGGTGCCAGACGACCGGAGCGTCAGGGCAACCTCCTGCTCTCCGCGCGGCGTGGCAAAGGTCAGCAGCCAATCGCCATCCGCGCCCACCTCGGTCGAGGATGCGGCAGCAGCCCGACGTTCGCGATACTCTGCGGCTTGGCGCCGGTACTGATCGTGCTCGTCCTCGTGATCGCGGACGGCTTCTTGACTGATGCCCGCCGTGGAGAAGAACCGGGCCAGCGCGGCGTTCGCGCCGACGGCATGTTCGCCGCTGCGTGGAATCATCGTGGCCTCATAGGCGCGAATTGCCGCGTCGACGCTCGGGTTCTCGTTGAGTGCGTGCGCGAGCTCAGCTCCGTCGAGAACGGCAAGGTTGACCCCGAAGCCACCAAAGGGGGCCATCGCATGGGCGGCGTCACCGATGAGGGTGACTCCCGGGGTGTGGTCCCACGTCAGCGGCGCTGGAAGGGTGTAGATGGGGCGGTTGATGTAGCCGGCATCCGTCTCGGTGATGAATGCGAGAAGCTCAGGAGCCCAGCCGTCGAATTGCTCGAGCAGGAAGTCACGAACTGCTGCTTCGTCGGTCAGGTCGATGCCGGCCTGCCCATGCCAGTCGGCGTCGATGCGCAGTGCCACGTAACCCCGTATGCGGCCGTTGCTGTTGCGCTGCCCGATGATCCCGCGTCCGTCGCCGTCGGTCACGAACACGTGCCCGTCACCGACAAGGGCGGCCAATTCGGGGTGCCTTGTTTCAACATCGTCGAAGGCCACGTCGAGGTACGAGATCCCCGAATATTCGGGTTTCGCGTCGGATACGAGCGCTCGGACCTTGGACCAGACGCCGTCGGCACCAATGACCAGGTCCACCTCCTCGACGCGACCATCTTCGAACTGAAGCTGGTGCCGCCCGTCGCCCGCGGGGGAGGCCGAGACGAGTTTCATGCCCCATTTGACGGTGCCGGGCAGAACGTGCTGGCCCAGGAGCGTGCGCAACTGGCCGCGGTCGATCTCCGGCGCTCCGGCGTCGTCCTCGTCAGGTACGAAGGCGGCGAGGACGTTTCCCTGCGGGTCCAGGCGGGACTTTGCCTGGCCTTCAAGTCGAGCCAGAGCCATGAATGCATCCATGAGACCGGCGTCCTCGAGTGCGATCTGACCGGAATCCGCATGAAGGTCAAGTGTCCCGCCCGGGTCGCGCGAGTCGACTGCGCTATCGATGTCGTAGGCAGTTGCGTCAATTCCGTGCAACTGGAGGATCCGTGCGCACATGAGGCCACCGGGGCCTGCCCCGATGATTGCGATTCGAGGTTGTGTAGTCATTCCGAGGTCCTTTCGATCGTGCCGCGATCGGTGACGCCTTTCCGTGCGCCCAATTGAACGGCCGTTAAGTTGGTAGTGATGCTAGCTTAACGCGCGTTCAATCGTCAAGTACGATGGCCGTAGGAAAGGAACCTTGAAATGACGGGTATTGAAGCAGGAGTGCGCAGAACGGGAGCTCAGACGAGAGAAGAGATCCTCCGTGTGGCGCTCCAGCTCTTCACCGAGAAGGGATATGAGTCAACCTCGACCCGCGACATCGGCGAAGCGCTCGGGATCACGAAGCCGGCGCTGTACTATCACTTTCGCAACAAGGAAGACATCGTTGCGAGTCTCATCGCCGAACGCAGAGATGAGCTGGCGGAGTTCATCTGCTGGCTTGACCGGCAGGACCCTTCACCTGATCTTCTGGAGCGTGCCGCGATTCGATGGATCGAGAGCACTACTCCCGAGCGACTTCAACTTATGCTGCTAGCCCAGGCCAACCAACCCATTCTTCGGCGCATGGTCGATAGCGGAGACGACATTCGATCTGGCTTCAGCGAAGTCATCAGGCGCTTCACGTCACCGTCGACGAGTGTGCGAGACCGCTTGCTCATCCGGATGACTTTTGACACTGTCGGCGCTGCACTGTTGGCTGCAAACGGCAGCTCGGAAGACCACCGGACCGTTGTTTCGGCTGCGATTGTCGCGACGCGGTCACTCGCGCGCACATTACGGCAGGCGAGTCTGCTTGAATCGTCCGACGGCGAGGCGTCGCCTGACGTAGTGAATATAAGTAGCGCCCCGGGCGAGAGCGCGTGACTCTCCGCCCTCGCCCGGTTGCGGTGAGCGATTTATTCGTATCGAAGAGACTCGATTGGGTCCTGTCGCGCGGCCCGATACGCGGGTAGTGTGCCGGCGAGGAACGCCAGTCCCATGACGGTCAGGACGATGAGTCCGATGGCCGCCGGAGCGAACCCGAAGAGCACGAGGCCGGGAACGTCTGCGAGAAGACCTCCTCCGAGTGCGCTGTTTCCGACTACCCCCAGAAGCGAACCCAGAAGCACTCCGAGTGCGCTGCCGAGGAATCCGATGAACACGGCTTCCAGGCTGAAAAGCCCGAAGATCTTGCCTCCCGACATTCCCATCGCCTTCATCAGACCGATCTCGCGGGTCCGTTCTTGTACAGACATCAACAGGGTGTTGACGATTCCGAATCCGGAAGCCAAGAGCGCGATGACGGCGAACCCGTTAAGGATCAGAACGATGGCATCGATGATGGTCTTGAAAGTTCCGATCTGGTCTTCGACAGTCGTCGCGTCGTATCCCAAGGCGCTCAGCTTCTGCTTCAGTTCAGACACTTGGTCGTCCGTACTGTCGATGTCGAAGCGGATGACTGCTTCTGCGTAGCTGCTCTTCGCGGTTGGTGTCAGTCCCACGCTCTGCACGTTGTAGAGCTCTCGGGTTAGCGAGTCGTTCGGAGTGAGGCCGCGCCCACCGATGAGCCCCGGCTCGGAAACGCCG
>Ga0153948_1000321_pt1 | contig 25897 bp, 15 predicted proteins | sample TSNJ032MetaG_FD_104696 | JGI IMG/M metagenome (GOLD analysis project Ga0153948, IMG submission 104696) | Attine ant fungus gardens microbial communities from New Jersey, USA - TSNJ032 MetaG | ecosystem: Host-associated > Fungi > Mycelium > Unclassified | place: USA: New Jersey, Wharton State... | reverse complement strand
ATGGAAAAGTAGTTGTTTCCAATCGTATATTTGAAACAATACTTTATAATTTCTTTACATCGGAAGAGGAAGTGGGCAGTAGTATTTTTAAAGCTGGAGCGGCAGATAAGAATAAGTTCATCCATGATGGTATATTGGATATGAATTTGGTCATGGAAAGATTTGCAGTAGAGTTTAACAAGTTATACAGTAAATCAGATGAAAAGTTTATAGAGGATAACTGTTGTTCGCATTAAACGCGCATGAGGTATATACATGGAAAAGAGGATATTAGGTTTATTATTAACAATAACAATAACAATAACAATAACAATAACAGTATCGTTTGCTGCATGTCGTGGTGATATAAAAGCGAGTAGGGAAGCAAGTGAAAAAACAGAAACGGAAATCGAAGTTTCAGAAATATATGGTCCGGTAGATTTTGATAAAGAACCGGTTACACTGACGGTATGCTATCCGGTAATGCAGGATGCACTTCCCGGCATGGTCAGGATTCAGGAATTGGTTAATGAGATAACATTAGCAGAAATAAATTGCAAAGTGGAATTTGAACCGGTAAGTCTTTCCGATATGTCTAACATTTATGCCCTGAAAATGTCCAGTCAGAAGAAACTGGATCTGATGTGCCTTTTCCCCGGCTCCAGATATATGATATCTTATGCAAATATGAATATGATAATACCTTTAGATGATTATATGGATACATACGGAGGGGGTATTATAGAGGCGGTAGGCGAGATCATGGACGCCGGTCAGTATCATGGGCAGCAATATGCTATTCCGCAGAATATGGAACCCAAAAGTGTATGTGGTATCCGTTTTTTAGGGGATGCTTTAGAAAAATATGGGTTTAAGGCAGATGAGATTACAACTATAAATGATTTAGACGAAGTATTTGCTGCAGTTAAGGAAAATGAACCGGATTTAATCATACTTGCACCAGAAACAAGCAGTTCGAATCTGGCAAGCACCTTTGTGAGTTATGATGGACTGGGAAATACGTATGGAGTATTACCAAATGGCGGTAACACGGAAGATACAACACTGATTAATCAGTATGAGGATGAAGTTTGGATTAATATTGTTAAAAAAATACGTGAGTGGTATCAGGCCGGATATATTTCGAAGGACATCTTAACATCACAGGATGAAGGAATCACCTTGCAAATAGCCGGCAAAGTATTTGCTACAGCAGGAAGTTCTGCAAATGGTTATGGTGCAGGCTCAACGGATCCTTACATGGTGACATCACCAATGGCTGCTCCTGTTATTGCGACAACTGATATACAGCTTTATTTGTGGGCGGTATCCTCTTCCAGTCAATATCCGCAGCAGTGTATACAGTTTTTAAGCTTATTGGATTCCAGCGCCGAGCTGAGTACTTTGTTGAAATTTGGAATTAAGGATGAGCATTATGAGATTTTGGAAGATGGATCAGTTAATAGAATCAACAAAGAAAGTTACCTGAATGACTGGTTGGCATTTGGGGATGTGAACAAAACTCCTGAGAAGGCAGAAAGCATCAAATCAACTCTGCGCTCAGCTGAAGAGTTCGAGGCAGCTCGCAATGAGTGGATTGCAAGTACGATACAGTCGGTAGGATATGGCTTTATTTTTGACTCTACCAGTGTGAAAACAGAAATAGCAGCCTTGGATGCAGTAAAAAATGAGTATACTGCAGCGATTGCCAATGGAACTGTTAACCCGGAAACAGAAATCGCCAGGTTTAATGAAAAATTATATGCGGCAGGGCTGCAGACCGTCATTGATGAAAAGCAAAGGCAGTTTGATGTATGGTTAGCAGAACAGGAGGGCAAATCGGTAAGATAAATAGCAGAACGTATTTAAAAAATAGCAGGAAGTATTAGCTCGCACGCAGCGCCGGAATTGTTCGAAAATTTCCAGGAAGCAGTATCGTTATAAGCTATTTTGATACGTTGTATGGAATTGTAAATACCGATATGTTCCCCGGTTTCATTTATGATTTTTTGATTGTTAGCCAGTTTGTCCAATATATCCGGAGGGAACCCCTTTCCGGTATCGGATATATTGATTTTTATATAGGGAGTAAAATCTACCTCATAATATTTAATATCCAGAGAAATATGTATCGTATTCCCCGGTGATAATGCGTACTTTATTGCATTTTCCACAAAATTTTGTATTAACATAGGAAGGATTTGTGTCTCTTCAATGAGAGAGTCAATATTTATTGAGTAAGTGAAGCAGTCCTGATAACGTATTTTTTGAATTTCAAGATAAGAAACCATGTATTTTATTTCTTCCTTTAAAGACACAAAATCAGCATCTACTTTTAACAGAAACCGGAAATAATCAGACGAGAAGCGAATCAGGTCTAATGCGGTCTGTTCTTTCTTATTGAGAATAAAGTTATAAATCATGTTCAGTGTATTAATGAGAAAGTGAGGCTTAATCTGCAGCTGGAGATTACGTAAGCTGGATTTTTGGACGTTAATCTGTTCCTCATAAACATTAATTTTCAAATTCTCAATATTATCAATCATCTCGTTAAAGGAAGAATTTACGGTTTGAAACTCTGCGGAGGTTTTCTGCTTTGGTATTCTTGTGTCCAGGTCTCCGCTCTTAATATTGCGAATTACAGAGGTAAGAACCGACAAGGGTTTTATAACCAGTATGGAAATAGCATAGATAAATGCAAAAAGCATAACAAATAAAACGACAGAAATAAGCACTATATATTTCTGCATGAAAGGCAGGGAGCTTAGAATAACATTCGCATTAAGAGTCTCTGCTAACGTGATGCCAGACAGATCAGAGGAAGCAAATGCAATTTCATTCTCATTGCTTTGGATAAAGTGTTCCAAATCATCGGTTCTGATAATGGAATAGACTCCGGAATCTTCAGAGGCAAGATTATGCAGGTAGATATCCAGATTAACATAACTGCCAACCAGATAATTATCATCACCAAAGGCAAATTGAAACAGTAACGTTGTATTCTCGTCCTCATAATAGTTCCAGATGTAATTTTCTGCCATGGTGTTCGGAGTGAAAAGCTGCTCCACAAGATTTTGTAATTGCTCTGTGTTATCTTTGGAAATGGGAACGGCGTTTTTGTAAATAAACTGCGAGTCCTTAGCAGAGTAAAAAAAGTAGGTATGAACGAGATTAGTCTGATAGACCTGCTTTGAAAAATCAATCTGGATGCGTTGCTTTGCGTAAGCAACTTCAGCCTCATCTTCGCTGCTGGAAATAATATAAGGCGCAGAGTCAAATAAGGACAGATTATTGGTGTAATTCATTGCATTGTATAATTGTGTGTCCAATTGTTGTACAAGACTCTCCAGTACACGACTATGCGTATTTTTTGTTTCCGTGAGAAACAAATCACGCATTTGTATATTAATGAAAATGAGTGACAAAATCATAGGGAACAGGGTTATAATAATCAATGCGATTAGTTTTGTAGAAATAGAATTTTTTGTTAATTTTAGTTTATATAACTGCATAAGCAACCTCCTGTTTTATCATACAAGAGCAGGAATTGCTTGTCAAGAAAAGCAGGGAAAACAGAAGGGGGTATATGGGTAATGATAGTATTGGTTGTAGACGATGAAAATAGTGCTATAGAAGCAGTGCTTAATCACGTCCGTTGGGAAAAGCTTGGCATTACAGAGATTAAGACCTCCAGAAGTGTGAGCGAAGCAGTTCTTATTATAGAAAAAGAACCGGTACATATACTGTTAAGCGATATTGAGATGCCGGGGGGAACCGGATTGGATTTACTGACATGGGTACGGGAAAATGCACTGGATATACAATGCATCTTTATGACCTGTTATGCTGATTTCTCCTATGTTCAGCAAGCGATGGATTTAGAGAGTATTGCATATATTTTAAAACCTCTTGACTTTGACATACTTGAGAAAACCTTGGAAAAGGCAGTAAAAAAGGTTGCATTAAGTATAGATATAAAAGAACATGGCAAATATTTGGAGAGAAATCAGAATTTATTGGTAAATAAATTCTGGAAAGATTATTTTCTGGGTAATTTCATTTATAAAGATAAAGAGCAATTGATGGAGTATGCTGCTAAAAAAAAGATACCCATCGATTTGGGTGAGATGTTTTGTCCAATGCTTGTATGTGTAAATAAATGGGCAGATGACAGCAGCAGGAAGGATCAGCAGCTCATGCTCTATGCTATGAAAAACATTATGAATGAGTTACTTGATGAATTGGAGGAGAAAAGAGCAGAGATAGAAATTACGAATGATAAGCTCCTGATTATATTTCAGGTAAATCCCAAAAAGAAAGAGGAACCCCTGATGCAATTGGTAAAGGCATGCGAAAGATTAGTTATGCTTACCAGGGAGTACTATCAAGGTAATATATGCTGTTATATCGGGAAGGTGAAAGGGATAGAGGAAATCCCGCTGCAGCTAGAAAAACTGCAGAAAATGGAAGTGAATAATGTAGTGTATGAACCGAATGTATACTTAATAGAGAATGAATACACTCACAAATTCAATAAAAAATATAATAACAGATATTTTACAAAATGGGACATGCTGTTAAGTGATAATAAATTTGATGATACCTGCTCAGAAATATTAGAAGTGTTAGAAAAAGAAAAGCAAAATCTGACCAGAGAATTTTTAATGAACTTCTTTCAGGACTATTACCAGTTATTAACATCATGGGCGGTAAAACAAGACTATAGACTGACAGATATCTTTACCCATGATGAAATTTTTGGAATTATGAAGGCAGCGCTTAAGACATATGATGACCTGGTGGTATGGATTAAGCTGACCATGAAAGGGTTAAAGGACTTCACCTATAACGTGCAGTCAAATAATAATCCGGTAGATATCATAAAGCAATATATTGAGCGAAATATTTCTTCTGAAATATCTATGAAGGAATTAGCTGATTATGTGCATTTGCATCCTGATTATCTGACCAGGATATTTAAAAAAGAAGCGGGAATGTCGATTAGCAAATATCTGCTGCAAAGAAAAATGGAAACAGCGAAAAATCTGATGGACCATACGGAGCAATCGCTGGGTGATATTTCACTAAAAGTAGGATATTTGAATTATTCCAGTTTTCACAGGGCGTTTATGAATACGGTAGGTAAATCACCACAAGAGTATAAGCTTTCACAAAGAAAAAAAGAGTAACCTTAACAGGCTGCTCTTTTTACTTTATAAGAAATAAGTCGGAATCAGTGATGCAGAAAGTCGGATTATGTATAACCCATGACCATGAGATTCTTTATACTTATATTCACAAGCTCAGTTTTCTTATGCAGTCATGTGAGGATCAGATATATAGTTAAAATACTGACTGTAAATATTATGATACGAGGAGTAGTAATCAATGTTAAAAGCAGCAATTGTTTTTGGCAGCAATATGGTGTTGCAGCGGCAAAAGGAAATTAAGATATGGGGAACCGGTACACCCGGCAAACCGGTTACAGGCAGGCTTAAAGGAAAGGAAACTGCTGTAAGCGAAGCATGTACCGCAGGTGACGGAAACTGGATGCTCCTATTTGCACCGCAGGAAGCAGAAAGAGGTCTGGAGCTTACGATTACCGATGGCACCGATACTTTGACATTCAGTAATATCAGTATTGGTGAAGTCTGGCTTGCCGGAGGGCAGTCCAATATGTCATATCTTTTACATTTTGATGCAGAAAAAGAAAGCGCACTGAATGAACCGGCGAATCCGGATATCCGTTTTTTTGATTATCCGGAGGTTTTCTATAAAGGCCAGCTTGAAGAACACGATTATTCAAAGGTCGGGATTTGGAGAAAATGTACAAAAGAAGACCTGCCTTACTATTCTGCCGCAGGTTATTATTTTGCTAAGGATATTCAGGAAGACCTTAATATCCCAATTGGAATTATTGGATGCAATTGGGGCGGTACCAAGGCCTGCAGTTGGGTAGATTCTGATTACCTAAAGGATAATGAAGGAAAAGCCTGGCTGGAATGGTACGAGGAAGAAACAAAGGATCTTGATGTGGAAGCATATAAAACGGCGTTTCGTTTAAATCCTGCGAATGTCCATTCAGACCCCTTGGAAAATCCAGAAGACAGAGGGCTGTATCCGGGGCTTACCCATGAAGAGCAGATGGGTTATTTAAGCATGCTCACAGAAGAACAGAAGAAAGAAATGTTTATGCCGCAAATCGGTCCTTACCATGAGTGGCGTCCATCCGGTTTATATGAAACGATGGTGAAAAAGGTTGCTCCCTATACCCTTCGTGGTGTCATCTGGTACCAAGGGGAAGCAGATGTTCAGAAACCAGAGATTTATGGGACTGTGTTCAGGAAGGTGATAGAGTGCTGGCGTGATTTGTGGAAGGAGCAGCTGCCTTTCCTGTTTGTTCAGATTCCCCCATTCGAGCAATGGTTTATGGCTACGGGTGAACGCTATCCGGAACTTCGCAGGCAGCAGGAACTTGTAGCAAAGACAGTACCTGATACATGGATGATAAGCTCTTCCGATGCTGGTATGAGATGGGATGTTCATCCAAAGCATAAGAAACCCATCGGCAAGCGTCTGGCACTTTTGGCAAGAGGGCGTATCTATGGGGAAAATATATTGTGTGAGCCCCCTGCATTTTTAAATGCCCAGAGAGTTCTGAGTGGAATACGGATTCACTTCAAATACGCAGATGGCTTGTATCTGAAAGGTGATAAGCTGAACGCACTGGCTATTACAGATGCAGATGGTAATGAAATTATCCCTGTAGAAGTCTCTGTTGCAGAAGACGGATTACTGATAACGGGAGAGTTTCCGGAGGGTGTAAAAATTTCCTTTGCAAGGACCGGTTACTATGAGGTAAACCTCTATAATAAAGAAAACAATCCTGCAAAACCTTTTGAAGTAATTGTATAAAACCGGATTCTAAATTTTTAAGATGGAGGTCATTTTATGAGCAGTTTTGGAAACTTTTCGCAGGATGGGTCAGAATATATTTTTAACACCCCTCTCACCCCCAGACCTATGCTGAATTATGTCTGGAATTCCAAAATATTATCCGGTATTAATCAAACAGGAGGCGGTACGGGAGCTTATGGTGACAGAGCAGCCTGTTATATTGATCCGGAGGGCAGAGGGCGGTCAGTTATCATCAAGAATGGGAACAGATATTTCTATATCCGTGACGATGAGACCGGGGAATTCTGGAATCCCGGCTGGTATCCAGTGAAGAAGGAACTGGAGCAATACAAATGTACGCATGGACTGGGGTATACAATTATTGAAGGCAGTTACAGTAATATTCATGTGGAAGCGAGAGTTTTTGTCAATGGAGAGGATCCGGCAGAAATATGGAGCCTTCAAATAAAGAATTTGTCAGACAGACCCAGAAAGATTAAAGTATTTTCCTTTGCAGAATATACCCTGACAGGATACAAAATATACTGTAATTACTATTCCAACCTGCAGGGTACTTATAATGAGCAGAACAACCTGATTGTCGCTTTCAACACTGCCCAGGAACGTACACATGAATGGTATAACGGATTCATGGCATCAAGCCTCCCTGTTACAGGCTTTGACACCAGCAGGAGCGCTTTTTTGGGTACCTATGGAGATATTACTGCACCTGAAGCGGTAAAGGAAGGAAAATGCAGAAACAGTCTTGCGTCCTGCGAAGATATGGTTGGCGTTCTGGAAAATACTTTGAATCTTGATGCGGGACAGTCCTGTACCTGTCACATCCTTTTGGGTGCCGCTGATACAACGGAGGAAGCGGCAAAAATCGCAGGGAAACTATTTTCCAAAGGTAAAATTGAGGAAGATTTTCTTGCTTTAAAACAATCAAAGCAAAATATGATGCAAGATATTGAAATCAACACACCTGACAGCAAGGTAAACAATCTCATTAATAAATGGATAAAAAATCAAGTGCAGCTTTGCGCTGAAGTGGGAAGGGATACCGGAAAAGGTTTCAGAGACCAGCTTCAGGACGCTTGGGCTATTGCTTCCTTTAATCAGGAGCTGGCAAGGGAAAAGATTCTGGAGACCCTTAGGTACCAATACAGCGACGGGCGCTGCGTAAGGGGATGGCTTCCTCTGGACCAACATATCTATTCTGATGGCCCCACTTGGATAGCACCTGCTATCAATGCCTATATAAAAGAGACAGGAGACTTTTCCTTCCTGCATACTATGGTGCCATATCTGGACAAGGGAGAAGCCACCGTCTGGGAGCATATTCTCACGGCAGTCCGTTATTCCTCCGATGATACGGGGGAGCATAAGCTGGTGAGGGCACATGCAGGTGACTGGAACGATTCTTTGAATGGTATCGGCGTGGGCGGAAAAGGTGAGAGTGTCTGGACTTCCATTGCGCTGTATTATGCATTGGATAATACAGCCGAGATGGCTGAAGAGATATGGAAGGACAATAACCTGAAAGCTGAAATGTGTGAGCGGGCAGCAAGAATTAAGGAGGCGGTTAATGATACAGGATGGGATGGAGAATGGTACCTTGCAGGCTACACAGATGAAGGTGAAAAGGTAGGCAGCCATTTGGAGAAGGAAGGCAGTATTTATCTGAACAGTCAGACCTGGGCTATTATGTCTGGGGTTGCAGAAGGAGAACGTAGGGAAAAATGCCTGAGGGCTTTAGATGATAAGCTGGATTCCCCTTATGGTCCGCTGACACTTTATCCCACTTATACCAAATATAATTCTTCTATCGGAAGGCTTACAGGTTTTGTTCCCGGTATTTGGGAAAATGGAACACCTTATTGCCATGGCGGTACCTTTAAAATTGTATCAGACTGCTGTGCAGGGAGAGGAGATCAGGCTTACGAAACCATGATAAAAATCATGCCCGACAGCGAAACGAACCCATCGGATTTATCTGGCTGCGAACCTTATGCATTGACCAATATGTATTTTGGTCCTGATAATCCCCGTGCAGGACAGACCATGTTCGCATGGGTCACCGGGACGGCAGGCTGGATGTTCCGCGGGGTTACGCAGTACATGCTGGGTTTTTATCCGGGTCATAAGGATATCAGAATAGAACCCTGTATTCCTTTGGCATGGAAGGAATGCACTCTTAAGCGAAGGTTCAGGGGTGATGTATATCAGGTGAAAATCATGAATAAAGGCATCGGCGGGGGTGTGAAAAGCGTAACAGTGGATGGAAAAACGTTGACAGGGAACCGGTTTGGAATATTTGGCGACGGTAAAATCCATGAGGTTATTGTGGAAATGAAATAAAAGGAAAGGTTGAACAAAGAGCACGTTCAACTGACTTGATTAGTATGCCTGCTGAAGATGCTTTAGAGAACAAAGCAGGCAGATGGGAGCACAAATATGAGTACAGTAACACGAACAAAGAAAAAGAAAAAAGAAGTGGAATATAACAAGCTGCCATGGAAAAAGGAAATCAGGCACAATGGAACTCTTTATATTCTCTTCATACCGGTAGCTGTTTATTTCATTTTATTTAACTATTTACCTATGTTCGGTATCGTAATGGCTTTTCAGGATTTTAAGGTATCAAAAGGTTTTCTCCACAGCGCATGGGTTGGTCTGGAAAATTTCCGGGTACTGTTTCGGGGAACCACTTTTGGATTGGTTATGCGCAATACGGTAGCGATGGCTTTATTAAATCTGACATTCGGATTTATCTGCCCTATCCTGTTGGCTTTGATATTGTCAGAGGTTAAGATGCCTCGCTTCAGACGTATTGCTTCAGTGGTATCCTACATCCCATTCTTTATTGCCGCAGTGGTGGTCGCCACGTTGGCACAGGAATTCCTTGCACGTGAAGGCGCGATCACCAGTATTTTAAGCTGGCTCGGCCTGCCAAAGCAAAACTGGCTGGCTAACTCCAACATACCGGTTTTCTGGATTATTAATATGTGTATCGGTATATGGACCGGCGCAGGTTACGGCTCCAAGGTCTATGTAGCATCTATTTCAACTGTCAGCGGTGACATACACGAGGCTGCGGCAATTGACGGTGCCGGCAGACTAAGGAGAATGATTTCCATAACGCTGCCATGCATAACACCGATGATCGTAATGATGTTTACGCTGAGAATCGGGATGGTATTTGTAACCGGCTTCGATAAAATACTCCTTTTGTATATACCTATCACATATGATACAGCGGATGTTTTGACTACCTATACCTATCGAATGGCATTTGGTGCCACAGCGAATTACGGACTGTCGGCGGCATCCGGTTTGTTCCAGTCAGTGGTGGGGACTGTGCTGTTGCTTGTATCTAACTGGCTAAGTAAGAAAGTAACCAATAGCTCATTATTCTAGAGGAGGTAGTATGATGTCGAATGTGCCAGAAAAGAAGAAACCGGAAACCGAAAACCGCTCGGGTATGCATAAGAGCAAACGTAAGGAAGGTATGGTTGAGAATCCTACCATCCTTGGCATGACAGCGGACGTGCTTATTATAGTATTCCTTGTTGTAGTTATGTTTTGCAGTATCATTCCCTTGTGGCATGTTTTGATGGCGTCCCTGTCGGACGGCAAATCGCTGTTGGCAAATAAGGGGCTGCTATGGCTGCCGGCTGGTAATGCAACTCTGGAGGGTTACCGGCTGACGTTTTTAGACTCCAGCATTTTAAAAGGGTATATGAACACAATCATCTATGTTGTTGGCTCCACAGTGTTCGGAATGGTGATATGCACGCTGGGAGGATATGTGCTCAGCCGCGATTTCAGACTGAGAAAGCAATTTACCCTTATGATTACATTTACATTGCTGTTCGGAGGCGGGTTAATACCTTCCTATATGGTAAATAGGGCAATCGGGCTGGTAAACACACGGTGGTCACTGATTCTGCCGGGAGCAACAGGTGCATATTTCGTGGTTATGATGATGAATGCATTCAGAACGGTACCGGAGTCTCTTGTTGAAGCTTCGCGGATAGACGGAGCAGGTCATGTACGTACAATGCTTCAGGTGATGCTGCCTCAATGCAAGGGCATATCCGCCGTTGTTATCCTGAACTCAATTGTGGTGCAATGGAACTCGTGGCTGCCCGCATCGATTTATGTTCCAAATAAACGTGAACTGTGGCCATTGCAGCTATGGATCAGGCAGTTGACTGCTGATAATGCGTCTTTGCTGCAAAGTGCAAACCCAGATTATAACCGCTTTCTGATACAATATGTGGTTATTATTGTATCCACCCTTCCAATCATCCTGGCAATGCCATTCTTTCAGAAGTACCTGGAAGAAGGTGCTATCGCCGGAGGTGTAAAGGGGTGATGAAGGATGTAAATGTAGTATTAACAGATAATGGTATGTTTATATTGCCGGAATCTGTTTATATAGTAACCAGCAAATACAAGGAGGAATTATAATGAAAAGAAGTAAGCTTTTATCACTTGCAGTTGCAGCGGCTATTGTATGTACGTCGCTTGTAGGATGCAGCAGTAAACCGAGTGAGACAAACACCGAACAGACCGGGCAAACCGGACAGGTACAGCAAACAGATGGAAGCGGCTCCGGTGAAACCGTAACTGAGAAATTTACATGGTGGATTTATAATGCAGAGGATTCTACCTATTACGCTGCATATGAAGAGAACCCGGGTATCCAATACCTGACGTCAAAAATATGGGGTACGGACGAAAATGGAAACGATGTAAAAATTGAACTGGAGTTTATCGTACCGATTGCCGGAGCGGAGACAGAAAATTATAATACATTGCTTGCGACAGGTGAGTATCCGGATATCATACAGGTTATATCAAGTACTCCTGTGTTGGATCTATATGAGGAAAATATAGCTATGGACATAAGTGAATATGTCCAGGATTATATGCCCAATTATCTGGCTTATTTGGAGGAAAATCCTGATCTTGGGGAAACGGCTACCAATATCGTTGATGACAACCTGAAGTACCTGCAATTATACGGTTACTCGGATGCGGTAGGAGATAACTGGTGTGGATTCAGCTACCGACGCGACTGGATCATCAAATATGGTGTTAATCCTATTGACGGCTCAACATTCAGCGGTTCTTATACTGAGACGAATGAAGACGGAAGCATGAATATGGATAGCTGGGAGGATAATGTGGTTTTCCCAAGCGGGGGTTATCATCCGGTATACATCAGTGATTGGGAATGGATGCTTGATATTTTTGCAACGGCAATAGAGGATCAAAACATAACTGACGGATACTGCATGAATATACCCTACAGCGGATACCAATCCTTTGGCGACCTTGTAAGTTCATTCGGCGGCGGAACCGGCGGCGGATATTGGTATAAGAATCCGGACAATGAGGTTATATTCGGAGGCACTACAGACACTTTCAGAACTTATCTGCAATGCATGAATACATGGTATGCAAACGGATGGATTGATCCGGCATTCCCCGAGCGTGCATCGGACAGGTTCTTCAATGTGGACGAAGCCGGGGTTCGTCAGGGTAAAGCTGGTCTTTGGTATGGATCCAATACAATACTTGGGGGCAGATTGGACGATGGAGAGGGCTTACTGGACGGTATTGTTATCTTTGGAGCGAGTTCACCGATAAACGATATCTATGGTACACAGTCCCAACAGAATAAAGAACCGGATATGATTTATCAGGGTACAAAAGAAGGCGGTGCGTCCTTTGTAATAACAGATAAAGCGAAGGACAAGAATCTGACAGCGTTGTTTCATATGCTTGATTATACATATTCTTCTGAATTTGCCCTGATAAAGGAGTTTGGCTTAACGAAGGAGCAGAATGCGGAGATACAAAGCGAAATCTACACAAGGTTCGACCTTACCGAAGGATCCTATTTTTCGGTAGAGACTGACGAGGGTATTAGATACCAGATGGTGGATACTGTCAGATTAGACGGCGGTACATTAGTAAATGCTGTACGCCCGATCAAGATAACAGGTCTTGGTGCCTGCGGTCTTACATACAATGCCGATGCCCAATCGCGTATTGACAGTATGAAGCAGTGGATGTTATATAAGAATACCGGCGCTTTTACCAATTCCTTTATCAGCCAGTTGTCATATGAAGACAGCCAGACGTTATCATCGATTCAGATTGAGGCACGTGATTATGTGAACAGGACTGTACCAAATTTTATCAAGGGTTCAATGGATCCATACAACGATTCCGACTGGCAGACCTATGTAGATGAAGTGAATAAATACAATCCGGAAGTCGGAACCAAAATCTATCAGGATTTACTTGATCAGTTTAAGTAATATCATGTTATCTATTCCCAGGCATAACCCTGCTTGGGAATAGATTCATTTATATAATAAAAATATAATTATTATTAGCAAATCAGGAGGAAAACAATGAATAAGACAATTGATTTAAACCAGTTTACTATAACAGGAGATATCACAATGAAGCCTCAGGAAGATGGCTGTCAGGTCACCTTCCCGGAGGAAGGCGGCCGCTTGGTGCTCACCGGTAAGTCCATGCATTTAGGAAATACGGACTGGGAAGGTGCGACACATCTGGTGTTGGAAGCAACCTGCCTGGAGGATTTTGACTTAGCCCTGGTATGGCATTTCGCATCAGGACAGGATGCGGATGCTTCCTTTGTAGTTGTTAACACCGGTTCGATTCCCGGTATCAGAACAACGATAGCGGTTCCGCTTGCTGCACTGGATTCCAATGAAATGTTTTTACCGCGCACCCCAGGACGGCTGAAAGTGGCCATATTAGGCCGGGGCATTGCACTTGAACAGGTAACTGCGTTTACGTTAACAACGAAAAAATGCCACAAGTCTCAAAGTATCATATTCCATAAAATGTATCTTTCATGGGGAGAACCGGAATACCATATTGACAGCCCGCCGGTAATAGACAAACTTGGCCAGTATAAGTTAAAAAACTGGCTGGACAAGACACCGTCGGAAGAGGTGATGATACAGAGCCTGAGACGGGAATATGAAGATTATGAAAAGGATGCATGTTATAAGGGCTTTAGTCAGTATGGCGGAGATTTGCAGACACAGTGGGAAGGAACAGGATTCTTCAGAACTCATTTTGACGGGACGCGGTGGTATCTGGCAGATCCGGAAGGATATCGGTTTGTTTCTGCCGGTCTTGATTGCTGCCGGCCGGGAGAAGAAGCCAATATCGCCGGTATCGAATGCTTGTTTGATGAACTGCCGGATAAGGATATCTTTGCAGATGCTTATGAGATACATGAATTGCGGGAATATTTCGGTGGAGAATACGTTAATCTCGGCATTGCAAACTTAATCAGAGCATATGGCAAGAACTGGAAAGAGTGCTGGATGAAGCTGACTAAGAACCGTCTTATTGACTGGCATATCAACACAATAGGCAACTGGAGCGATCCCGAGTTTATCCGTTACGCAAAACTTCCCTATGTGTGGCCCCTTGAAGATTTTCCGGAAACGAAGGTCTGTATATTCCGTGACTTCCCCGATGTATACAGTGAAGAATATGAAGCAAATTCCATACAATTTGCCAAGCAGATGGAAGCCTTTAAGGGTGATCCTTATATGATTGGTTATTTTCTTAGGAATGAACCATCCTGGGCGTTTGTCCAGAACCTTTTGATAGCCGAAAAGGTATTGGAGAATCCGGTTGATACATGCTGCAAGCAGGTGTTTATCAGCGAACTTATGGATAAGTATCAGAAAATAGAAGCCTTAAATCAGGCATGGGGTAAAAATTATACGTCTTTTGATGATTTGATGAAGCCACAAATGAATATGGCATCTTTCTCTGAGAGTGCAAAAGATGATGCCTATGCATTCAGTGTTAAAATGATTCGGCGTTATGTATCGTTCCCAAGCGCCGAGTGTCGAAAAGTTGATCCGGATCATATGAATCTGGGTATGCGCTATGCCATGCTGATAGACCCTATTTTACTGGAAGGTTATGAGAATTTTGATGTTTTCTCCATTAATTGCTATAGTGAGGACTCCTATGCTTCTATTCAGCAGGCAGGAGAATTAACCGGCAAGCCTATTATGGTAGGTGAGTTCCATTTCGGTGCCCTTGATGCAGGCTTGTTATGCGCCGGTATCTGCAGCGTCAAGACACAGATGGATCGTGGTCTTGCTTATCGGGTTTATTATGAAAATGGAATGAACAGCCCGTATTTTGTGGGAGCCCATTACTTCGTTCTGAACGATCAGTCTGTGCTGGGCCGTTTCGATGGTGAAAATATGCAGATTGGATTTTTGGATGTCTGCCAGACGCCGTATTCCGAATTTGCTGATGCGGTGCGAAGTGTTAATGAGTCGATTTATGAGATAGCGGATGGCAAGCGTACAGAACCCACACCTGTGGTAAACCGGATACCCAGGTTAATGGGATTTTAGTCAATTGTTAAAGGAGAATGATCTATGAGAGCGATTAATCTTAAAACGGAATATCTGGAAGAACCGATACAATTAAGTATTCTGAAACCGCGTTTTTATTGGAATTGTGAAGGCGGTGCCAGGCAGCGTGCATACCAGATTATTGCTAAGAGAGCTGATGCAGTAATCTGGGACAGCGGGAAAGTATTGTCTGATAAAATGACGCATATTCGCTATGAAGGTCAAGAATTGAAGAGCCGGAATCAAATCCTGTGGGAGGTAAAGCTTTGGGATGAGAATGATGTCCCGGGTGAATGGGTTTCTTCCCGGTTTGAGATGGGGCTGTTACAGGATAGCGACTGGAGTGCGGAATGGATTTCCGGTAACTATGTTCCCGAAAAAGATATGCGTTATCCCGTGGATTGTTTCCAAAAAGAATTTTCTGCTGCAAAAAAGATACATAAAGCAAGAATGTACATTACAGCCTGTGGTCTGTATGAAGCAAAAATAAACGGAGAGCGGGCAGGTACATTCTGCCTTGCTCCGGGTTGTACGGATTATCGTTACAGAATACAGTATCAAACTTATGACATCACACAGATGCTGCGGGATAAAAATGTGCTGGAAATCCAAATAGCTGATGGATGGTATCGCGGCTCTATCGGCTGCTTTGGCCTTACTAATGTCTATGGACGGCAGACAAAACTGCTCTGTCAGATAGAAATTGAATATGCCGACGGAACTATGGAACAAATCGTCAGTGATGACACTTTCCGCTGGTGTAATGATGGACCGGTGCGTTTTGCCGATTTGAAGGACGGTGAAATTTACGATGCCTCGAAAATACCCTCCTTCACAGGGAAAGCCAGGATTGTGTCAGAAAAGATAGTTCCAACAGCTTCTAATAATGTAGAGGTACGAGAGAAAGAGACTTTTGGTGCAGAATTATATATAACGCCGACTGGTAATAAAGTGCTTGATTTCAAACAAAACATTGCAGGTTTTCTAGAATTTACGGTTAAGGGTAAACAGGGACAGAAAATCAGGCTGCGCTGCGGAGAGATTCTGGATGAGAACGGAGAGCTGACACTTAATAATATTCAGGTACGTAAACCGGCTAAGGAATTTGGAGTCCAAACGCAGCTCCTTCTTATTACAGGTAATGAAAGTCAGATTGAGGAAGAGATGGTGCCCACTCCCAAGCAGGAGGTGGAATTCATCTGCAGCGGAGATACGGATCATTATAAAATGGCGTTTTCCATCTTTGGATTCCGCTATGCACAGATTGAGACGGATGTAGTATTTGACGCTTCTGACTTTCATGCCATTGCAGTCTATTCCCATATGGAGCAGACGGGTGATTTTGTCTGCTCGAATGAAAAGGTGAACCGCTTTTTGGAGAATACCAGGTGGAGTATGAAGGGAAATTTTCTGGATATCCCCACTGACTGCCCTACAAGAGAGCGTTTGGGCTGGACGGGGGACGCACAGGTTTTCTTCAACACGGGAGCATATTTTATGAATGTGGCACCTTTCTTTAGAAAATGGATGGAGGATATTGCAGATGTACAGTTTCCTGATGGACATTCATCAGCAGTGGTGCCCTATGTGGGAGCTGATATGCTCTATAACGCAACAGGTGGTTCCGTAGGCTGGGGTGATGCAGTGGTATTGCTTCCCTATCGCTATTGGAAACGCTATGGTGATGAAGATATGATCCGGGATTTCTATGAGGTCATGCGCAATTATGCAATGTTCATGATTCAAAATACCGGTCATCAAAATGAAGAAGCAGATACAGCGAATCCCTATAGCAAATATACCTACGAAAAAGGGATGCATCTTGGAGAATGGCTGGAACCTGAAGAATTCCGGGATACCAGTGTGGGCGGTTCTACGCTGCATCCGGAGGAATGCACGGCATACCTGCATTATACCATGAAGCATATGGCAGAGATCGCCCATGAGCTGGGCAGGACGGAAGATGAGGTATTATTCGCTGAATATGCAGAAGGTGCCGGAAAAGCTTATGACTGGATGTTTATACAGAGTGGAAGCATTGATACGGACAGACAGGCCAAACTGGTGCGTCCTCTGGCATTGGGGCTCCTGGATGGCGAAAAGAAAAAGAATGTGCAGCAGCGTCTGGTAAAAGCGGTGGAAAACCGCAGTTATCACATTGGCACAGGATTTCTGTCAACACCCTTCATATTGGCAATGCTCACCGAGGCAGGCAGAGCGGATACTGCTTATAAGATGCTTGAGAATGAAGAAGCGCCAGGCTGGTTAGCAGAGGTGGAAGCAGGAGCGACTACAGTATGGGAAAACTGGGATGGTGAGGCCAGTCGTAATCATTATTCGCCCGGAGCTGTCTGCGAATGGCTGTTTGAATCGGTCTGCGGCATTCGGGTTGTTGGTGAAAATCGATTTTTAATAAAGGCAGTTCCCGGTGGAAGCCTTTCTTATGCGAGCGCGGAATACCAAAGCATCTATGGAAAAGTAGTGAGTAAATGGAACAAGACAGATACCCGGTATCATTTTACCATTGAAATTCCTCCCAATACGACTGCTGAAATTGTGCTGTGTAATGAGGAAACATACGAAGCGGGATGTGGAACATATACCTATGAAGTGGATATTAGTGGGATTGAAGATAACTTTTCAACATTTTGATTTGTATGTGCGCAGAGCGTATAGAAGGGAGTTAATATGAAGAAAAACATACTGGATTTACCTCAGGCTGTTGAGATCAAAAATAATTATAATACAAGGCATTTTGGCGGCTGCACAACAGATGACGGCAGAACGGTGATTAAGGAAAAATTAATAAGAAGCGGACAAACAATCGGTTTTCAGGATGAAGACATACAGATATTACGGGACCATTATCGTTTAAAAAGAATTGTAGATTTGAGGACGGTAAAGGAAACGGAAGGAACCCCGTCGCTTCACAGCGTGCCTGATACCCTATATGTCAACATGGATTTAATGGGCGGGTCAGCAGGTCTGAAGGAAATAGCGCTGAAGACGAACAAGATGGCCTTACGTAAAGAGAGCAATGCGGAAGAACGTAAGCGTATGATGGCCTTACATAAAGCACATGATGAAGAAGCAAATAAGGTAATTTATTCTTTTTATGCACTTGGCGGTACGGTAGAATCGATTATTGACTATTTTACAAATACATATGTAACGATAATCCAAAGTGCACACAGTCAGAGCATGTTACGCCAGCTTTTTGATCTGTTACTGATTGATGACGGAGGATGTACTTTTTTTCATTGTGCCGTAGGCGTAGACAGAACCGGCGTTGTGGCAGCTCTTATCTTAAGTGCACTTGGTGTCAGCTGGGATAAATGCCTTGAAGATTATCTGTTATCCAAGAAATTCTTTACCGGTATCAACGAGGCTAAGATGTGTGAAGTGATGAAGCAAACGGACAATGCGGAGGTTATTGAAGGAATCAGATTTATGATGGATGTCAATATAATCTACATGGAAAAAATGCATGATTTCATAAACAATGAATACGGTTCTCTGGATGCATATTTATCTGATGTATTGCTGCTTACAACCGATAAAATCACGCGGCTGAGAGAAATTTATACCGAATAATGTTACGCTAAACAGGAAAGAAAGGAAAAATAAAGATGAGTCAAGCTGATTTTACATTAGATTCCTCCCTTGCATTGCCTAAAGTAGAGCTCCGGGGTAATACAACTTATGATATTGATGATGTAGACGGCTCTATGTTTATGCTGGATCACCGCTTTTCCGGATGTCTGATTGTCCGGTTTTCCAAAATGATGGATGAATCGGTGTATGGAAAGATTACCTGTGGAGGGAAAGAATTGCCCCCCGGCCTGATAAAAGCAATTGAAGCAGCAGGCGGAGCGCAGATGTTTGGCATTCCGGTGCGGGATGCTTTTACGGAATATGATACGGCATATACATTACAGATAGAAGGTTTTATGGACACTGATGGCAACCGGATGGAGCCTCAGGAGGTGACGGTCAGAACATTGCCCCGAACTATGCCCGACCCTGCCTATGCCGAACATGATGAAGTGGCTCTGCATGCTGCCCGGGAAGGTATCGTGCTGCTGAAAAACGAAAATCAAATCCTTCCATTGCCTGCCAAAAGCACCTTGTGTCTGGAAGGGGCAGCATTGTTTCGGACCGGAGCAGCCGGAGCCGGACGTATTAATCCCCGTTATCATATGAATTTGCTTCGCGGGGTAGCTGAATGCAGTGATTTCACCCTGGATGAGAATGGGGAAATCGGAGTAATTGTCATAAGCCGGGCTTCCGGAGAGAACATTGATAATAATACGGTCAAAGGAGAATTTTACTTATCAGACCAGGAGGAAGAAGCTGTTAAAGAAATGAGCAATCGCTGCCGTAAGACCATTGCAATTATCAATTCCGGCTATCCCATGGATGTAAGATGGGTGGATCAATATAAGATACAAGGGGTGATTTGGTGCGGATTCCCCGGAATGTCAGGTGGAAGAGCATTGGTGGAAATACTGGATGGCAGGGTAAATCCCTCCGGCAAGCTTCCCGATACCTGGAGTCTGGACTATCCGGATCTGCCGGCCAGCGCTAATTTCTTCCGGGCAAAGGATGCAGAATCCGCTTTATCCGCTGACTTTCCTTATTTTATCAATACTTACTATGAAGAAGATATTTATGTTGGCTACCGATATTTTGAGACATTTCATAAGCCGACAGCTTATCATTTTGGATTTGGTATGTCCTATACGGAGTTTGAGATAAAGGCTGTTTATCAGCTTTCCAGTGTTTTTGTATCGGTAAGAAATGTTGGCAGTGTACCGGGGAAAGAAGTGGTACAGATTTATGCAGAAATCCCGGAGGGTAAATTGGAGCAGCCGGCAAAACGTCTTATTGGATTTGCGAAAACAGGTATGCTGTTACCCGGTGAGGAGCAGGAACTTGAGATTAAAATAGAAGAGAATCAGCTCGTATCCTATGATACGGTCACGGCGCAGTGGATTATGGAGAAAGGGCGCTATCAGTTTTTTGCAGGAAGCTCCGTAAAGAATATTACAGCATGCGGAACCTTTTTCCTGGAGGAAGATAAGGTTATTAAGCAAGTGGAGAACCTGATGTCTCCTCCTGTAAAAATTGAGACATTCTCAAAGAAGAACTCTGATTTTCCGAAAGGTATGCATTCCGGCATTCAGGATAATACGACTGCGCTTACCCTAAAAGCAAATCGCCGGCATTATGAAGAACCAAATGTGCAGGAAGATGACTTTGTAAGCAGATTAAGTGTAGAGGAGCTGGCACACCTTAGTGTCTGTGCGTCTCATGGATGGGGGATGCATGAGAAAGGGGAAGCAGGCAGAATATATCAGTTAGAAGGCTATGATCTTCCTCCTTTTGCAGCAGCGGATGGCAATAACGGCGTTAACATTAAGAAACCAAATATAGGAATGCCCTGCAGCAATACAGTATGCGCCACATGGAATACAGAGCTGGCATATGAGGTTGGGCGTGTGATTGCACAAGAAGCAAAAGAGAACAATATTCAGATGATTCTCGCACCGGCAATGAATATTCACCGGAATCCGTTAAACGGGCGGCATCCGGAATATTTCAGTGAAGACCCCTATCTGGCAGGCATGATGGCAGGACATCAGAGCAAAGGTTTAGAAGAAAATGGCATTTCCAGCTGCATCAAGCACACCATTGCGAACAATTGTGAATCAGCCCGCAAACGAAATCACAGTATCATGACAGAACGGGCTATGCGGGAAATCTATCTGAAGGTTTTTGAGGTGTCTGTCTTAGTACATTCTCCGGATTCCATGATGACCGGATATAATGCAGTAAACGGGGTGTTCACCGGAGAAGACGAGGAGATGATACAAGGAATTTTCCGGAAGGAGTTTGGATTTACAGGTTTTGTCATGACGGACTGGAATTCTTATAGCACACTGGATATTGTATCAGCCATCCAGGCAGGGAATTGCTGGATGACACCAGGCAGTACGGACAGCACTTATGTTACACCTATTGTAAATGGGGTCAGGGATGGTAAAATTGACTTAAACAGACTAAGAAGCAATGTCAGATATATGCTGCGTGTAATACAGAAACGCACTGGGAAAGATTTGGGCGTGAAGGCCGACTATTAAAAATAAGCGTATAGCAAGGCTTGAGGAGGAAAAGGCAATGCAGAAAATTTCATTTAATAAAGACTGGTTATTTACACAGGAAGGGACAGAAAAGAAGGAACTGGTTACACTGCCCCATGATGCCATGATTAACACTGCCCGTGATGCCCAAATGCGCAACTATTTTCTTCTGGTTGGTTTCCATGGCGGGAAATATGTATATACAAAAACATTCCTGGCTCTCCGGGATTATAGCGGGAAAACGGTGGTGCTGGAATTTGAAGGGGTGTACTGTATGTCCTCGGTTTATGTAAATGGGACATTGGTGAAGGAAAAAGCCTATGGGTATACCCCATTCCATGTGGAGATATCAAAGTACCTGAAAATCGGCGGAGAGAATGAGATTCGCGTGATTGCTGATGTACCTTATGAGGGACATAACAGATGGTATACGGGCGGCGGGATATATCAGCCAGTAAGTCTGTATGTAGCCGGTCCGGATCATATAGAGCTATATGGTGTCAGGGCAACCACGGTATCCATAAATCCTGCACAGGTTAAGCTTGAGACCTCAGTTGCCGGGGAAGGAGAGGTTACAATTGAAATATACGATGGGGACCATAAAGCTGCGGAAGGCAGGGGGAAGGAGGTACTTCTTGATATCCAGGATGCAAAGCTCTGGAGCGCCCATGACCCTAACCTTTACATGGCAGTAGTGAAGCTATGGAAAGATGATGAGCTTGTTGATCAGGTTCAGGAGAGATTTGGAATCCGCATGGTTTCCTGTAATCCGGAGGAAGGCTTATTGGTTAATGGGGAGGCTGTTTTCCTGAAAGGAGGGTGCATCCATAATGATAATGGGGTAATCGGTGCGGTTAATAATGATGGTACTGAACTTCACCGGGCTAAAAAGATAAAAGAGTCCGGGTTCAATGCCATCCGCTCCGCTCACCACCCCATGTCCAGGAGCCTGATGAAAGCATGTGATGAAGTTGGGCTGTATGTGATGAATGAAACCTTCGACTATTGGTACCGCCTTAAGGGGAGGAACCCTTATGCGGGACTCTTTATGGAGAAATTTCGGGAGGATACTGCGGCGATGGTTCTTGATTCCTATAACCATCCCAGTGTGATAATGTATTCCATCGGTAACGAGATACCGGAGGCAGGGAGCTTGAAGGGGGTACGTATTGGGAAGGCGATTGTAGATACCATCCATGCCTATGATACTTCACGGCTGACTTTGCTGAGCCCATGTATGCGCTGGCTGCGGGAATATCTGGAAGAAGTCCCTTACCTTACTGTAGATGAGGATGAATGGATGGCGCAGGATCCTGCCAATGTGGAGGCGGATCGTAAGAATTATACGAAAATATTCATGATGACAACGGATAACCCGCCTGATAATGAGAAAGGGTTTCGTTATCCTCCAACTCATGTATGTAAGGATGAGGAAGCAACTGCTAATCTGTACCCTTACCTAGATGTGGTAGGGTATAATTATTATGAGGACAGGTATGAGAAACTTCATGAACTGCATCCTGAAAGGGTTCTTCTGGGAACTGAGACAAGGGCGGAAGGGATTGTGGATACCATGCGGTTTGCAAGGGAACATGCATACCTGATTGGTGATTTTATCTGGACATTGCAGGATCATCTGGGGGAAGCGAATGTATGCGGTATCCATTATGCAGAAGCAGATGAGTCCATCGGGGCGCAGCTAAAATCCTATCCCTGGCTTGTGAATTATGGAGGTGTTATAGATCTGATTGGGACAATACTCCCATCCGTATACCGTTTTAAGCTGGCATGGGGTGACTATCATGGTATTCATATTGCATCCCAGCCGCCGGTACATAAAGGCAGGGAACCGATTATAGGAAGTTATAAATGGACGGACACAGTGGACGGATGGACTTATGAAGGGTATGAAGGCGAAGGAACGTTTCTGGATGTTTATACAGATGCTGTGGAGGCGGAGGTTTTTATTAATGGTAAATCAATCGGACGCAGGGGTGTGGAAGATTATTTCGTAAAGTTCCCCTGTACCTATGAGCCTGGCGAGGTTGTTGCTGTGGGCTATGATGAAGCAGGTGAAGAACAGTACCGTACCTCTATGCGGACAGCCGGGGAAGAGACCAGAATAACGCCGGTGGCAGACAGGGAAGAGCTGGCTGCCGGTGAGGCGGATTTCTGTTTTATCAATGTGGATATTACGGATGGGGAAGGTAACCTGAAATTACTGCCGGAACGTACTGTGAATATCCGTGTGGAAGGAGCCGGAACATTAGAAGGGTTTGGCAGTGCATACCACATGAATGAGGAAAGGTATAATCAGGATCACCATACCACATATTTGGGTAAACTACAGGCTGTAATCCGCAGCGGCAGGGAAGCCGGGGAGATCAGGGTTATATTTTCCTCTGCGGGGCTGGATGAGCAGGTCGTCCATATACGAAATGTAGATGGATGTTGAAAGGAACCTATTATTATTTCAAGTATTGATAAATGACAGAGAGGTGCTATATGAAATATTTTTGTAATCCACTTAACATAGAATACAAGTATCAGTTTCACCCAAAAGAAAATGGAATGTTTGCAAATAGAGAAGCGGCAGATCCGTCACTGGTTAAGTTTAAAGAGATGTATTATCTGTTCCCGTCTATGACTGCAGGTTTTTTGACCAGTACCAATATGGCAGATTGGGAGTTTCACCCTTTTCAGCAGGAAATGCCGATATATGATTATGCGCCGGATGTGCGGGTGATTGGTGAGTATCTATACTTCTCAGCTTCAAAGAGAAATGAAAACTGCTCCTTTTACCGTACAACTGATCCGATTCATGGAAGCTTTGAAAAAATAGAAGGAACATTCCCGTTTTGGGATCCCCATTTGTTTCTAGATGATGATGGGCGTATTTATTTCTACTGGGGATGTTCGAATGTAACACCTATATATGGTGTGGAAGTTGAAATGGACACGATGAAACCATTAGGAGAAAAAATCGAGCTGATCGGTGGAAGAGATACAGAAATCGGATATGAAAGAACCGGTGATGATCATGTACCTCCAAAGTCTCAGGAGAAGATTGAAGCAATAGTGCAGCAGATGCTGCAGATGAACCCCAATATTCCCGAAGAAAGAATACCGGTATTGTATGCCTATATGGGAAACGCACCTTATATTGAAGGACCATGGATGACAAAGCATCAGGGCAAATATTATCTCCAATACGCATCTCCGGGTGCAGAATATAATACATATCTGGATGGTGTTTATATTGGCGAAACACCGCTGGGACCATTTACACTGGCAAAAAATAATCCATACTCGTATAAACCGGGCGGATTTATCACTGGAGCGGGTCATGGTTCAACTGTAGATGTGGAAAAGGAAAGGATGTGGTACACATCTACGATGCGCATCAGCATAAATCACCCATTCGAGCGCAGAATAGGGCTTTGGATGGCAGGTTTTGATGAAAGTGGAGATTTATATTGTGATCAGCGATATGGAGACTGGCCGATAAATGTGGAAGGAAAGCCATGGGAGAAACCGGAATGGATGCTGTTGTCTTATAAAAAAGAAGTAAAAGCGTCTTCCGGAGAAGGAATGGCTCATGTGACGGATGAAGACATACGCACTTGGTGGGAAGCCGGAAGTAATAAACCTGATGAATGGATTCAGGTGGATTTGGGGAAGTCATACTGTGTGTGTGGAATGCAGATTAATTTTGCCGATTATGGATTAAAAGCAGAATTACCGAATGGTGCCGGTTTAAAAGGTGAAGAAGGTATGGAACGATACATTGATGAACGTATTCATTATACAAGATGGCTTCTGGAAGGTTCTCAGGACGGAGAGCATTTTTATACGATTGAAGACAAAACAGAAGCGGATACCGATTTTTCTCATGATTTCATCGTAAGAGAAGATGGAATCCAGGTAAGGTATTTAAGATTGACGGTAAAAGAAATACCTTTTGGGCAAGTACCAAAGGTATCCGGTCTGCGCGTATTTGGAATAGCGAACGGTCCATTGCCGACACCGGCTGCCAAAGTGCAGGTTTGTAAACATGGAGAGCTGGATATGGTTGTATCATGGGAAGAGGACTTGGCAGCAGGGCATAATATATTATGGGGATATGCACCTGAAAAGTTATATCATAGCTATATGGTTTTCGGTAAGAATAGTCAGAAAATTGGTGCTCTGATAAAGGATGAGGAAGTCTATGTGCGCGTAGATGCATTTAATGAAACCGGAATAATAGAAGGCAAAATCATAAAGGTGAAAGATATTTCGGAGAATTAACGCACTTTCATAACGGCAAAATGCAGATACATGTAACAGCTGATAGTTAATTGAAAATTTGACAGTAAGCGAGTATAATGAGAACAGGAAAATTTAAAAACTATCCATAATGAAAAGAGGAAAAGATTGAAAAAGCCTGAT
>Ga0153948_1000320_pt1 | contig 25944 bp, 36 predicted proteins | sample TSNJ032MetaG_FD_104696 | JGI IMG/M metagenome (GOLD analysis project Ga0153948, IMG submission 104696) | Attine ant fungus gardens microbial communities from New Jersey, USA - TSNJ032 MetaG | ecosystem: Host-associated > Fungi > Mycelium > Unclassified | place: USA: New Jersey, Wharton State... | reverse complement strand
TGTTTCTCTTTTATTGTTTCATGTCTCAATGATCAAATGTCTTATTCTGTTGTTTTAGATAGGATAAATAGTCTATGTACTTTGTACGTTTTCAACGAGTTTCCCCCCATCTTTGTGCTGCTCATCCCCAACTTAACAGATTGGTGATGTGAGCAGGGAAGCAATCGGATTGCGTAAACTGTCGGTTCGAAATGTGGTGGCGCTAGGGAGCCACTGTCAGGAGTGGAGTAGGATAAATAAGTTCCGCTGTTTGATTTGGAATAAGGATATCAGTTTCTCAGCCGGAAAATGTCTGCTTAAATGGCAATGTATCTATTCGACAATGCCACAATGCCTTTTGAGTTGCCGGCGAGAAGCGTGGTAATGAAAAGTTCCGGTGACAATCAGGGACGAATTTACGAACGGCGTCTAAACGGACTTGGGACAGCTTTTCTTGTCTGACCATCTCCGTCCTATTCGCGTCAGGACAGCACTTCTGGTCAAGTGCTGTCAAAGCCTCCCACTCTGGCTAGCTTTCGACGTTCCGGAGAGCTTGATATCGACTTGGCACAGTCATGAGCGAAGGGGTACAGATCACGATACCAGGTGAGCTCAGAGAACCCCGCTTCCAGGGCATCTTATTCATTTGCATTATCATAAGATTTTGACGAAGGAAATGCGGGATCTACACCCACGTTGTTTGGGCGTTCTGGTGCTGGATTCGGCTTTGGAGGAGGCTTCGGAGGTGCAGGTTCTGGCTGGGATCCGTCTAGCCCGCAAGCAATTTTCGGGGGCGAACAAAGTTTCTCCCACTCTAGGGCACACTCTTCCACTTCTATTGACTCTGCCAGTTCAGCTACAACGAAAGGCTTCGCAGCCAAGCGAAGTGCTACTTTTGGGCATTTTTCACAGCCATCCGTCAGCAATGCAGGTTCCGCGTTTACTAAAAAACCTTCATTTGCTTCCATACGTGCCGCCTTTAAAAGCAGTACAAAGAACAATAACAACAATGACCTTCCTCCTGTCCCACAACTAGACACATCCTATCCGGTACTCAAGAATTCCTTCAATCGTTCTACATCTTCCTTGAATCATGTTCATCCTCCCAGTGCTAAGAGTTCTACCTCAATTTTCCACAGACCACCTACGCCAGGATCGACAGAAGTCCGTTTCAGTCGAAGTAGATCGAAAACCCAAGGCTATGTTAAATCGCAGCACTCGCATTCGGGATCAATGTTTCATGGAGTGTCGGAATCCGGTCTTGATTTAGGCCATGGAACGCCTTCTTCACTGCCACCCATGCCGCCACTACCTTTCGGTCAAATGATGAAGAGCGATAGTATGTCGATAGATACAGAGGAAGAGAAAGTGGTTATGGACCCGAAGACACCTTCAGAATTTGCTCTCCATGCAGTCTTCATTCGATTTGTTGCTCTTGCAGAGCGCAAGATTGACAATTTCCTGCGTGCTCCTCTCGTAAGCCCTTATTTCTGTCTTATCTGGTTCCTTATGTCAATGGTCGTGGAATAGGACCAAAACCCTTTGCTTCCTGACTACATGGGTCCCGGTGTAGACACCAAGTTTGATGAAAACCTCCGCTCTCTCGGCCAATTAGCCCAGAAACACTCTCAACAAGTGATAGACTCCATCATGCGCTGGAGAAGAAGTCAACATGAATCTGTCAGCGCTGACATTATTCATGCCCATTCTGGTCAATCCCCCAATTCCACGCGCAACAATTTTCATCAACAAGCATTCGATGTTCCGTCCATTCTCAATGAGCGAAAGTCTATGGCCTCAATATACATCATGTGTCGAGCGTTGATAGATGTGTTTTCCTTAATCTCAAAAGACGCACTTGGAGAGATGTTGGGTTATAATCTGGAAGAGACGACATTTGAGCAGCTCAGGAGACCAGATACGAGGTTGTTGATTCAGTCTGTGAATCATAGGACGAATGCAGAGCTTTATGCAACATTGTTAGGACATATTGCTAGCATCAGGTGTGTCTTGTGCAATATGGTCATCGGTCGACGAATTTCATCTCAATGATCTGCATAGATTCATGAGTGTTACTGATCGTTTTCTGGCCGAGCTCGGCCATATTACGGCTGGTCAGGTATCGAAAGATATTGATCTCAAGTATGAGAACTTGGTCAAAGCACTGAGGCACATCAAGATCAAAGTAAATAAACCTGATATCCTCTCATGAACTAAGAATTGATACCGATGATTGTAGGTTTGGCCATACGAAGCTTTCGAAGAGGGAGCAGAATTCATGGAGCCTCTTGCAAAAGTGTTCGCCAATGTCCATGGTTTACGCTTCAAGTCCACCTTTGCAGAGACTCTTGTGCATATTTTACATCCTATAAGCAAGGTGCGTTCATCTTTTTCTCTTCAATTAGACGGTTACCCATGGCAGAGTATATCAGACTGCTCAAGCAGAAACGAACAACCCTCAATGGGCCAAGGCGATTGAAATCATCTACCCGAGAGCTCGAGAAATGATGGCCAAACCTCGGTATTGGCGAGTTGCATTCCCACTTACAATCACGAGTCTGTGTGTTGCGCCTCAAGTGTTCTTCTTGAAGCACTGGGTGACATGTTTTGAAATATCAATCACCAAGCTTAAGGTGTGTTAATTTTCCCGACAGTCTGCTACTGAAGCTTCACGATCAAGCAGGAGAAACCGAATCGAGTTATGGTTATGAATGGAATTCTGCGCCTCATTTGGACATACCTCTACCGCTGCCAAGAGTCCCCCTCTACCACTGCTGCGAAACTAGACACACTCATGAAACACTTTTTCAACGCCAAACAGCTATCCGCCTTCCACCCGGACGATCCGGATCGATTTGATTTTCTCACCTATGTCGTACACTTTATCCTCTCTCGTCATTTTGACGTTGGTCGGGATTTATGCCTTGAATTACTACAAGAAACCAATATAGCTGCTATGACGAGGAGTGGGGCTGCAGGCCTGTTGTCTCCTGACAAAATCGCTATTGCTGTTCAAGCAACACTTCTTTCCTTTCAGCTAATGGAAAAAGAGAATGGTATCCCTGCATGGCCATCTACACCTGACTTTTCTGTCGTACCGCCGAAATCCGATTACCCTACTTGCTCAACTATCCTTCCATCCTCACTTTCCAGTAAATCCATCATCCAAGAGTATGTCAATCGATTGGGCACGACTCTCAATCAAATTGCTAGCATATGCGATTACAATGTCGGAAACATGTCTGTAATGGAAGATCAATACTCTTATTCTCGTGTCAATCCCTCGTTTGAAGAGTCATCCAACTATGTCATTCGCAAACATGACGATTCATTCGTTATTGCCTATCCACTGCATCATGCACCCCAGATCAACCTCCTACAAACGTGTTATTCCGCATGGCCGAGATTTTTACATCCATCCATCTCACTAGGTGATGCTGTAGAGATGCTTTTACGCGGCGTTCTACATGTCGAGCCGAGCCTTAGTAATACCTCTGTGGACGCTATCAAGAGGATCGCGGATGAGCCGATCAATGTATCAACAGTGATTCGACATTTTACTGCATCCTTATTCAATCCTGCCAGAATTCTACAGGCTTCAGGATCGAACTTGATAGTGCAATGCATCAAAATTTTGAAGCTGTGGAAAATGACAGTGCAAAATTGGAAGATGTATGTGGTACAAGTGGATGCAGCAAGTTTTGCTCAGCAATTTGAGGATATCAAGGACCAGTGTTTACAAGTTGAGGCAGCGAGCCTGTTCTTGCTCGCTCATGTTGCAGTGGGGATGAGGTTGATTGGGATTGAGGTGATTAGGCTTCTTGGATCTTTGGTTGAGGAACTGGCGAAGCTCCATTCAGGTGTCGAGTTGACACTTGGTATCACGCACGAACTGCTTAACGGTACTGATCATCACTATCTCGACGGTTTCGATGATCTTTTGGAGGATGCTGAACTCGATCGGCTGATAGAAAGGAAGAGCACCGGAAAGTCTGATATCATACTTGATCTTGCTGGTAGCCCGGATGACCTAGACAAAAAGCTTTGGTCATACGTTTTCCCCAGTTTCATGCAGGCTTGCATGAATCAGCATGACTTGTCTCTTCCACTCTTCCGTGAAGCTCTTGCAGCAGCCGCTCTTCGTTTTCATCCGCAGATCTCTCAACTTGCCGGATTGAGTCATTCCAAACCCGCTAATCGAGGAGGTCTAGGTGCGGGAGTGATCACTGAGAAGGATGGGCTGCGATTGATCAACGAGAGTAAAAGATTGATTGAACAGTGGTATATCTGGATGAAAACCATCTGCTCAACTTCGATATTGCCTGAGGCTAATCCTTCTGGGGGACCACCTCAAGCTACTCCCGCTCATGTCTCTGCCGATCCTCGAGTAGAGCTTCGGAAATATCCAAACTCACGATACCTATTTAAACGCCTCACACCATTCTTGGATTCAGAGTATACCCTATTCAGAGATATCGCTGTGTCCTGCATCAGTTCATTCCCTTCGAATGTGTATCCGCAGCTATTGGAAGATCTCAAATCGTTGGCTGGAAGACAGACGGATTATGACCCGAGGATTAAAGTCAATGCAGGCATGGCTATACCAGTGGCTGAAGCAACCATCGGATTGTTGGGAAGCAGACAATTGATTGAGGATACGAGGATGAAGACTGTTGCTGGTGGTCTTGCTAGTATGGAACGGAGTAGGAGACAGGAGAGGCTGCATTCGGCCGTGGCAGGAATTTACTTCTACACTGCGCATCTTCTGAAAGATCAGCGATCGACGGGGAGACAAACGAGTTTGATGAACATTCTAACATTTATACGAAGTACACAGGGATTTTTGTGTACACCAGAGATGAGGGATAATTATTCATTGCAGAGGTTGAGGAGGTATTTCTGTGGTACGATTGAGAGGGTGTTTGATGCGTTGGCATCGATCAAGGATTCGGATCGATTCGTGGCGGCGAATATGCATCTGACTTTGTATCGGTTGTGTGAAGAATGGTGTCAATTTGGGGCCCAAAGTCACACGGCGGCGAGGAGAGTTAGGTTGATGCAGAAGATGGCAGCTGCAGCTGGTGGGACTCAGCAGATGAGTACCGTCAATGCAACAGAGAAGTTCCAAACTGAAACGACATTGTTGTCGTATGCTGCCACTGGAGCGTTAGGCTCCCTGTGTGTGAGTCTTCTTTTCATTAATGTAAAATTGGGATATGACTCATGAGGCCGATGTAGGCAAAGGCTCTATTTCCTCCGGAATATTCTGCAAACTCACCAACGGAGCGTGCAGATGAAAGGCACTCAATGGAGATGCTCAAACCTCTAAGTGGAACTGCCGTTCTCGATCGATTCAAGGCAATTTGTGCTTCTGCCCATGTGCATAGTCAGGCTCGCGGAAGGTAGGTGTGATATGTTACACATAGACATCTCATTGACTCATTTCCAACCTTAGGAAAGCGATCAAGGCCATTCTATCGTCGCCCCAGATCACATCTGAGGTTATCACAGCATTGATGTCCCGTGCGGTGGTCCTTGTAAATGAAGCAAGCTCTAGCAGCAGACAGTTTTTTGAAGTTGTGGTAGATATTGTGTGTTCAAGTGAAGCAAGGCCGTTCAGTTTCAGCCAAGTTGCTTGTCTGGGGTTTTCGAATCTACGACATCCTGAGCCAGACATTCGAGATCAAGCGTTTCGAATGCTCGAGGCGATCCACCAGCAGTCGTATGGGCTTCTAACAATGTCTAATTTTGAAGCAACGGCTATTGGCTCCGGATCTTGTGCATACATCCACGCACATCGAGCTATCTCCGATTTCCTGGCTGGAGAACACCCAGATCAAGCCATGAACATGCTTAAGCAGGTGGGAGAATGGCTGCCCTGTTTACCAGCGACTTCCGGAACTTCAAATCTTGTTCTTGTCCTTCTGCAAAGCCTAGAGTTTTGGCTGCCGCATGTCATTCTTATGACAGATGACCGGACAAGCTTGTCCCCTGAAGGCATCAATTGCCTGTATTACCTCACACTTCTTACTCTGCGTTACAATGAAAGCCATCCTGAGCAAATATTGGTGATGTGGGTCAAGCTGGTTGATCCTCCTCATCTCTCAAATGGCCATGCTGCGATTCGTTTCCTGCTTGAACAAGCAAACAAAGTCGGGAACACGAAGTTCATCAGCTGCGCAACCAACATCGTCACTGGTTTGTGCCAAACTCATGTTGGACGACAGATCTTTGAGGACCTATGTTCCGTAATTGAGCCTGCCAGAATGCTCCCTGCCATTGACCATAAACTTCATTTCCCAAACGAAGAAGATATCGACCTTTGGTCAAACCTGAACGATCTATTCTCTGACGAGCCCCGGCTCGTTCTCGGTTCTGCTCAGTATGCTTGGCTCTTCTTGTCCGATGTCACCTTGCAGCGGTGTTGGGACTGCAATGTCCACCTTCCAGTATTGCTCCATTCCCTCTTCACTCATATAGACCATCGAAGCGAGTTTGTTCGACAACGAGCTCGTCGTATGCTTTTCCAGATCCTCCGTGCATGGACCCCAGGTTACTCCGAGTTAGCCGATCGTTCTATTGCTCGTGCCCAGCCATCCATCAAAGGGGCGATCGTCCAATTGATGAGCGAAATAGACGAACACTGTTGGACAGAGGATGATTCACCAGAAGTGTGTGAATCCAAGATGTTATGGCTTTGTTCTAGCGCGATTAGTTTCCTTGAGCCTCTGCATCCTCAAATCGCTAACCATTGGGGTTCCCTTGCTTTGGCGTGGGGTACATCTTGCTCGATACGAAGCATAGCCTTCCGTTCCCTACAAATTTTCAGAGCTTTGATGCCACGTGTCAGGCAAAGTGATTTCGCTCTCCTCCTGGGCCGTCTCACCAACACCATCGCTGCATCAGACGATGACATCCAAACCTTCACATCGGAAATCCTTCTGACGATCGCTGCGATAGCGAAAACTGGGGATATCGACAGGATTGTTCTTCCCCAGTTATTCTGGTGTACTTGTGCATGCCTCTCAACAACAGTCGAAAAGGAGTTTTTGCAGGTTCTGGCACTATTGGATGCAGTCCTTCAAAGAATTGACCTTGATGATCCCTCCATGTCTGATCTCCTCATATCACACTGTCCCATAGATTGGGAAGGGCAGCCATTTTTTCAACAAACATTACTAAAAGGTCTCAGATCTTCCATGACGAGCGAAGCTACGATGAGAATCTTGCAAACACTAGCGAAGATTCAGGACGACCGTCTCATTGATGCAAGTGGAGGCCGTGTACGAGATCTTTATACAGTCTCACTTCCTTGGTGTTTGAATGCCATGGTAAACGATCGTCGAGATAGCACACTCATTACCTTCACGGAGAATATCAGTAAACTTGCAAATCAAGATGGGCGTCAGAGTATTGCCAGAATCATGAGCTCCTTCTCCAAAGGTGCTTTCCGTACCAAAGACGATTTTATGCGACAGTCCATCTCGTGTCTCCGCGATCACTATGGCAGTCAGTACTGGACGGAGATCGTTACTCTCCTATTAGGGCTCGTTCTCAATAGTGAAGACTGGTTGCGCACACAAGCAATGCAAATCGTTAAGATTCTCTTTCAACAACGCGAGACCTGGAACCCTGTTGAACTTCTCGGCTCAGAACTTCTCATGCCTCTCCTCCGGCTTCTCGAGACTGATCTTGCTTCCCAAGCTCTCGATGTACTGGAAGAGCCCATGGCCATGTATGCCGGGACCCCTGCAAAACACGTCCTCCGAATGAGCATGCACAGTCACCTGTCGCAGCAGATACCTGCGACAATTACAACAACAGTCTTTGGTGTACCAGAAGAGTCGGGCTGGTGTATCGCACAGGTTGATACCCTCCGAGAAGCATGTCGGACCAATGTCATGGCCGTCTTCGACACATGTAGTATGCCGACCCGCCCATCTCAGATCATTTTCGAGCCAGAGCTGGAGGCAATTACCTCTATCGTTCACACAGGCAATAGTGATGATTTCGGAGGACTCGTCAAGAATCTTCATGATTTGACGAGCTACTTCCAAGATGGCGACCCTTCAGGTATCCAGGCTTCCTCGATGCCGAGCAGAAAACTTGAAGCCCGTGTGGCTGCTATTCTTGCTAAATCCACTGCTGCGGACACAATCAATGATGTTCCCCAGACACCTTTCCTAGACGTATTTGAGGTTCGGCACACCAACGACTCTGCGGAGTCTACCCACGAAACCGATACCGACAGCGACGAAGATGCTTTTGTTTTTGATTCTCCTCTCTCTTATCCCGATGAGCGAATTATCACAGCGAATGGCTCACGGTCTTGATAATCTGTCCATATTCTTGTCTTTGTCTTGTTAACTTGCTTTGTTTTCCATCATTTTCTTATCTCCAGTATTGGGTATATCTGATCACAAAAGAGACTGAATTTACATTTGTATTACTGTATCGGCAAAGGCAATGTAATGTACGCTTTAGATTAGGTGTGTCAGTAAACGGTTTGAGACTTATAATACAGGCACTCATTAAGATTTCAATACGCGGGGGAAAGCAGGAAATGAGGGATGGATTGTATAGCCGATCTAACAACGTTCAAATACCTTGTAGAGGTCATGTAAACTAGCAACCTGAACAACATCACGATCCAACAATGTCTTTGGAGGTTGAAGGTAATGGCGCATAGCAGGGAACAAAACATGCTGAATTTGCCATCTTTCAGCTTTATCATGAGATTCATCTTCATTCGACACTTCCGATCCAGGTTTGTGTGCAAATGTAGCACCTAGGCTGTAGAAATACGCGAGTTCACGAAGAAAGGTGTCAAAACACTCCATCTCGGACATCCAATCAACCTGAGTTTGTCGTCATCAATCAAACGTACTGTGAAGCACGAAAAAGACTTTTGGTGGCGCACCTGAGGTCCTAATCTCATCAAAAACATGGGCAAAAAATCAAGATTGGGAATAAAGTCGCGAAGCAGGACTGGAAGACTCAGCACGAGCCCAGACTCTGATATGTTCAGAGAAAAATACTCTGCAAGCATTTCACGTCGTACTATGAGAATCTGAGCAATTTTCTTGGGGAGGAAGAAAGCCGTGATCAGTTGATACCAGAACTTGCAAAAGTAAAACTGTACTATACCTCGACAATCTGAGGTTTCGTCAGACTACTGTTTTTTGTTGAGTCTTCGGCTTCTACAGCAATTTCTACAAGATTTCTGAGAGAAGGTGCAGGTTCAAGTTTCATTTTACTGAAATTTCCAAATTGCCGTAGTCCAAGCTGATAGAATAGCTCTTCCCTAGATACTCCGCGTCAAGATATTGGTTGAGACGTGATCCACAAGAGTGACACACCCCAAAGAGCTGTGATTCACAAGATAGAGATTGGTGGAATATTGGACGAGAGAAAGGCATTTGTACGTATCAACGATGCCTACAAAAGTATGTTTTTCCAAGATCTCGGATAACTCTAGAAAACGAAACAAAGACACACATGGATTGAACTCATGAGCCACGATCTGGCAACAAGACACTCACGTCGATGTCGCATCTTGGCGACATTTTGTCTCAAAGTCTTCACTGAGGTTAACATACATTCCGACTCTTTGACATCTCTCAATTTTGCAGGTGTCCCTTCAGCAGATACTTTCTCTTTCCCTTTGGTCGATGTTCCATGGTCTTGTATCTGGATAGGATTCCGCACTGGGAACATTGAATCGAGAGTCCTCTCTTCAAGAGAGGTTCTAACTTTCTGATACGAGTATGTCTTCTTCTTTTCCTGCTCTGGGAAATCCATTAGAGGTATTCAAAGATTGTGCGAGAAGGTTCACTTGTTCCAGCTGACCCTGCGGCATCCTCTGCCTTTTCCTCTCCACTTTCACCTTTTCTCTCATCCTCGGCCTCCTTCCTACTCCGTTTCCTAGAGATAGAAGGACCACTGATATTTGATGTCAGCAGTGTCTATTGTGGTCCCAAGATTAAAACAAAATCACTACAAATACAAATGGTAGATCTCACCTGATATTCAAAAGTCCTCGATTGCCCTTGTGCAGCCAACTTTTGTTGCATAGTATCTGCGATACGTTCCGTAATTTCTTCCTCGTTCAAAAAATGAACCTCGCGTTTCGTCGGATGTACATTGACATCCACACAACGAGGGTCTATTTCAAGGCTATGCTCATGATTCAGATTTAACAACTCTCAAGAACGATTTACATCAGCATACCCCAAGTACACAAATGGCGACGTCCCTTTGGGAAGCAGCCCATGGTACACTGCCTCCAATGAACGTTTCATGCGCTGAGATTCTACCAGACGGTCTGTCTAGGGCATCAGACGTGAGACTGCTGAATGATGAAAACAGTACAAACGGTTGATAAAAAGCAGAAAAACCATTTTCTTCGCTTGGTAGTTGACATTACTGAAATAAACTTCAGCAGACCAAGTCATTGGGCCCTTGGGAAGATCAACGTCCATTGCATCTTCGTCCTCGTCCTCGTCCTCGGAAGGGAGCCTCTTATCCTTCGAGGAGATACTAGCTTCGAGGAGTTGGGTAGCGATGGAATGACCATATAATAGCCGGATTGCTTGTTGGACAGTCTTTGAAGCAGGGGTAGCAATTTCAGGGGTAGTTGAGCTTGCCTGGATAAAAAGATCAGCCAAAGGCGAGTAAGAGCTGAAAACATGCAGCGCACCTTTTTGCATGAGAAGGACACATTGGGATTGTGAACTGCATACTTGGTGATCACATCTAAAATACGCGAATATTCCTCCGAGGTGTTGCGAAGAGCCTGAAGGCGCATTGGGGTATTGTAGAAAAGGTCTTTTATCTTTTGCGCGTTGAGATTTAATTGGACTTGTCCTAAAAGGAGGGAAACAAGACCTACGGTTATGGTCGTTCCATCATTTCCTGCGCATACTCTAGGTTCACTGGGCTGGCGTGTTTTTGAATCCACCAATACCCCATTGATGTAGGCCGCTCTGTGTGACGATTCTCAGCCTCCCCAATGTGATCGAGGTTGTGAGCAGACATACTCCCAAGCAGTTGGGGCTTGCTTCGTTTTTGTGATCACCGAGAGGTGGGCGACATGAGAAATGGATGCTAATGCCTCTCCTCGAAATCCGTATGTCGTTATCCGAGACAAGTCCTCGAACTTTGATAGCTTGGACGTCGTGAATCTCTCAGCAAGGATTGGTAAGTCGTCTTTCTGGTTTGGAAGGCCTGTATTCAATGCCATTCCCGCATCGGATACACAGTGCTCACGCGAATACCGCAACCATTGTCTTGGATCTGAAGTAGCTTCAAGCCGCCATCCTTGACTGTGACACGGATTGAAGTTGAGCCGGCATCCAAGCTGTTCTCTAAAAGTTCTTTCAAGGCTGACGCCGGTCGGTGTATGATCTGAGCTTGCTTGAGAGAACATGACGACTACTTTTCCCGGAGGGACTCACTTCCCCGGCAGCTATCCGATTGATCAGGGATTCCTCCAGCCTGCGAATGGGTTTAGGCTCGGGGGGAGGCTCTTTTTCTTGCTCTTCGGTCATTGACATTACATATACGGTTAGTTTTGAGGACTGACACCTTGGTACAGTCTGTCACAATATCAAATCACACTTTGATTGATCGTTCAAGCTACTGAACTGGACCAGATCTTACCCTCGTACTACTATCAATGGCAACTATCGTGCAGACTGCAATGCAACCCTCTTTTTCCACTTCAAGTGACGACAAATTTCGTGGAGCAGTTGTTGAAGTTGATTCAACCCTATTGCATGGCATCCTTGACGCTGATCGCGTGCTCAGGACCTTCAACTCTCACCTGCTTTTGCCTTGTATTCGACCGAGCGTATTTCTCGAGCAACCGAGCTCGCTTATGAGCGTGACTTTTCTTACATACCGTATGTGATTATTAAGTAGGCGTTCATCGAATGCCTCAACATGATAACCACTGGGCAGGGTCCTTAACATAAACAGGAGACCTCTTGGATACATAGACGTCGCAAACCTCAAAAAGAAATGGGAAACACATCAAGCTAACCCTGTACCATTATCTTCGGCACCTGTCTAGGTTCTTTTCACTAAGACAGGTTTTTCTCAGGACGACAGGATCAGCAAGTTCATGATCAAGTTCGTTCGCAAAGCGTCGGAACCATATACCCTGATCACTCCTGAAACAACTCTTGAAGTATTGGAAAAGTTTCTCAATTCAAGCATATTTGCTCTCGGTATGATCGCAATCACTACAGCCGATTTTGTCTCCTGACGCCAGTTCAGTCACGGATAACGACCGTAAATTTGTCCTGGGAGTAGCCACATCTCAGGACCTCGATAACTTTGTTACCCGTTGTGGACTGTAAATTTTGTGCGTAACTTGTATGTACTATATTCCCTGAATATCACTTGGATTAACTAGCTGTATCAAAGCATCCCATAATTTTACTTCAGAAAGGTACAAGACAGATTGCAGGATAAGAGTGGATGGCTATTATCCTAAAGACGACCCAAGTGTCCAAGCAGCTAAGAGCGCAGAATGTCGCCAAACAAGATCCTGCGCAGCGCAAATGCTCTGAAAGATTCGCTAGATGACAGGGGTTAGTAGACAATTATTCGAGCACACCTATCAACATACTTGATCGCGATGCCGCATTATCTTCTCGTCCATGTATCCTTGGTGCTCGTGTCAACGGGTTTCCTCAGTATCATTAAATCACGAAAATCACTACTTCGGAAATTGCGAGCAGCCACAGGTGACCATGGATGAGACGAAAGCGACAATGAGTAACCGACAGTTGCCGTTAATTGGATGACCAATATGCTCCTCAGTGATAAGAAGGTATTGTGAGTAGCATCTCGTTCAAGAGGTGGCCAAACTGGGATGGGAAATATAGCAAAGAATAGCTTCACCCCACAACAAGCTAATCGTGTTCAATGATAAATTTGATTACAAAAAATTTCTCTCTGTCGGGGAGTCGAACCCCGCTTTCGCGCGGACATTATACAATGACAGGCGCGTGTACTAACCGATATACTAACAGAGAAGTTACTTGGATGCCAAAGTTATGCATTATGAAATATAAGCCCTCGAAGGGCCTCAATGACTAAATTACATCCCTAAAATTACTACTCTAAGCTAGGATGATTTGTGAGCGACATAATGGACAAGTAGAGGCATTGCTCGTATGGAACCACTAGCATAATGGCCTAGTTCAATGCACTGTCATGACACTAACTTAGTTGACGCACCTTGTAAAGGCATCCCGCATGATATTTATTTTTACACGTCGGGCATGTTTTTTTCGGTAGGCTACTATCCATCACACTGATAATCCTGCGTAATTGTAATGGTCAGTAAACCCGGGCCGATTGCGTAGAACAGGGCATACGAGTAACAGATGGCACATTCAACCTGTCCTTCAAAATAGAGAGCGACATTCTTCTTGAAGAGGCTCAAACCATCAGTTATCCGGCCATTCTGATGGATATGTCAAATGCAAGCTCAAAAGACCAAGAAAAATATGAGTCCTCACGCTCGACCAAATCATCTGTTGCACTGCCAAGATCCAGGCTCGCCACCTTTCATTATCTACCCCAACCCGCTTTAGATCTCGAACTTCGATCTTATGTAGAGGCCAATCAGGAGGAATCTTAAGTTTGATCTCTAGCTGATGTTCATCTACAGAATATGAGGCCATAACCTCATTGACAGCGGCAGCAACTTTGATTGACATGTTATCATCTGCAAGCTCCTGACCAGCAGCTCCCTTGATATGAGCAAGCTCGACATCAATAATAGTGGGAGAAAAATACTGCGATGTATACGTAGTCAACGTCGATGAAAGTTGCCGATCTTTGCAGCTCGAAAGCCATGAATGAACAAGAGCTGGAACGGCTAGTAGAGCACGGTAGTAAAGATGAGCAGCGAGAAGACGTATGCTGATTGGATTGCCAAGCTCAAAGACTAATTTAGGATGAGCGAGCGCCGATTTCCACATCAATGGGTTGACTCACGATCGACGTAAAAAATGTCGACAGCCCAGATGTTCACTTTAAATGCTTTATCTGACCCTCCTTCCAGGCGCAAAAGTCCAAGGAACAGTGGGATAAAACTATTGTTGATAAGCTCTGCATTTCCAAGTTGCTCAATGTATTCCGACTTGACTTTGAAAGACTGACAGAATGATAGTCAATACAAAAGATTCACCTCAGAAAAAGTATACTGACTGCATCCTGAAATAGATCAAATATGAGCATCCAAGCTAGTAGAGAGCCAAAGATGTTCTAGGAACCAGTCAACGACAAAATGATTCCTACTCATGCAGACGATACCTACTTGTTGCTCCTCTCTGTCTTCAACACTGACGACATCAACATGCCTCTGTACGATATCCAGCAACTCCAAAGGAAGAGTAGCCTGTACCGTAGACTCGATATCAACTCCAGCTTCAATGACAAGATGTTCAGTGCGCTTCTTAGCTGCACTTCGCATGATTCCGTATGCCAGCTTCCGGACTTCAATAGAATGATCAATCACGAGATGGCACATCTGGACAACATCAGTCATGAATGGAGGAAATAAAGATCGCACGCACTCGAGGTAGAGTATTCTCGTCCATCAATGACACTGGTAATTCTCTGAGAGCATTCAAGATTAACCCCCTGCAATTGGAGCGAGGCAGGGAAGGGCTGATGGACTCTGTTCAGAGTGAGAAAGCTGATGATTAAAGAGAAAAAGAGGTACTTGCCCGATTTGACGAAAGCTAAGTCTCTAATCTTCTCTAAGATTAATGTCCTCCGAGAATCCCACTCAGACTTGAAAGGCTTGTTGACTTTGACCAGATCTTCTATAACAACTACTAGCCGAATGCTTCGGATAAGGGTGGTGAGCATGCTGTCGTCTTCAATGTATGAACTCTAGAGAACTTGAGTATACTTCATATTTGGGCAGTGAACAGAACCATACTTCAAGATAACCCTCCGCCATATCCCAGATAAACTCCCAGTGAGATCCAGGAGTGCTCTGTAAGATAGGTACTAATAACACGAAAATGAGCATCATAGCTTCATCAACCTCTTCGTTGATTTCTACATCATCCGACACAGCCCAGTTCTGACAAGCCACGACGACATTCACCGCGCGATTTTGTGAAAGGAAGATAACATCGGATTCCAAATCCGGCGCTGAAGCAACAAGCCTTCTCAGACAGAGCAATCCATCAGTATTTGCCCTGCTGGGTTTGATGTTAGATAACTTATCCGCTTGTTCATTCCGGTATCTATCCAGACGAAGGGATTCTACTTTTGTCTTCGCAATAGCCGAAATGATGGTCATAGAAGTCTGTGGTGCTGCATACGATCGTCAGAACTAATCAAGTTGGACACTGATTGACGAATGCCGCACCAGTCCTTTCTAGTTTCCATGCAAAACCAACCCACTGTTCTGCCTCCTCTTTCCCAATATCCTCCATTACAGCCCCGAGAACAGCCCTGAGCACCCTCGTATCAAGAATTTCATCACTCTCTACGGCAGTATCCAACACTTTCACCACAAAATCTTCCAATTGCGTCCCATTGCTGATGTGATTTACCGCTCCGACTCTTCTCATCACGCCCCGCCTCCATCCATCCTGAGCATCCTGGAGAGACCCGAGAATCAGGTATGCAGTGATCTGTTGGACTCGACTAATCAAGTCGCCAAGCTCATTCAACGCCTTGGATTGAAACAACGGACAAGTTTCCGCCGGCACCATCTGATAGTCGCTAGCAAATATAGAAAGCATGATAAAATGTCTGAGAGCCCACAAATTCTGTTTTGCAAGCTTTCTATCTTCCAAGAATACTCGCAACAAGGCTTCGACAATCCGAGCGTAAGCTGAAAATCCTCGACTATCCGCACCCTGGGGTCCATGAGCTGGAGAGCATGCATTTGTTGGAATGAGTGGATCAATGGCAACAATACTTGGATTGATTGGATCGTGCGGTAAGCGGCGGAGCATGCTGTCAAGCGCTTTCGAAGAGGGAAAGATGTCACCCAGTATCGAAACCTTGAGCTCCTGGGCAAGGGATAGGGCTGGCAATACTCGGAGGATCTCTCTGGGCCTAATCATCATTCAGCACAACAATATATCAAAAAATAGAAAATCCTCACAAGGGCTGCACCTGTGTATCAATCAATAATTCACTTAATCTCAACTTGACGCTGGCAAAAATCCTTTCAACGACCTCCTTTTCAACCTTCTGCAAATCAGTCTCCCGCCTCCATATCTCTCTTGCAACAGTGAACACACGGGAATCTACGTCAAACTCATATACCACGCAATCAGGTATGAGATGACCGAACAAGAATACGTTCGAAAGGATGTTTTCAATGACCCTTTTCTCGCCACCTGTGGCTTGCGATGACACAAGGTCTAACAGATCGATGAGCCCACGGAACACTGCTAAATCTAAATCTTCCTGTTTGGTTCCTCCTATCAGTAGCTCCACGCGAAGAGTGACAGTAGTCGCGATTGTCTCCACGAGACTCGCATATCCAGCTTGGGAAAGGAAATAGGCTATTTAATCCAGGTGAGAAAACCTGGCATTTTCTAAGAAAATCTGATACGTACAATGGGCTCTTATAATCGCTTTGACCACATCCAGATCTGTGTCGGAGACGGGTTCTCCGCTCAACACTCTACCTAACAAGCAGCCGACGACGTCGTCCAACTCGTTTAACTTGGGCTTGAGATACCTAGGTAGATCGCCTTTCTGAACTGCCTGCATAATCTCCATAGCCAACTTCCTTGTCTTCTCTTTATCATAAGCATTTGTAATGATAACGTCCAAAATCGAATACCATAAACCCAAGACACTTTCCTCGTGCTTTCTGTGGGCGAGATACGAGAACAAGAATGAGGATGAAGTCTCGAAGAGAACATCTGTCCGAGTTTGTACAAGTTCATCAAAGCGCTAATTCAACAATCAACAATCATTTTGAAACGAACACAAATTAAAATCTTTGCTGAACGAACCTGAGCACAAGTCCGATCATCAAACAAAGCCTCCCGAAACTGCCCTAGCATACACTCCAAGATTTTGATATCCTCTTGATTAGGCTGTCCGTTTTCCATCGAAAGGGAATCAGTGACACGTTGCACACTCTCATTAAGAGTTGCAAAGACCAGATCTTCTACCGCCTGTTTGGCTGTCGCTGCTTTTTTGAAATGATCAAAGAGGACCTTCAAGAAGGCTGATGCCAGCACTGGATTCGTTCTCATCACACTCCTCAGTCCAGATTCCACCGCTTTCCAGGCCGCATCTCTCAGTCCCAAAGTATCCTCTTTCCCACTAACAAGATCGTGCTCGACCTTATCGAGTGCATCCAAATTTTGTGCGACAAGTCTTGCGGCTATTCTCTCTTCAACTTTGAGTCGTCCATCCTTTAATTCTTGCCATACTTTGCCAAATTGTTCGCGTACCCAGGATCTTGCATCCTCACCAACATCCATTGAATCACTTGGAAGGAGTACGGACACTTTTCTGTCTTCAGATTTCTTCGAGTCAAGGATCAGCCGCCGAACCATGAATACAACACATTCCAAGAGTGCAGAGAGGAATGCAGCAGACGCAGAAGAACGATGTAGCGAACTTAACGCTCGTCCATCAAGCGCTGCCCAAAGCGAGTCAAAAAGGTTTTCAAGTGGTGCTTCAACCCCCGATGATGCGATAATCTACAACCCCTAATGAAAACTCACACTACAATCCACATGAGATAACTCACCGAGGATGGAATGGTGGAAAGAGCTATCACAACTGTTGGATATCCTTCAGCGGGTGAGCCGGAACATCCAAGTTGGAGGAATTGCAAAAAGTCTTGATATGCCAAAGATGGCTTGATCGTTTCTGCAGGGTGCTCCTGCTTCCCATCAATCTCCTGACCTTTGACGCCATGATTTTCGCTGTCCTCGGCACTATCGGTATCTTCTTCATCCCCGTCCTCGTTCTTATGATAGGACCTGTTTAATTCCATCTCCCAACAGTTCGGAAAACCTACACACGTATCCGTTTTCAGGTGGGCGGCATTAAATCGTCAAATTTCAGGCATGCCTTTGATAAATGTCAACAAGGGCTGCCACATCGCTCCTTGGACCGATGTGTCTGGTTCGACCCAAGCAGACCTTAGCACAGCTGAGCTCAGAACCGGCAAGATGGGTGTTATACGCTCTGCACATGACTGAGCGACATGCCATTTTTCACTTCAAGACATCTCAGCGCACCCTTGTGACTGTCCAGCAACTTCATCAATAAGCCCCATCCGGCCTGTCTAACATTAGGTTGTCCATGCCCAAGGCTTTCGATACCATCAAAATCTTTGCGAGCATTCATCCGAAGGAACGGTGCCTTCTCGGCATAGTACAGCAAGGTCCAGAATAGAGGATTCTTCAATAACATCATAATCTCCTCCGAAATATTATCATCATCTGTTTTTCCTGTCAGGTCGTCAAAGAACCCGCAAGATCAATCTTACCAAGGAAATATCGCAAGCCACCAACAGCACTGATTCTTAGTCTAGCACTCCTATCCGATTCGCTTTCATCATACTCCTCAGATTTACTCCTCACTGGCTCTTCGGCTTCAAGCCCGGCCTTCCGTGCGGCAGAAATGGCAGAAGCCAGTTGCTGTCGCTTACTTGCTGTCGTTCCCTTATTGCTACCTCCAGTTCGTCGATTTTTCAGATTAGGCTGTTCAGGGAGGGTGGGGACAATACTTGTCGGAAGAGGATTCAGATATGCATATACTTCCAGTGGATCTAAGGCAGTACGTTGCAAGAACCCGAACAGCGTATGCCTAGAGGTGGTGTCTAGAAGGAAGTATGCTTCAGCCGACGCATCCATCAGCGGTTCTTCCACAGAGTGTCCTGGACAGTAACGAACAAACGAATTCCAAGCTTCTGTCCCTATGCTACTCGCAAGCTTGTCGATATCATGAGCGAGAACACACCACGTTCCAAGCACACTTTCCAACGTTTCACTCGTCGCCACTTCTTGCAGATAATAAAGTACTTGAGCCCTTACCTCTGGCACTTTAAGGAGATTAAGATGCACAGAAATGGCGAGTTGTCTAATGCGGCGAGAAGGATGAACAAATAGAGGTGGAATATAGTGTATCTATTAAATTTAATCATAATGCATTCAGATATATTTTTCAATGTTTCAGCTCACCCATGCAGGAATCATCTCGACTAGGCTCGACAGTACATCCGTATCAACGCCACTCCCTTCTCCGGTTCCAGTATTTCCCTTGAGAATCTTCTCGACCCAATTAGTTTTCAAGTCCTCTAATGCCTTGATCTTCGTAACCTGTGCCTTCTTCCCAACATTTCTGAGTACAACAACCATCTCCGGTGGAAGCCTGCTAGCAAGCCCGCCAACTTCCAAAGGATCCGGTTGAGCTCTTGCTGGCTTAACAGGTAGAGCGCATGCCTTGACTTTCGGCCCCTTTTTTCCCTCGTTCTTACCTCTTGCGGTCTTCTCCTTGTTTTTATGTGGACCGGATTGTGTCTTTGCAGAGGCTGTTGCAACAAGATCGATTCCAAGAGAAACTGCAGCCTTCTTCTGATGCTTGATCCGAGTTGCAGATGAGGCTGAAGATTTTCCGTGTCCTTTAACCATGAATTATTGAGACACTCAAGAGTATAAAGGCAGGGTAATGAAGAAATGCTCCTGTGATTAGCAATTCCAGCGTAGAAAGATTCCATATCAGAACACTTTGATGATGTAATTCACGTGATGATAACAAAAGCTTGTAGCCAGATGTCATGTTTCACCTCCGTAGCGATCATTATACAGTCTTCTTTGCACATCTTAATCTTAAATTTTGGTACAGGAGATGTTAATTAATGCCTAATCAGCTGCTCCTTTCGATCCCTTGAACGCAAGATATGTCGTCGAGAGGTAAAACAGGGGTCCCTTGCTGTATGTTAGGCATGGACCTTAGAAAGCTTACGAACGCGCCGAAGTGCTGAGAATATCCCAGGCACGTCTGGCACTGGCAGCCAGCTACATGAACTGGGGTCAGAGACGTTGATGCGGTGGCAGCCGTCTGCGCAGTCTGCGCATGTGGGCGGTGCTGGGGCTGATGCCCCTGCTGTTGCCTTTGCTTGCCTCGTCTCTGTCCTCCACGCTTGCCGCATAGCCTGTCAGGTGCATGTTCTTGCTGCAACTGCTGTTGCTGCTGGAACTGAGGGTCTCGGCCCTTTCGTTGCACATTCGATAGCTTTTTGGCATCAGTACCTCGATGCGGTTGTGCCTGTTTTCCCCTGGAGGAACGTTGCTGCCAGTTCATAATAATATCATTCCGAACAGCGGCAAAGGTGAGCGAGGTGGCATCAATAAATCTGGAATCATAGTTACGTGCAATCTCTTCCATCTGAGGTGGGAGTTTGGCAAGGAGCGTCATTGCTCGAATCAGCTCTGAATAAGTAAGATTGTTGTCCTCAAGTCGCATGAATAAGGCCAGAAGCTTGTCAATAGTGGGAGTAGGGTCACAGTTTCCGGGAACCTGGAGTTTGTCGACGGCGGCAGCATCGGTACAGACAGCAGATATGCTTGTCGTCCCGTATTGCATCTTAAGCCAGTCTAGCAAATCTCTAGTATGTTCCATACCTGCTTTTACAGCGAGGTCCCTGATATCAGTGGAGATACGTAGCATTAAGTTGCTGTGCGCCTGGGCATCTTGATTGTCCCAGTTATCCCTAGTCCTGACTGACTCCTCCGTCTCGACGCCGTCCTTACGGATAATCAGCGGCTTGCTGTTCAGCGCCATTCGGCAGCCTGTAGCATTGATGACGTGGCGGGCTGTGGCCTCCCATTCAGTGAAGTCGCACCCATCAAAGGTTCGGAGGAAACTCAAAGTTTGTACAGACATCTAGTGAAGGAAGAGGAAGAGGTTTGGCATCAGTAAAGGTTTTATGACCACAGGTGACCACAGGGTGTAAGGTACTTATGCCAGCAGTCGATTGCGCCTATGGCAGCAGCGCCCGCGCAGCACCTGCCCTGCAGGGCCCATAACCTGTTGAAATGAGACCAGCGAACATTGCGCAGTGGTTCTATACACTAACTGACTTACCTAGTGAAGTCTCAAGTGTAGACACAGTTGGTAGAGGTAGAAAAGCAACTGAGGCTTTCATATTGGAGTAAGGTGGGCTTTATATACACGGTGATATGTAGTATTGATGTAAAAGCGGTCTAGCGATAATCAAATAAGAATTCGACAACCGAAAACTGCTGCATTTGCACAATGGATAGCTTGTGAAAATCTGATACCGACCATCAGCGGTATCATCATAAAAGAGCATCATCTATAAAGGTAAAATTTTACAAGTTTTATTAATCATTTATCCCACAAGACCCTCGTTATCGGAATACGCAGTGCTACTATTATACGGGCTAAGCTCATTGTATCGTGCAATTTTCAGTCGTTGACCGGGAGGTATAGATTTTTCGTCGACACCCGGCTGGAATCCACCGTGAAGAACACCAACACGCTTCATGGAGAGCAACTGAGAAAATATTAGCAACCTGTACCTGTGTATATCCAGATATCTTCACTCACATTGTGGGCGGCATTTGAATGATCATAGACACCACCGAAGAAAGCTGTCGTCGCATCCTTGCCAATCATCTTGATGATCAAGTGGGAACCACCAGGATGCTCATCGATAAAACCGGAAACATCGTGGATAAAACCCGCAATGACGATCAAAGAACGTTTTGAAGACTGTTCCTGGACTGGTAGCCAGATTAATCACACCATGACAGAAACGAAACCATAGGAAAATCGACTCACAGCTCTCCCAACTAACGACCGGAAGGTCGTTGCTGTCGCTTGGCCAAGCAATTTTCTCTTGCTTCTCCCTCAGTTTCTTCAGCTGCATAGTGAGCTGACCCTTCTGGACTTCGTTATCGGGGAAAACCTGAGAGCGATGGTCTTATTAAAGTTATATGGGTAATGAATGTGCTTACCTTCAAGTGGCTGGCAAGGCCCACTCTCTGGCAAACCCAGATGAACCACTTGGTCGGGTCATACTGGTACCATTTGATGGCATTTCGGTAGTCCATTGGGAACTGATGGTGGAAATTGTGGTACCCTTCACCGATGGTGACGAAAGCAGTTACGAGATGGTCGCGAGGGGTATGCTTGTCGTCAAAAGGAGTCTCTCCGAGCCAGTGAGCGAGTGAGTTGACACAAAACGTGGACTACAACAAAAGTTACGTCGAGCGCCTTTTCTACAAAACTGGGGTTAAACTTACGTGGTGGACAAAACACATCCGGAGGATACCAGCGTAAATATATCCGCCACGGGCATCGTTCCAGAAAAACCAGCAAAAGATAGTAGGAATGGCGAAACCCATGAGAAGGAGGAGAGAGAGATAATTCCTGTGTTGCCATCTTACGACTGGATTCTTTGCGAGGTCGCTCACATCAGCAACGCCAGGCTTGCGCCGGGGCTTTAACATCATCCAGCCAATGTGGGAGTAGAGGAAACCCTTGTGAGCATTGTAAGGGTCAAGGTCTGTATCGGTGTAGCGATGGTGAGCACGATGACCACGAGACCACCACTTGATGGAGCCTTCGACGGCGCCAGCACCGAGCACAGCAAGGATATACTGGAGGGGAAGAGAAGCGTTGTAGGAGCGGTGGGCCCAGAGACGATGATAACCAGCTGTGATGCCAAGACCAGTGCAGTAGTAGTAGAAAATAGAGAACAGGAAAGTCTGCCAGCGAAGAGGGGTGAAGACAGCACCCACAATGCCGACAAGTGGAATGATGATGAGGATGGCGGAGCTGAGCCAGTTGATGTTTTTATACCAATTGTGCCAGGTAATGGGGGGCAGAGCCTTCTGGGTCTTCAGGGTGTGAGAAACATAGTTGTCGGGAATGTGAAGGTCAGCTGGGACATTGGAGGCCATAGTGGTCGTCCTTGAAAGAGGAAAAAAGGATAAGGTTATTTATTTGATATTGGAATCTTTGGGGAGCTGAGGCTGTGTTGTAACAGCTTCCCACGCCTCCTGGCTCGTCATTGTGTGGACACGCCATCTCGTCTGGTCTGTCTGGCCTGTCTGTCTCTCTTCCAGCCTGTGGAGTCTCCGTTTGTTGTCTCTGTCTCTGCGCTCACCATACGTCACGTGCCTCTCATCATTTCTTTGGGGAGCCGAATCTTTGTCACGTGCATCATCCGCGGCCCGTTATGCCGAATCACAGGATTGTCTTCTCTAGATTTCTCAAGAGTTTCAGTACACGAACAACACCGGGAAAATACCTGCCAACCATGATTTTTCCGCCGATCGGTCAATCATTGGAGTTTCCTGGAAAACCAATAAGCTCTCATATATCTGTCTGGACCCAGTTTGCCAGCTCATCAACCCCCTTTCCTTCTCTACTCTTCGCAAACAATGCAGTGGTTTGGACTCACCATACTCGTTCAAGCAAGCCTTCTTATATCTGGTGTATTCGCTGCATTTGGCCTGACTGAATCCGGCAATATTTATACTGTCGATACCGATGCCGGCCTCGTCTTCAAAGGTATCTCAGGTCCATAGATGAAGCCCTTGGAACTAGATCTGATGGTGTTGACTTTCAGTTGACAAAACTAATGGGGATATCATCTCAATGGTCTTTAATGGCCTCGAGGTCCGGCATGACGGTTGTATCTTCATACTATATGGCTCAATACCGTTTCTCTAGGCCCAAGATCAGGGCGGCAAGCACAGTCAGATCGCCTCTGGGATTGGTGCATCTTGCAGCTGGGTCCAAACTGGTCATGACAACAACTACATAAAGATTACTTGCACTGCGAGTGGAATCATACAGTTTGTGGTATTATGTTTCCTTCTCCAGTCGTGCCTCATACTTTACAGTTACTACGTTGCAAAATACAAAGACTCATCAATTCATATGGCAACCTAGTAATTGTCTCATTCTTACCTCTTCGTGGAGTTCTCCGTATTGACTCGCCACCCTTACTTCCAGTACCACAGCAGAACCCTCTGTTGGCGAACTTCGATACATTGCTCGTCTTGCAAGGTCCACTGTCCCGAACGGTCCCACTGCTTCCAATGTGAATGGCGGTACAGCTATTGAAGGCAGCGACGTCTTCTCAGTCAACGGCCAAACCCGGTCCAAGTTCTATTCCTCAAGGCAATTCATCGACGATGCTATTCACAGTGTGTCTGGCTCAGGGATCAGTGTTTTCATGATTGTCCCAGGTACTGGTTTTGAGGGATCATCTGGCGGTCCGTTCTTCAGGGACATCGATAACCAAGGAGGTGGGTCTGACTAGTTTGATCGCCTTGAGATACTGATTTATATTATTGATTACCAGGTTCTGTGCAAGAACTCTACTTCTGTGAGTCTAGACTACAAGAAACAATGTCACATAACTAATTTCATTCTATGAAGATATGGTATATCCTGAAATCTTCTGAGAGGCCAGCCGCTAATTCGGTACATTGCAGAACTCGGGACATACCCAAACCGAATGTCAGTGGATCGTTAGGAAAGCTCGCATTTTGTCTAATATTACTATGTACCTCACTCAGCCAATCGTATGGGCTTACACGGTCCCTACGCCATGACTTTCACAACCGGATCGACCCCCTCTGCTGATATCGGTATGTTTCAATCCGACTATCCACTACTACAAGGCCAATGTTCCTTCAGATACTTCATTCTGGGAAGGTCTTTCTGTTACGGGCCTTATCCCTAAGGCTTCTCGTGGTGTAATCAGCGGACATGCGACAGGATTCCCTTCTGCCTATGCCGACTTCATGTCCGTCGGTTTCAGCAACAGTGAAGCTGAGTATTGGTATGTTGATTCATATTCCTGGTTTTCTTGTTGATCGTACCGTTTTGAAGGGTACGTACCGACTCCTCAGGAGCGTTCACTTCCCCTCGGATGAAGCCTGGAACCTACACCATGACTCGTAAGAAGGACATTTTCTACCCATAACAAACAGCCTGAACTCTGGAATGATAGTCTACAAAATGGAATTGGCTGTTGCAAGCCAATCAGCCACCGTAACTGCAAATGTCGGCACCAGTGTTAATATTGCCGACGCTGAGCCTGTCAGTCCAATGACTCCCAGTGCGAGATAGTGATCCCGACAGCTTTTACAGAGTCCTTCCGTGATTTGGCAAATCGGTGAATATGACGGTACCCCCCGTGGTTTCCTTAATGCTGAGTGAGTGGCCAGCATTTTTCTTGTTGTCTTCTGGTAATTCATTCCAAATGCAGCAAAATTGAAACTATGCAGTAAGTTCATTCGTTTAGTTATCTATCAAGACATCAAACCTTACCCTTGATGAGCCCGAGCGACTCCCGTATGAGTAACTGGGGTCCGAGTGCGTAGTGAAACACTTGCTATATTGATCCTTTTCTTAAATCATCATTCAGTCACCTACAATGTCGGCGATGCAGTCAGTAACTTCCCAATGGCTATCTTCAAGGCTGTCGGCTCCGCTACCATCAAGTTTAACTTGTCCTCTAGCCAACGTGAGCTTGATTGTTGGGATATGGGCATTTGAGCTTTAACTGTTCGGATTTTCAGTTGGTGCACGTAATTTGGAGATCGCGACGACACTTGCCTTTGCTGGTGGTCGTCCTCAAGTACAAGTCAATGGTTGGACAGGTCCTGCTCCCTCTCCTCCCAGTCAACCGGATTCTCGAGGTATTGCTTCAATCTCCTCTGTGCCTTTCTGAAGTTGGCTCATGCAACTACTGATAGGTGTTACCCGCGGTACCTGGAGAGGAAACGTGAGTTGATTTGCGGCTTTTGTATGGTAAATCTAATGAGGATTAATAGAACATCATGTATACCGTGAACATTCGTAAGCTTCCTGTGTTACAGATTTTCAGTCTTGTGGTCTTACTTGATCAAAGCTTCTGGAACACTCGTTTCTGGCGCTAATACTATTGTGATC
>Ga0153948_1000317_pt1 | contig 26019 bp, 17 predicted proteins | sample TSNJ032MetaG_FD_104696 | JGI IMG/M metagenome (GOLD analysis project Ga0153948, IMG submission 104696) | Attine ant fungus gardens microbial communities from New Jersey, USA - TSNJ032 MetaG | ecosystem: Host-associated > Fungi > Mycelium > Unclassified | place: USA: New Jersey, Wharton State... | reverse complement strand
TTATTCCTCTCAATTTTAATCATTGCATTCGGATATTTAGATAATAATATGCTTAATAGATCCACAGCTTCGTTTATTGGAACAATCTTACTCCATTTTCTCCTTCTAATATTCTTAGAATTTATATAAACGAATTCCATATTCTTTAAAAAGATTGTATCATCTTTTTCAAAGATTAAATCACAGATGACTATTCTACAAAACAATTTCCATTCTAATCTATTATCTTTTATTACAGTAATTCGTTCATGTTGCTTTGCAAAGTAATCTTTTATAGAAGTCAGGTAACTTAAATCTTTGCTGATATTATCTATGTATCCATACTTACAATAGCTTAATAAATCACTATCATAAATGTATCCACTTTGCCATTTTTCTTTTTCATCATAATGGCCAAACTGTTTTAGAAGATTTTTAACTTCCTCACTTCTGACATTTGATATGATAATAAAGTACATATTTGACTGTCCTTTATCTCTACTATCTTTTAAATCATTGATACTTCCAGTTAGTTCCTGAAATTTTTTATAGAATGGAATTTCATATTTTTCTATATATTTTTGGATATCTGCTTTTGTCAGTATATTCAAATCGATTGTTGCTTGTAACAACATTCTCAAGGTAAGATAAAAATCTTTATCATGTCTTTGATCGATTCTCTTGTTAGAAATAAACTGATAATGATGGGATATTTGATGAAGTATAGTTATAAATAAATCTTGTGGTGATTTATCCAAATTGTATATTTTTATCTTTTTCTTGTTAGGATCGTAATTTCCAGAAGCTGTAGCAAACTTAAATATTAACTCCACATAAAACTTGTTGAGTTTATTAATTAGGGTAATATCCTCTTTACCAACTAATACATGAATCTGCATTAAGCGATCTCTGATTATCCTTTCTATTGTTTTAAGATATCTCATTATACTTTCATACCTCCCCCAGAAACGGCCAATAATACATCCATACTGGATGGGATACTTTCAATTATCTTTTTTACATCATTTAAAGACATGGATGTTTGAAGTTTTAAGGTTGGTTCTATTTCTTTCATAGATCTAATAAAGTAAGGATTATCATTATCTCTTAAATCATGAATCAGATAGTTTGCATTCTGATTATGGCCATAACGTTCACTAATAACCCCTATTACTTCTACAGCCTTTTCTTTATCATAATAGATAATAGTATCACCAATAGTAAAAGATTTATTAAAACCAAGATTTTGAACTTCTTTCACTTTGTCTCTAATTAAATCCATACTTTTTTCAGAAAGCTCAATATCATCAAATTTCCATTTTGCTTCAATCACATCAGTTTTACAGTTTATCAGCGTATCACATAAAGCTATACTATCTATTTCCTTAATGTAGATATGCTCAGGAAACTTCGCTTTTTGCGTTCTTGGATTATTATCCTGGAATCTTGTATTTGTACTAGAAAAAGGAACGATTGTTAATCGATCCCCTCTTAAGTTTTCTTGAAGAATGATTGCTGGTCTTTTCTTCAATCCATACTGATCTAAATTTGCCAACCAAACTTGATTAGGCTTCAATATATGGTTGTGTTTATATCCAGTAATTGATGGTGTATATATCTTATCTATCATCTTACCTTTAAATAAACTTACCTTCTCAACTTCAATTGCATTCGGATTAAGAAGAATCAATCCTAAACCAACGCTATTATTACCAGGATTAATTGCATCATATCCAAGTGAGACCAATGCTTTTGAAAGCTCATGCGGATTACATCCTAACGTAGACAATAATGATATATCTGTATGGTTATCTAAATGTATCCAGTTTAAATGATTACTTGGTATGTGCATTCTATTTAAAATACTTCTTATCTCATACTTATTAAGAGTAAGTGCTACTGTAGATAGCTCTTTACCTATTTTTAAATGGCACTCGTAGAGATAATGGTTATAACTAATTGCCCTATGAGTTGCTATCATATTGGTATCTATCATATGCACTCCAGCTACAAAATTACGATATGTTTGCACTTCAAATTCATTTGGCTTAATTAATTGACTACTTGTATAATATTGCTTAATCATTATACAGCCTCCTCTCAATGATTAAATAGTCAAAATAAAAAGACCACTTTCAAGTGGTCGAATAAGTTTTATGTAGATAATTGATTTTTCTTTAAATACTCCATCGCTTTATCTAACATCTTTTTATCAATGGTTGAATCATATAAATCAGCAACAAACGCTTGTACAATAGTAAACTGCTTTGAATCAAAATATTGTTTAATTCTTTCATCATTTGCTTCTTCGCTTATTCTATAAAAAATTGCTTTTGCTTGATCATCCTCTGCAGAAAAATCTCTGTATTCGATTTGAGAATCAAAAAACATAGTTTCATAATCAGCATTCATTATTTCCTTTTCTGAATGTGACTTATTGGCCACTATTCGTAATTTATTTAATTCTTCTAAGACTTTATCAAAGGAAATGTATTTTACAGGCTTAAAATCGATTTCTGAGCGTTGTTCTTCTATATAAGGTATTAATGGTATCCCCCACTCTTTTGAGTAGTATTTAGGCAAATTTGTCTTCATGACATATTCATTCGTTTTAAAAAGTAAAGCAGTATCTTCAGGTAGCGTTAAAATTTCATCTGGCGTCATTAATGGTCGGGTCATCATGCTTTCTGTAATCGATGATGATCTACTTGTTTTACCATTTGATGTTGTAGTTCCAGCAGTTGTAGATCCAGTCATAATTGTTTTGTTTCCTATAATTTTGCTTAATCTTTCCGCTTCTTTTAAATCATTCTTTGCTAATCCCAAAACAATTGAGGTTCCACATTGATGTAAAATATTTCTTCCTTTCTTCTCTCCATATTTTTCTTCTATTTGATAAAAATCTTGATAAATCAAATCCATTAAATATCCTTTATCCCTTGATGTAGATATCGCATCAGATAAATCTTCAATTCTTGGGAAAATAGCAAATTCATCTCCAATAAATTTAATGACTCTATCTAGTCTGGTACCTCCTGGTTTATTCATGCAATACTCCATTAAGAAGAAATATAGTTCTTTATATAATAATGACATAAAGACATAGAACGTTTTTTTATGCTCTGGTAATATTAAGAACACACATGTTTTATTCTTTGTTAAATCCTCAAAGTCAAACATTTCATCTTTATAGACACTTGTGATTTGTTCTGCAATAGCATCGTTGAATGGTGACAAGTCATTTAATGCAGATGAAAAAATATTTGATTCTGTTTCAGGATCCCCAGCACCATAGGCAGCTCCTGCTTGCTTTAAAGCACTGAAATCTTTTGGAAGTCTCTCAAATAATATCTGTAGCTTTGATACTCCAGGAGTTTTTGGTATGGTAGAAATATCCTGAATCAATGAGCGAACACTTGATAAATGCCTTTCTTCTTTTTCTCCAAACTGACTAACTAACAAAATAACTACTGTGATTAAGTTTCTGGAGGCGTCGCTATAGTATTGATTTCTATTTTCTGTGGTTTGACTTTGATTTTGAATTGTTGTAGCAAGATTAATAGCCGCTGATTCTGCTGTTGCTTTCGCAAATAGATCACCAGTCTTTAAATATTTGTCCATATTATAATTGACATTCTTCATAATTTCCCAACCAAAAGAATCTAAAACTCTTATGAAATCTATTTTGATAACAAGATAATCAAGTTCTTCTTTAAGTGATGGTGCTAATAATTTATACAGCTCATCTTTCATATCAGGCACAATCATGCTAGCTCCAGCCATCGCATTATATTGAACGTTTGGCACAACGTGTTCCGTTGTCTTCCCAGTTTTTGTTGGTGCTCTTACATCTGCATGAGTATCAGATGTGTCAATCACTGCTTCGCCTGTTTTTGAATCGTAATATAATAATCTGCCTGGCTTCCATTTACCTTCCATATTCGTTAATTTTTTAGGAATCGTAACTATCTCATGATCTGGTAATTTTTTAAGTTCTTCTAATGTCATCATTCTTGATGACCCATGTTGATTATCTCCAACCGTTTTAGCTTTAATGGCATTTAAATTTTTTCTTCTATTAAAAAAGATGGTTGTAAAAATCAAAAGAAAAAGAAGTATTAAAATAATACCTCCTAACAGTAAACTATAGTCCATTTCGCTGAGCCTCCTCTCGTGATATAGCATTTGTAATATCTATGTTTCTTTTGTTGATTTCCTCTTGTAATAATCTTTGACGATAAATAAGGGCTTGAATGCTTTCATCTCGATTTTTTTGTCCTATAAAAAGCCTACCTATTTTAAAAAGACTAGAACGTAACATATTGTTATGATTATTTCTAATTCCAAATCCTTCTTTTAAACTTGTCATCATTGCTTTTGAGAGTACGATTTGGTTATGATACTTCTGATATAGATCCTTTTGTTCTTGTAAGTTATTCATAATCTCTGAAACATATAATTGTTTGCTTTCCTTTGTTATCGATTCAGGAGCCTTTTCTATTAGATTTTCTAAATCTTTCTGAATATCGTCCATTGTTTTATTTTTGTTTACTATGTAATTTAAATACGTATACCCTGTCAACATATCAACCGTATTTTGAGTAAATACATCATCAATAACTTCAAAAGTTACTTTGCTCATCTTAGACATAATAGATTCAAATAAATTGCTATAATAATCATCCAATTGATAGTCGTTATGCTTTAGTCCATATTGATAAACTAGTTGCTGACTCATATATTTGAATTGGTTTGTTATTGATTCTCTAGAAAATAAATCTTTAGTAATCCCTTGTCTAACATAATCTTTAGCAGATTCGGGAATTTCCATTTCTATATTTATTTGTTGTACTCTGATATCAATATATTTATTAATTTTATCATAGTTTCCGTTTTGCAAAGATTTACAGATTTTACTTGTTAGGAACTCTATCTGCTCTTCTGTTTCATAGGATCCTGAGTTTTTTAATTTTTGAATTTCTTGCAAATAAGAATAAATCTCTCCATTTTGATTTAATGCATCATTATATAATTCTAACGCATAGTTTTCTATATCTTTATTCAAATCTTTCAAAATGAAGGGTGCTGATACATCTTCAATATTGAAATCTTTTATCATATTATCTAATTCTCTATAAGTAAGAGTAATTGTATTGTCATACTCTTTAGCGTTCTCAAACATTGAACTACTTCGATTCATTGCGGTTGCTATACTATAATCATCTGCAGATGTGATTTCTCTAATAAATTGATAAGTCTTATCAATTAATTGTTCTTCGCTATGATTCTGATAGGTTCCATGTAACATGCTTAGCTTTGCATATGGTGTAATTTGATTCACGACATATCTTCTGTATTCCTCTGCTTTAGAAATAATTTTGTATCTTTGTATTATTGGATCTATCTGCCATTTAGAAATATCTAGTGGATATTTTTTATCTTGAATATCAGTAACGTTGGGCGAATATTCCATTGAATATTGAAAAAGATTTGTTTCTTTATCCTGATATTTGATATTCGGATATTCTTCAAAATTAGGAGAAACCAGTAGTATATTATCATCTGTTTTATTATCATTGATTGCATGATAAATAATTGCAATATAGTCTGAATATTCTTCAGTATCATTTAGCAAAGCATATTTATAATTATTTATCTGATATATCATATTAGTTGTTGTATAATGCAAGGATTGTTCTAATTTATCTAACCATTCATTTTTGAGGCCCATTTTGTATTGATTTTGCTCTCTAGGCGATAAATCATTCTCTAGTAGTCTAATCTTCAAATAGTTGTTTAATTCTTCACCTGCGGTAAAATCAAACGTTTTTCTAATAATATCTGTTAATGCTCTATCCTTACTTTGTGCAAGGTTAGTTGATGAAACGTTCTCATAATCAATTTTATGATCATATATCTTTAATAAATATTCTCTTAACGTTGTAGAGTGAGTGGCCATCACTGCATTTTGATATTTTTTTGTATCAAAATGAATATTTTGGTTCTGATTTAAATCTTTGATTGGTTGATTTAATAATTCAATTATCTCACTGTCCTTTGAATGTATATTCTCCATTTGAACAATCTTTTCTATATTTTCCTTAGTTCTCGATTGATATTGATAAATATTTTTCTTCAAATCCAATTCACCATTGTTTGAATGAATAATGGTGTCATATTCATTAATTAGCTTATTTTTATAAGTGTCATGTAAATTTCTCAGGAAGGTATTAGAAAAATCTTTTTCATTATGTACAATTTCACTATACTTCTGATACTGGCTTTTTGAAATAAACTCTGAATTCTTGTAACTTCTATACTGTTTTGCTTCACCAAGTATTTGATTTACTGCCATATCAACAAATAATTGATTGACTTGCCAACGTCTCAATAGTTGCTCTTCAATTCCGTCTTTTTCTTGAGTATTATTGATAAATATCATCCTAGCCATTTCTCTAAGTTCCTTTAACAGATATTTGTTATAGCTTTCGTAATAAGATAATAGCTTATCTGTTTTCGATGGATGTAAGTCTATATTGTAATTAAGAGCTATATTCTGATAGATCATTGGAATAGGTAACTGTGAAATTTTTATTTTTCTATCTGTTTCAACAATAAATTTATTTGATACTAGATCTATCGTTTCACCATCTGCTTTATTTATACTGGTTATGACATGACCGCAAATTTGCTTTGAGTCGAGAAGCTCTTTCAATTTAAAATGATTGGATTCATTGACTTCATGATAAAGTTGCTTTACTTTTACATGGTGCATATATGGTTGTGATAAATTACTTCGTTTGACTGATACATTATTGATTGCTTCAAATAACTTTTGTTTTGCAAAATTACTATCTTTTGATAACAAAAAAGAATTGATTAGTTTATCTATTTTTTCCTCTGGTAAATCATCTATAAACTTATTCTTAGTAGCGTAATATGGAACAATGTAGTTATATATAAGCTCTCTATCTACAAATTTATTAAATAGATGATTAAATTGATCCTTTTGATATAAATTTAACTGCTCATAATTATAACAGTAAGAAGGAACACTTCTATATAACTCTAAAAATTCATACTCCAAACTATTTTTATCTAATAAATAAGTATCTTGATTTTCAATTCTATCGATAGCTGAAAAATAGAGTTCCTTAATTGAATCATCTAAACTTCCTATTAATTCATTTCTTGCGGGTGTCAATAATGAATTAATATACTTTTGATTAGACTTTTCATTTTGTTTTAATATGTCTGATAACTCATCTTCATTAATCGTTTCTGATGAAAACGAATCATCTATGTTAAAGTCATAATTTAGATTTTCAGATGAATAATGATTATTAATAAATTCGTACTGTGAAGAATCATAATATTCTACTGGTTGCTCCTCTTGTATATTATGATTCTTCAGATGATACTTGTAAGCAACTTGAATGACTTGTTGATGTAACTGGTTCCAATCTGATTTTCTAGGGTGATGTAATCGAGTTCTAAACTGCTCTACTTCGTCACTAACATCTGCCTTATAATACTGTAAATGTTCTTCATGTAACCCTACATATTCTTCTACTAATGGTTTAAATGAATCTGAAGATAGTATTTTTTCAACTATAGAATCAATTTTATTTTTTATTTCTGTAGGTTGATAGCCATAATAATTTCTCTTTTCATGAAACTTCATCATTTTAGCTAATTCGATGATATCTTTTTCATACATAGTCTGCAAATCTATATCACCATTGATTTGTTTGAATAAGTTTTCAAACTGCAGTTTTAATTCATCTTTATAATCATTTTTTACCTCTTTTAGCATGTCTAACTGCTCTGCAAAGATATCATTTGCTATCACCGATTTAATTCCCTTTATACCATCTACATCTAGGTATCCAAACTTATCATTTGACCACATCATTAGATGAACATGGGGATGATGGCCTTCGTCATGGAATGCTGCACACCATTCTAGACTTTCCATTGGTATATTCATTTGCTCCGATATTTTACTAATATTAGCCCTTAACATCCGCTTCCAAGATTCCTGATTATCATATTCAACATCAATAGCATCTTCTCTTCTCAATGAGATAATATGGGTCCAAACATTTCCTTTATGACTTTCTATTTTATTCAAATACTCATTTAAGTTAATTGCATCCATTGATGAAAAAAGGCCATGAGAAGAATCATCATTCTTTACTACTCCTGGTCTTTCTCCGATGTACTTCATATAGGTAGATGTATCCATTGTCATTTCAAAGGCAAATTCAACTGTAGCATCAATTAATTTTGAAGAATTATATAATGATTGATCATTATTCCAAATTTCATATTCTTCCATTTCTTTTATTTCTGGAATATCTTTTATTATAGTATCTAACAAATCTTTTTGATTATTTGTCATAGGTACATATTTGCTATTTTCGTCTAAAATAAAAGAAGGTGTTGACTCTTCGTTAAGTTCAACGCCTTCTCTTGTTGCGATATAATTCATCATTCCAGTATTAATGCTAGAACCTTTTGAATAACTACCATCTTTATTTTTATATGATCGTGAATTGTTGTAATATTGTGAAAACATTATTAATTTTGCTGACATACTTACTCCTTTCAAATAAACAAACGCAAGAAAAAAATTTTACCTTACCTATATCATTCTTTAATCAAATTCGTTACACAATTAATTTCTAGCTCTCGAAATTATAGCAAAATGCAATAAGTTAAATTATTCAATTAAATAAATATATCCCAGCCATGTATAATACCCATCCCTTAGTAATGATTCTGGAGTTATTCTACTTCTATAATTAAATCCACCAAATCCTTGACCACCTTCTGAAACGTCAATCGTTCCATCCTCGTATACGGCCTCTACAACAAGAACATGGCCTGCGTATCGATCTCCAAACCACGTTCCTTTTCCTAACACTATAATTGCACCAATTTTTGGATTATTAATGTCAGTATCACAACTAAAACCATTGCCAATTTCAAGCAAGTATTGATTATCTGGCCACCATTTTAAAGCATCGTTAATAAACTTCCCCTTAACCAAGCCTTCAAAATCTTCAACTTGCAGTATTTCCATTGAACGCCCATACGCATACCAAGTACATTCGTTCACAAAACCATATCGATAAAGTATATTTTTACTTGAATAATAATATGGATTATCTTCACTTGGAGGAACTTCTCTTTTCTCAAAACCATCCACAGTAACTGTCAAATCTCCTGAAGAACTCATTTCACCACCAATAAAAAAAATCTCCAAATCATCATATGCACCTTCATCTAAATAATCATATTCTTTTATCAAGGTTTCATATAAGGAATCTATATCCTTCAGAGATAATGTTGTTAATTCTAACGTTGTATATCCTACTTTGATTTCTACAGAAATTTCAATGTAATTAGCGTTTCCACTTTCATCTGCAACAGATAAAACAATGGAATAAGTTCCAATATTGTTCAAATCCAAATTACTATCGTCAATTACTATAGAAGTTGAAATATCATTGCCTCTATAATCAACTGCTTTTATTTGAGTAATTAAGTCTGCAAGAGTATTCCAATCCCCTACGCTTGTCTCAAGAATTGGAATATTTGTGAATGTTGGTCTTAGTGAGTTAGGAGTATCGTTTGATGGTAATACTATTTCTCCTATTTCTTTAGGATTATCAAGGCTAGTCACCTCTATAGTTTTAAGTTCTTTGCTACTAATTGTATAAAACTCTATAGTTCTACCATGAATCAACATGAAATCTTCGTCTTCTAAATCTGTTTCAAGCACTACTAGATCTATAGCTTTCAAATCATTCACGGTGAAATCAACAACGCTATAGTGTTCCTCCAGCAATTCATATGCTGCCTTATAATGATCATTTAAATCCATATCTGTATGTTGAGTGAATAATGCTACTAATGCAATCGCTGGTAACACAATAATCAACACGAGAGTTGCTAAAGATATAAGTATCTTTTGTTGGAAATCTTCGTTCGTTAGAAACTCTTTCGCTAAACTTATTGCTCGTAATATTTTCATATTCTAGCTCCCACTTTTTTTAATTCAGCATCCACTTTTACATCTTTAAACCATTTAGGGAAATCGATTTTAATTCCTTTTTTAACATTACCATATTTCACTAAGCATTGGCCTTGTTTCAAATTTAACACTTTTGCTAATTCTGCATCCGTTAAATTCAATAAATCTTGATATTCATCTTTTTTAACTTCTCCAGGATTAAAGTAAAATTTATAGGTTGGTAATGTAAATAATGGTTTCGTATCAGCTTTTAATGTAGCACTAACATCAAATACTTCATTTACTGTTTGTGTAGCTGTCACTACACTTCCTAAAAACATTCTATCTTTTCTTAACAAACTTTGAATAGCCTCTATAACAGCTTTAAAATGTTCCTTAATCAAATCATGTACTTCATCAAAGAAAAGAACAATATGATCCATTACTTTATTATTTCTGAGCAATTCTTCTTGTGCATATACTTTTGAAGCCATAAAAGATGTGACTTTATATATAACTGCTGTTCTTCTAGTAATATCTCCTCCTGTTAAGTCGAAAACATCAAAATTAATTGCCTTTTGATTTTCGATATTGCCCAAATTAGTATGTCGATTAAATAGCATAGTATCTGCACCTTCCGTAGCTGATAACAGTCCTGCTTTTAATGTGTTTAATTTATCTTTTGGCATGCTCGAATTTATGTTTTGAATCTCATTATCAATCTCTTTTACAATATCAGATAATATTGGCCAATCTGAATGTTCTTTAGTACGTAAATCAATATTATAAAAATTCTTAACCCTTAATGCTTCAGTAAAAAAATATTCAAAATAATCAAGTAGTTCCTCCTTCCAATTTTTTTTATAGATTCTTGCCCAGTATTTAGCTTCCGAAATTGCGTTAGCCAGATCAGAAGGCTCTCCAGTCAAATTGAACGATTGTAGCGGATTAATACAATATTCATTTGCTCCAGATAACGAAATATTAATTCCACCAAGAGCTTCAAATAATTTTACATAATCTCTTTTAATGTCAGTGCTTAAAATGGTATAACCTTTCAAATTACATAATACCATTAATAACATCACTAACGTGGTTTTACCCATACCAGAGTTACCATTAATGGCAACGTTAAAGTTAGTTCTATTATCGTTTGAGGTAAATATATCTAAGAAAAAATCTCCAAGATTATCTATATCTGAAGACTTATTGCTATTCTTACGTTTTAATTCTACTCCAAGATGACCCCCTTCTGCATCGTTTAATCCACAGTTATTAAATGGAAATAAAGCAGAAATTGATTCAGTGGTCCAATTCTGACATAAGAGTGAACGTAAATAATTGCGTCCTAAAGGATTCACACTTTGAAATCCTTTTTTCTTCTGTAACCGTAAACTTTCTAAGTTTACTCCTGCCATATTCGCCTTAGTTTTTAATGCTGTTTCTAATTCTGTTAATTCTTTCATACTTTTTGAAGTAATCATAAAATAGGTAGATATATAAAATACTAACTGCCCATCATCAACAGCATTTTTATATGATGCATTTAACACATCCTTTTCTGAATTAACATCTATTACATCAGTTTCTGAACCGATGTTTGTTACATTATTCTTAGTAGTGTTATCGATTACCTTTTTATATTTCTTCAATTCCAATGGTTCAAAGTATATAGTAGTTGTAACATTTGACAAACTGCAAACCTCTTCTAAAACTGGCAAGTGTTTTGATTCCCGTTTTAGTGCTATACTCTGTAAACCTAATACTTTAGCATATAAATCGCCATTTCTAATACAATCAGAATGAAATGAAATATTAAATGGTACTAAAAAATCTTTAAACTCTAATACATCAGGAATTTCTCTATCATAGGATTTTTTCTTCTTTTTCTTCTTTGTTGCCATATACATATCTTCTGAAATCAATTCTAATTCGCTATCAGGGAAATCAATGTGCTTATTTAATGAAAACTGTGTAAGTAATTGCTTTATCTTAGATTTACTTACATCAGCAATCATGAATCCTATTTCCTCTAATCGATCTTTAAAAGCATCTATTTCCTGAATGACATCTGTTGAATCACTATTATTAAAGCGAACATAGTAATTCTTTTTTGAAAGTAACGTAGGATCGTTTGACTTTTTATTTAAGTATTCTAATTGCTCAGAGATGACTCTTCTTTGAAAGTCATTTAAATCATTCTGAAGCATTTCTTCATAATAATTAATATGTTGTTCTAGTCCAGAATCTGCATTTTGTATATGTAGAACAAATGGTAAAGCATTTGTAAAGCCATCATAAGCTACTTGCAGATGTTCAACGATTTGGTCCATTTCCTCTTTACTATGCAAATTAATTGAGAAAGGAATGATTTCAAAAAAACGATATGTGGTATTCTCCATATGTACAAGATTATCTTCAATATATGTAAATGGATAATAATCATCACAATATCCTTTTCTAGTACGAGACATTTTGATGTCTTGTTTCTTTTCTTTTTTCAATGCTTTTCCTTTTTTCCTTGATGTTTGAGTATTTTTATTTTTTTTTCTTTTCATCCCTATCTCCTTCCTCTTTTGCTATAATTTTTCTTTGAAAATAAAAAAGCGATTTGAATTAATAATTCTTGTACAGTAGAGTAACGATTTTCGTTATTCTTAGCAAACAGAACTTTAATTAAAATCGCTATAGGTATACTGCTAAATAAGCCTGAGAAACCAAAGATTATTGCAAATATCATTGTTGGTGCTCCAATACCTAAAAATATATGCAGGCCAGTTAACCCAAAAATTGTAAAATCTCCAGTCGCATATTTTGGGTATACATATGTTTTTTCCTTCATTATATCTACCCACCTTTCCTCATCATGCTAATATAATATGACAGTTGTCCACCAGTTGTTGCCATTTGTAACGCTCTACCTCCAGCTGAAGAGGTATCCCATCCAAATTTACCCATGATTTTCTCTACGTGCGATGATGCAAACAATATTCCGATACCTACAACTAGATTATCTGACATAATAACCAATCCCAAGAAAAGCATTGTTGTTTGGATAATATGTGTCCCTAGAATGGATATTAATTGTTTTAACCAAGTAATTAATGCATCGTCACTTCCAGCTAAGTAACTAGGCAAATAAAACACCAAAGTTAACATAGAGGCAAAATACACTCCAAAACGTTTCGTGACTTGAAAAAGAACCTTAACCATAACAAATATCAAACCAACAAAAATAATAAGAGTAGTTAAGATATTAATACCAGGCATTCCGAGATTATCTATTAGGTTTTCCCATGAAAAAGCACTGCGTGCCTCAGCAGTGCTTATTATGTTTATTAACCCTACAATAAGATTTGTTAAATGATAACCGAATCCAAATGCCATTTTTGCTAAATCAAATCCGATAACTCCAACAATTAATGAAGTCAATAATTTTTTCAATAAAGTAATTGGTGATTCATTTTTACCTTCTGATTTTTTTATAAAAAAATTCATCACCCCTACTCCCAAAGTAATTACTATCAAAAACCATAAAAGCCATTGAGCTAACATCAAAATGGCTTTTATATAAATTAGATCAAAGGCATCGGCACTTGCTAAATTAAACATCATTAGCATATCACTAACAACTTTTATTAATTGTTTGTTTAACCACTTAATAATTGCATTCAATACGATTCCTCCTTACACTAATTGAGCAACAAATACGTTGCTGCACCAAAAATAGCAAGAACTATTAATGCTATTAGGATATCCATTATCCCATCTTGTAGTAAAGTTCCTGAATCATTCGGCCCACTTCTTTTCTTATCTATAAATAACTTGATTATAGCGATAGCAATATAAATAGCTGCAGCTAATGTCACTAATCCAGTTAATGCAGTAGCTATTAAAGTAACTATAGATGTAACGCTACTAAATTGGTCCCTTATCCATGTTTCGATTTCTTGTAGCGTAATAGCAATTAAAAAAATATTCATCTTCTTTTCCTCCTTAAAAATAAAAAAAGCTACTGAGTAGTAGCTATACACCAAATTTTAATGGTAATGTTAAATTGTGTGGTTGTTGTTCAATCTTCACTATTTGAAATTGTTCTTTTTTTAAATGAACAGCAAGTTTATTTTCAAAACTCTTATCAATATTTAATCTTGACTTAATTGGTTTCTTTTGCCAAACATAGACATGCATATGCCTATGTTTCGTATTGTTGTGAATCGCAAAAATTCCATCTACATTTGATGGATCTATATCTAATTGTTCCGCTATTTGTTTTTTTATTTCTCTAATCATATTTTGATATACTTGTATATCATTTTGCTTTGCAAATACACTATTATTCATGAATGTAATATTACAAGAGACACATCGTCCTTTTAATGATAGAAACTTATGTTTTGTTCTAAGTTTATCTAACTGCTTTGTTTCTGATAAAACTAATGCATTTGGATCCTGGAATAACGTATTAGTATAGTAATTAAATGTTTTCTGATCAATTCTTTCACTTACCGCTAATTGCCCTACCAGGATATCTTGTTTGCTATTTTTATAGAAGTTTCTTTCAGCTTTTGATGTAGTTATTCTACTATCATTAGATGATTGCTGTGGGATTACTGATTCTTTTTGCAATACAATATCTTTAACAGGAGTTTCATACGATTGAACCATTTCTTTTATAGTGTCTTCATTTACTCCTATCTTTTGACTTAAATATTTGCTCATTACTTCTTGTTGTAATTTAGATTCTTTTGCAATCTCCTTCGTCATTTGATGACAATAATCATCTATTAGATGAGGATTCATTGCTTTATCTAATCCTAGATCAATGTATTGCCGATCAATAATAAATTGAGTTAATGTTTTTGGATTGTTTATCATTTCTGTAAGTTTATCTATATCATTAATAACTAGCCAATCAGGGTCTACTTTATTCATACCAGGTAACGTTATGTCAATACAACTTACCTTTAGCCCATTATTTAATAAATAAGTGACATTTTCTTTCAATGCCCTTCTACCTGCAGCATCACCATCGGCGATATATAATATTTTTACATCGTGAAATTTTTGAAAATCTGATAAGATCTTAACGTGATCATTCGTTAATGCTGTTCCCATTGTTGCGATAGAATACTCATATCCTACCTTACTTAATGAAATACTGTCATTAAAACCTTCCACTATAAATAATTTCTTTTCTTTTAAAATACTTGTTTTGGCTTTATCTAAGTTATAAAATAATCTGCTTTTCTGAAAAATAGCACTTTCACTTGAATTTAGATATTTCGGCCCTTGCTTATCTGCTAATGTTCTACCACTAAAACCAATAATATACCCCTCCCTATTTTTTATGGGATATACAATGCGATCTTTAAAAAAATCATTAGAATAGGAATTTAATAAATTACTCTCTAAAATTTCAACTTCAGTATACCCCATTTTCATTAAAGCTTCTTTAATTACATTATCCTTTGGAGCATAGCCAATTTGAAAATCCTGAATTAGTTTGTGATTAAGGTGACGTTCTTCCAACAAATAGCTCATTGCTTCTTGACCTTTTTGACTATTTAGATAGGCTTGATACAACTTTGATACTTGCTCATTCATTTCATAATATTTTCTTGTTTCAGGCGGTATGTTTAGCACTTTATTTTTGGGTTGATAATTTGCTGGCAACTCAATATTTGCTAACGTACAGGCCTCTTTTATTGCATCTAATTTGCTAAAATTCGGATTCGTCAATCGATGATAATTAAAAATGAAATTAAGAGCATTACCTCCTTCATTACATACAAAACATTTGTATATTTGTTTTTCTGGAGAAATTACTAGTGATGGGTTCGTATCCTCGTGAAAAGGACATATACATTTATAATTTTTACCACTTTTTGTCACTGTAAGATACTTACTTATAACTTCCACAATATCTAGTTGTTTTAATAAATGATCAACAAATGAAGCCATACAGCACCTCCTTCTTAATAGAGTAATTTTTGTTTTTTTGTAACACACCTGAATTAATTAACTCTTTTATAGATTCTGTTATTTTAATTTCAATGAAAATAGTATCTTGCAATGAACAATAAAGAAATTTAATAGTCCCTAATTCCATATCAATATCAAATACATGCACGTTAATCATAGTTGCATCACATGTTGTACAAATACATCAACAACTCCCTTAAGTTCCTTTTCAGGAATCTGATATTCTATTATTTCAATAGAATAGTCTTCTATTTCTATTTTTTGTTTTCCAATCATAAATTGGTTTAAGATAGTAATCGCAGGTGTTAGATGAATATTTTCATAAAATCCATCTAGTAATGTTCTTAATAAGTTTAACTCTTTTTCATTCATACTATCAGTTGTTTTCCCATTTATAGATTCAATGTCTGAATAATCATGATAAACTCTAATCACTTGCATCATGCTTCAATCTCCTTTCTTCGTTAGTCAAAATAATATCTATCTTACCTTTTCTTTCATTTTCTAGGTCTATATCATTCCCCATGATTTGATTAATCTCATGAATATTTTTAGCAAAATCGTCATCAATTAAGTAAATTGGCTGATTTGAAGTTACAACTCTCTCATTGACTACATCTAAAAAACGGTAGACATCCCTATCAAAATTCTCTATTGGAAAAAATACAAAAGAAGCATCCAATAGTTCATTTAACTTATTCCCAATTTTATAGATTGATAAGCACAGTTTACCCTTGTTCTCTTTTTGCTTTACTATTTTATATAGATTCGGATCACTATAGAGATATAGTGATTCGTCATATATGACTTTACATACTTTTAGATCTAATAGACATTGATGTAACTCATCTCGAATGTATTCAAATTCCAAATTATAATTGTTGAGATAATAGTCAGTAGCGTTTTTGATAGCCTCAATAATATCTTTGTCATTTGCTACATTCAATGCGTGATCATTCATTACCTTCCTAGTAATCCGCTTTTCAAATTCATTAGTAGTAATGAGATCTTGTTCCAAACTTGATGATAAACTATCGTATAATGTATCTAAGTAATTCCTTGTTATTACTTCAATACTATTTAATTTTAAATCCAATTGGTATCATCTCCTTTTGATTCTTAAAAAAATCAATAATTGTATTGCTCGTTTTATTCAAGCATTCATCGACCTTTTGAAATGACTGATTCATAAATAGCATTTTTTCTTCTTTAGAAATGCGAACCCAACTATTAATATAACGATATGATGCATTGTCAAATTCTGCTGGAAGTCCTAAAATGTTTTTCATACAAAAAGAATACGATTCAGCTTGGAATTCAAATTTCATTCTTAATGTTTCAATTTTTTTCCATACTTCTTTGGTAAAGTCACTGGATTTTAAATTGTCTGTAGTACCAAAATGTTCTATTAAGAATGCTCTTTGCTCATCATTATGTTTCATTTCACAATGACCCATCTCGTGAAACAGAGTAGAAAAATTAGCATCTGGTTTGTAATAACGATTTAAGTAAATTGCATTGCCTTCCGTATACCCTTTAGTAGTTGATACATCGTGATAGAATTTTACCTCATAGTTAAACTTACCTGAAGTATTGATATAACAACATAAATCAGTTAATTCCTTTTCATAATTTGAAGATAAAATGTTTCTAGGAATTTGATTAGGAATTTTATACCCTAATTCCTCGGCTTTTGTTTGATCAATATTAAATGTCGTTCCCACCATATAGTCTCTTTTTGGAGAAACTTTGATTTTTTCTTCTGTAACTAATCTTTTTATCTCATCTGTCCAGTTTTTTTCAAATACTGCAACATCATTGACAATAACGTATCTTGTTGTAAAACTACTAATGATTTTTAATCCATGCTCACCTTTGTTAATCGGATATTTAGTACCTATTTCTTTTACCCAATCAGTATATGATTTTGCATATACCAAATGAGGATTAAAAGGTATACCCAATTGTTCTGATCGCTCAATTAGTTGTAAGTAAATTAGCATTTGATTGTTTAATGAATAATTGTAAAATCTACTTTTGAATACTAAAAATTGTGCAATATTTTCAGGTCTATTTAAATCTTGTATCCCTTGGAACAATTTTTCTTTCAGATCATCAAACTCCTTCTTTTTTTGCTCAGGACTTTTTGTTTGATAATTTCTTTGTTTTGCCATTTTTTATCACCTAACCTTCAATCAGATTATTTTCAATAAGTATTTCATGAAATTTTTTAAATTGTTCATTCTCATCAATCGATGTCTTTAATTTTAAATTGGCATAAATACTAAAAACTTCTGTATAATCTCTTATATCTTTAGATTTATTTAATTCAATCGTAACTAAAAGTTCTGCATAGATAATTGTTAATTCTGTATCCCCTGGATAATTATCCAATAATGATTTAATAAATTCTTTCGCATTATTTTGATTCCCATAATCCTTATATAACTTAGCCATTCTAAATAGTGTGTTTTTTTCTAATGAAATACTCTCATTAGCAAGAATGTAATAATCAAGAGCAAGTTCGTATTCCTCTTTGCCATAATAATTTTCTGCATATTTTAAAGTCAAATTACCATATTCATTTTCAAAGGTTTCATCTTTTTCATATAGCAACTTAGCTGTATTCAGTAACTTTGTTTCTATGTTTAGTACATAATCAGCATTTGGATCTATATTTTCAACAATTGATAGAATAGATTGATACATATCATATCTTTCTTTTGTATCCTCAATACCTTCAATTTCACTAACTATCGTTTCTAATACTACTTCAATTGTTGTATTTTCAGTGTTGCTTGTCATTACATCAATAATTTGTTGATAATAGCGAATCATTTTATTGTTGTCGCTATCGTTAATTAATGCTAAATACATATATGCTGTTGTAAATTCACCCTTTGACAAATAATATGTAGCTAAATATTCTAAAAATTTCTGATTATAAGAAGCCTTAGAATTTAAATTTCGCTGTACTTCAATGATATAGTTTACATAATCTATAGGATCCTCTAAGCTAATTTCACTGTTCAAACGTTCACCATAGTCTAAATACAGAATATATGCATCTACCCTATCTTTATCGAAATCATAAAAGGCTCTTTCACATAAGCTTAATGCTTGTTCATACTCTTTATTGATAGCCATATAATCAGCTAATTCTAATATTTCTAAATAAGAATCGCTATTTTCTTTATTTCCCTTATCATTATTAAAAAATGGAAGGCTACATCCTGATAAAATAAGAGATAATACAAATAGTAATATTAAATTTTTTTTCATTTCATCATCGACTCCTTTCGTTTATTTACTTTATCTATAGATAAGTTGAAATCCTATTGTTATTTCATTTTCATCTATAGGGTAACAAGAATAACTCCTTTTAGTTTGGTCTCCAGCGGCAAGACATGCATTTTGTGCTGCTTCAGCAGTTCCGTAAGTACTAAATCTAAAAACTGCTTCATTTTCTGTATCCACAATTTCATTTGTAAAATCATCATTTTGTGCATTTTGATTATTAGAAGGCGAATCATCGTTATCTGAAGATGTTGAATTCGATGGCGTAGTTGTTTCTTCTACTTCTTTTTTCATTACAGTAATAGTAAACGATTGAGATGTAGATAATCCATTACGATCTGTTATGGAAATTTTATAAATATAGTTGCTTTCTTCCACTTTTAAAAGTGTTATAATTGGTTCTAAATTGTTGCCATCTTCATCTACAGCTATAACAATATAGTCCTTAATGACTATTTCCTCAATATTTTCTGCTTCAATACTATGACTGTTCAACTCCAGCGTAGGTGCCAAGTTAGCAACAACATGGACTATCAATTCTGCATATACGCTATCTTTTGAATCTGTTACCTCATACTGTAAGGTATAGACCCCTTCTATTGAAGTATCTAATGATGGTAAAATCAGTTCTGCCTTCCGTGAATAATCATAAACATATAAACTTGCTGAGAAGTAAGAGCCTTTTTTTATTGTAGTTTCTTCTTTAGTTAATACAATATAAAGTTCTTCGCTTTCTGAGTGATTAGTAAAAAATGAAGTGACTGGAAATCTCTTAAATAAAAAAACACTAAAAAGAATGACTAAAATAAATATCGTTATTCCTAATAATATCGATTTAGAGTGTTCTCTAATAGATTCCATTATTCCTCCTAACTTTTAACAAATAAGCAAAAAAGGCCAAAGTTTCCTTTACCTTGGCCTACTATTGTTATTTATTTGATTTTTGATGTTTCTTCATCTTTATCTTGTTTCTTCTTAATTGATAGGTAAACTAATCCTAATAAAGCAAATGAGCCTATTGACACAAATAAAAGAATATTAGAATTATCTCCAGTTACTGTAGTAATAAAAGGAAAAAAAGTATTTTGTACTGTCACTTCATAGATATGATCTTTATCATAATTTTCATCAATAACTATTTCAATGACTTCATCGGATAATTTATAGCCTACAGGAGCTTTAGTCTCCTTCAAAAAATATTTACCATATTTAATGTTTTCAAATATAACAAGACCATTTTCATCTGTTTCTAATACTTTTAATACTTCCATATCTGTATCATACAATGTGAATTCAGCTTGTTTTAATACCTTTGTTGCATCTAAAGAATCAACTTTACGTGCTTGAATAATGGTATTTACTTCTTTAAAAATAATAGTTTGTCCTTCATCCTCACGATCGTTATGATAAGTAACTGGTTCATCAATTTCAATATCTTTACCAGCTTCAAATAAGTATTCTCTAAAATAATATTCACCAGTTTCACTTAATGTCCAAGCAGGTATTTCCAATGTAACTATGTATTCTCCAGATTTATCTTCAAAAACAATGTCTTCGATGACTTCTCTTGTAATTACTTCATCTCGTTCTACTATAATGACTTCACTAGTATCTACATCAGTCATTTCAACAGTTACTTTTCTAACAAATTCACTAACTATTGTGTAAGTTTTGTTATTATCAACATTTTCATATGCAATAGTATCAAGTATAGTGTTGTCAATCTCAATGTTAAATTCTTTCTCGCCATTGATTCCAGTAGCAAGAGTTCCGATTTTGGAAGTTTCAAAGGTTACTGTTTGTCCTTTGTCTTTTTCATCATTATGTTCAGCAATTGGTTCATCTACTTCAATGTCTTGATCATTGAAATATAAGAATTCAGCAAAGTAATAATCTCCATCTTCTTTAATAGAATGAGCTGGAATATTCATTGTAATAACATATTCACCATCTTTTGTTTCAAACGCTATATCTTCCGTAACTAATGAACTAATAATTTCGCCAGTATTCTTATTAATTAATTGAGTAACCAAAGTATAGACTTTTGTCACATCAACATTCGTATAAGTAATAATATCTGTCATAGTATTATCAACGTTAGTGTCAAATACTTTTTGTTCATTGATTCCAGTTGCTTCTGTAGCAAGGGTAGGAATTGGTCTGTTATCGTAATTAAATGTATAAACATCACCAATACCTTCTAAATTTTTATCAACAGTTACAACAAAGAGTTCATCTGATAAATAGTATGTATCATTTGTTGATGTTTCTCTAATATATAAAGTCATTCCATATGATACATCACTAAAGGTAGCTATTCCTGTTTCTGGATTCACTTTTGAAACTTCATAAACTTGAGTACATTCCTCATCTGTGTAAGCGGTGAATTCAAAATTTGATAAACCAGTGATAATATCTCCAGTATAAAGATCGGTCTTAGCTAATTCAATATCTGTTCTGATTAATTTATTTTCCATTTCATCAGATACTGTATAAGTTTTGGTTATATGATCTTCAATTTCAAAATCAAAAATAATTTCTGTCTCATCTAATACATATCCTTCGGCTGTTTCTACCTCAACTAATTTATAAGATACTTTATCAGTTCCCATAGGTAAACCTTCTATTACTAAGGTTTCTCCATCTCTTATTGAATATGTTCCATCTTCACTATCAGCATTTGGTATTTCGTCGTTATTGTTATAGATAATACTTCCATCGGTAGAGCTAATTACATCTGAGTTAGCATACAATCTAAATTTTGCCACAACATCAATAGCGTTTGTAATTTCATTATTAACTTCAAATGATTCAAAGTTTTTAGTTAATTCAATTGTTCCTGTTGGAGCTTCATTTACAATATTAACTGTGATTACTGGTTCTCCATCTTCATCAATAGTGATATTTGGATTTGTTGAGGAAACAATTACTTCAATATCTTCACTAGTTAAAAATCCTTCAGGAGTTACTAATTCTTCGATATAATATGTGTCTACATCAACCACATAAGGCAATTGGATATACCCCTCAGAATTTGTGGTAAATTCTGTTACGTATTTATCTCCAACTTTTTGTGTTAAATATACCTTGTTTCCTTCACTGTCTAAAGTATAAAGTTTGAATGTAGCATTACTTAATATAATTGAGTTACCATGTCCATCAATTTTTACTAATTTTAACCATGATTGGAATGGTCTATTATTTATTGCTTTAAATTCAACTTCATTATGTACATTAATGTCAACTAAAATATCAGGAGAACCAATATAGTTTTCAGGCACAGAAGTTTCTCTGATGATATATACTCCATAAGGTAAATCTTTAGATTCTGCAAATCCGTTCAAATCTGTTGTTAATACGTCATATGTATAGGCATTATCCCATCCAACATTAGCTACCTCTGAATGTAGCTTGAGTGTGAATTCAGCGTTTGCTAAACCACCAAGCATTCCTGGTAATCCAATCGTTCCAGTTTTGAATATTCTAATTTTACCTTTAATGATATCTTCATATGAGGTAACGCTTCTTGAAATAATGGAAACATTTTGTCCCTCATAAGTGATATTAACTGGATATTCTGTAGTATCTAAAAGATATCCAGTACTAGGATTTAATTCTTTTAATATATATTTCCCCATTGGAATGTTTGTGATAGTTTTCATTATACCATTTGCATCTGTTACTGTTCTAGCAATAATATCACCAGTCTTATTATATAAGACAGTACCATTAGTATTGTAATTATCTTCAACAGCAATTAACCCGTAGGTTGCCCCTCCAAGAACGGCATCACCTTGAGATACATTACCTGTTTCACTATCAACCTTTAATCCTGTAAGTGTGCCTGTTGGTTCTTTTTCAACCGATTTCACATTTGCAGTTATGATGTTTGTAACTTCATCTGCATACGCTAAAGTCACGTCATAAATATTTTCATCTAACAAATAACCATCTGGGGCTTTAATCTCCTTAATGTAATAATCACCTAAATGTAAATCAGTAAAGATAATTTGACCATTTGAATCAGTTACACCGCTATTTACTAATGCGTTTGCATTGGCGTATGTTCTTGTACCAGCTTTATTTCTGATTGGCGTTTTTGCATAAAGCCCATACTCAGCCCCTGCTACCACATTACCATTGGAATTTGTCTTTGTTAATGTAATTGAACCCCTTGGTTCATTATTAACAAATGTATTTGTACCATTATTGCTAATATAAGATGTTTCGCCTGCATTAATTGTAACGTTATAAATCGTGTCATCAATTAAATATCCTTCAGGTGCATCAACTTCTTGTACTGTATATGTACCTAAATTCAACTCGAGATTCAAATGTCCGTTAGTTACTGTTACTGTTTCATTATAATTAGTACCAATTACTTGAAATTTTGAACCATCAATTAAATCTTGATTTTCATTAACTTTAGAAATATCTAAAAATCCTGTTTTTTGGACTTTGATATATGCTTTCGCATATTTGGGATCTCCCTTGCTAGCAAGCATCAAGTTTTGTGAATATGAATTATAATAATAGAATTGTGTATCTTGTGCTTTCGCATTTTTTGTCATATTACGTTGAAACATAATAGTTGCGTTATCATCACTACTTTGAGTTGCTTTTACGGTAAGTGTATTGCCACTTTTTGATACTATTTCTAAACCTCCAGTAGCAATCACATCATAATCGGTCAAAACATTATTAGTATCAGTATACGTATAGATTTCTCCTGCTACTAATGTAATAGTCGTGTTATCAAAGCTTGGAGCTATATCAAATTTATTCACATCATTCATGATTTCATCAACTAATGCTAAGACTTGCCCTCTTGTTGCCATATAACTTTGACTAGGCAAAGTGCTAGTAATATATTTATCAGCACCTAAATACCTCCAGATAGCGGTTTGAGTAATTTGTTCCCACCCTGCATCTGTTCTACCGAGATAACCAAATCCATAATACGAAATAAGCTGTACCGTATTTGCTTGGTCAGCGGTTAAGCCAACCTCGTTATAACCAACTTGGTTATAATTTGCGGTTGGATCAAGATGTTCATATGGTTGCACACAATAGGCTTGATTCCCATTAATGCGAATCTCAAACCCATTATCACTACCACCATTAACGTACCAGTAGGAGCGATAGTTTTTCTCTATTGTTGGTGCGGCATGAACATCGACAATTTTAATAATATTTAACGATGTTAATAATGTTATTGCTGATATAAACACTATAAACAGCTTTCCTATTTTCTTTTTTATTTTCATTTTAAAATTTTCCTTTCTTTACTTATAAAAAAAAGCAACCCTTTGGTTGCATAAAATGTTTCTTCAAATTATTGATATAAAGTGTCAATATAATATCTTCCACAACTGTCTGTAGAATATCCAAACCTGGAATAGATATTAGTTAAAAAGTATGTTTGCATGAAATAACTCTCCATTTCTGAATAAGAATTAAAAAATTTGTCATCTATTGGTGTGTAAGAGTACGTACAAGTGTTAGATGGAGTTCCCCCACTATCCGAATTACCATTAGTACTGCTACTACTATTGTTATTACTGTTAGAATTAGAGGTATTGCTACTATTAGATCCACTTGAACTACTTCCACCGCTACTAGTATTAGTGACTGGTTTTGCATTTACAGTAACCATAACAATTTTTTCAACACTATTTGCTGTAATAGTAATGGTAGCTGTTCCAGCATTATTCGCTGTTATTGTTCCATTTTCATCAACAGTGGCAATACCATTATCATTAGAAGTAAAAGTCGCTTTTTCTTCTTTACCTTTAACCGTAACAATAAGGCTTGAAGTATCTCCTTCATTTAATGTGATTTCAGTTTGACTAACTTCTAAAGTTGGTTCTTTCACTGCAACTGTAATTTTAATTGTAAAGATATTTTCATAAACATCTGTAGCTGTGATTGTTGCTTCATATGTTCCTATTGTACTGTAGTTTATATTACTATCATCAATTTCTACAACAACTTCACCGCTTAAATCATTAGCAGTATATATTGATTTATAATCTGGAATAACATCAACATAGGTATTTACCCAAGGTTTAAAATCTAGCATTGTTGGAGCTTTTGTATCTCTTACAATTAATTTAAATTTGACTATTTCATCCTTGTAAGAAATAGTTCCTTCATACTCTCCAATCTTTGCGAATTCTGAATCCAATTCATTTTCAAAATTCACAGTTAAAACTGCATTATCTAAGACATCCTTTTTAGTATCTTTATCTAAAGATGATGTATCAAGATAATTACTTAGATTTGACATTGGATAAGTTCCGTACTCAACATAAATTTCATTAGATCTTAATTTTAAAACTTTTCTTTTTGTCATTGCATTTATAGTAAGAGTGCCAACAAAAACTGTTATGATTACCATACTACTAATAATCACTTTCTTATTCTTTAATAAACTTAGTGCTTTTGTTTTCATATGAGTTCCTCCTAGTCTAAGTATTATCTCTTTATATTATCTATTGTAAACTACATATAAAAATAATTAAATACTTATTTTTTTTTCTTCACAAAGATTGAACCGCTTTAAAAAATAAAAAAACACTGAATCTTTCATGATAAATACGGTGCAAAATCTTTTTTTATGTTGAGTTTTTTTGTTTAATAGGTATTATTTTGCACCATTTAGTATGCTTTTATTTAATTATCATTAATTTTCCCTCCTAATCATTCATTTATATCTAACTAATTGGCTTTTTAGT